>Ga0315900_10006001_pt1 | contig 16486 bp, 15 predicted proteins | sample LakEriMetagenome_FD_203521 | JGI IMG/M metagenome (GOLD analysis project Ga0315900, IMG submission 203521) | Freshwater fungal communities from buoy surface, Lake Erie, Ohio, United States - Buoy 12 MA114 | ecosystem: Environmental > Aquatic > Freshwater > Lake > Lake biofilm | place: USA: Lake...
AAAAGACTAAGCAGTAGCCTAAATTGCTAGTTTCTCGAACTCTTAAAGACTTGATTCTTCAGATGCAATCACTTAAGGCCCGGTAGCGCAGTTGGTTAGCGCGCCGCCCTGTCACGGCGGAGGTCGCAGGTTCAAGTCCCGTCCAGGTCGCAAAGGTTTTGGTGTCGTACTTATTTAAGGCCGATATCAGAACCTTGTTTGGCTTGGTAGCTCAGTTGGTACGAGCGAACGACTGAAAATCTTTAGGTCGCCGGTTCGATCCCGGCCCAAGCCACAGTAGAAATTACTTTGGAAGTTTTCCTTCAGTTAATCGCTCGGCAAGAGTTGGTGCAATCTTGTCTTTTCCTGAAATCTTGAGTGAGCTCAGCTCCATTCTCCAGCTAATTCCAATTTTTTCATCAAGTGGATTGATTTCAAATTCATCTGTTGGTGAAAAGGGAGTCGAAACTAGGTATGCAACGGCAGTGTTGTCTTCGAGTGCCAAAAAGCCGTGGCCCAACCCTTCGCTAATCAAGACCGCTTTCCCTGAATCGCCCTTTAACTCAACATCAACCCACTGACCAAATGTCTTTGAATCTGGGCGAATATCCACGATCACATCTTGAATTGAACCCGATACACAAGTAATCCACTTTGCCTGGCCTCGTGGAGCGATGCTGTAATGAATCCCTCGGAGAGTCCCCGCAGATGAAAGTGAAATATTTGCTTGCTCAATTCCAAACTCTCGGCCTGTAGCAGCCTTCACATCCTCAGACTTAAACCACTCACGGAAAAATCCGCGGTCATCACTCCACACGGGTGCCTCAGCAACCCATGCACCATCAATACCAAGTGGCGTTAATTTCATACTTCTATTCTTCCGCCTTAACTGCAGAAATGATTGCAGGCATCGCATCAGCGAGTGCGATTCGCCAATCTTTCAAGGGTTGAACCGAAGTATTTGCCCAGGCATCATGACTTAGGACCGAGTATGAAGGGCGCTTGGCAAGGCGCAGATATTCACTTGAAGAAACTGGGGTAACACGACCAACATCCGCACCTGCAAGTTTGAAAATCTCTTGCGCAAATTCAAACCATGTTGCCTGTCCAGAATTAGTCCCGTGATAAATACCAACTGGAGAAGTCGATAGCCCTAGTTCAACCAACAGTTTTGCTAGATCCGATGCTGAAGTCGGCTGTCCAACTTGGTCGTTTACTACTCTGACTTCACCATCACCCTTTAGTGCCAGTTTGGTCATGGTCTTTGCAAAGTTTTTTCCCCAAGGGCTGTAAAGCCATGCGGTACGAACAACAAAGGAGTTTTCTGGATACGCCGCAAGAACTCGACTCTCGCCATACGCCTTAGTTCGGCCGTAAGCAGATTGGGGGTTAATTTCATCTTCGATCTGCCACGGTGTTTGGCTTTCTCCAGAAAAAACATAATCTGTTGAAACATGAATCAACTTCGAATTGGAGAGTTTCGCAGCCAGGGCAAGGTTTTCTGGCCCATCACTATTTACTCTAGATGCATCTATCTCGTGGCTTTCCGCTCCATCCACATCTGTCCAGGCCGCACAATTGATGATCACTTTCGGAGACAACTTTTCAAGTACTTCAATAACAGTTGAGCTTTGCGTAATGTCTAAATCTTTAGAACCCCATGCATCAAATGCAATGCCAAGTTTGTCCAGTTCTTGCGAGACAGCGATACCTAATTGCCCTGAACCACCAGTAATCAACCAAGACATTTATAGATCAACGATTCTTAAGTGGTTTCCACCACGCTTCATTGTCTCGGTACCACTGAATTGTTTCCCTTAAGCCATCTTCAAACTTAACTTGTGGTTCATATCCAAGTTCCCGGTTTATCTTGGTCCAATCAACACTATAACGAAGATCGTGACCTTTCCGATCCTCAACATATTCGATAGATGATTCATCGGCACCCATGGCTTCAAGAATCAGACCCGTGATCTCATTATTTGTTAACTCACGTCCACCGCCGATGTTGTAAACCTCACCAGAGCGTCCATTCATTAACACTGAAAAGATTCCACGGCAGTGGTCATCGACATGAAGCCAATCTCGCACATTCTCACCAGTTCCGTATACAGGAACCTTTTTACCTTCAATTAAATTTGTTATGAAGAGTGGAATCAACTTCTCTGGAAAGTGATGCGTGCCGTAATTATTGCTGCATCGAGTAATCACAACATCCATATCGTGAGTTCGGTTATATGAACGTGCCAACAGTTCACCACTTGCCTTGCTTGCCGAATAGGGTGAGTTTGGTAGTAGCGGCCATTCTTCGGTCCAGGAACCTTCTTCAATTGATCCATAAACTTCATCTGTTGAAACTTGCAGAAATCGGATATTCCTTCCAGATGCTTTGATTGCATCAAGTAGAACCTGAACTCCCACCATATTTGTCTGCACAAAATCTGCTGCACCTGAGATAGAACGATCCACATGTGATTCAGCGGCAAAATTCACAACTCCATCCACATCCTTCAGGACTTCTGCAACTACCAAGGGATCGCAAATATCACCTTTTATGAACTCGTACCAGGATAAATTGGCCGCTGAATCGAGGTTAGATTTAACCCCCGCGTAGGTCAATTTATCCAAAACCTTGACACTTGAAATTCCCTGAAGCTCACTCTTGGCGATCATTCGTACGAAGTTCGAGCCAATAAAGCCCGCTGCACCTGTCACAAGTAACTTCAATTGACCACTCCTATCGCGTTCAGTTTCTAACCTTACCCTCTAGAATTGCACAATGAAGGGAATAGTCCTCGCAGGTGGCACGGGTTCACGCCTTTGGCCCATCACCCGATCAATTAGCAAGCAACTTTTACCGGTTTATGACAAGCCAATGATCTACTATCCAATTTCTACATTGATGCTCGCGGGAATTAGAGAAATACTTATAATAACAACTCCACATGACCAGTCTCAATTCATAGAGCTACTCGGTGATGGATCAGAAATTGGCGTTTCTTTTCGGTACGCAACTCAGCCTGAACCAAAGGGGCTAGCACAGGCATTTACAATCGGAGAAGAATTTCTCTCAGGTGCCCCTTGCTTAATGATACTTGGAGACAACATCTTTCATGGTGCCGGTCTTGGACGCGACATAATTCGTGAGCTCCCAAATTCGGGAGCTCACATCTTTACTTACGAAGTTTCAAATCCATCAGATTATGGAATTTTAGAAGTTAGCTCAGATGGAAAACCAATCTCAATAACAGAGAAGCCCACAGAATTCATTTCTAATTTAGCAGTCACCGGTGTTTACTTCTTTGACAGAAATGTCTCTGAAATCGCAAAAAATGTGCAGCCCAGCAAGCGTGGTGAATTAGAAATAACTTCCGTCATCGATCATTATCTAAAATCTGGTTTACTAACTTTTACTCGTCTTTCTCGGGGTGCTGCTTGGCTCGATACAGGAAACCCAGATTCACTAAACGACGCTGCGGCTTATGTAAAAATTATCGAAGAGAGGACCGGCCTAAAGATCGCCTGTCTCGAAGAAATTTCCTATACCCAAGGTTGGATGTCTTCATCACAACTAGAGTTTCGAATTGAACAATATAAAGTTAATTCATATGCAAAATACCTACAACGACTCATTGATTAGTCAACGGTCTCTTCCCGAAGTCGAAGTATTGCTTGCGACCTACAATGGCGAGCGGTATATAAAAGAATTCTTGGAGTCACTGTCGCAACAAGAAGGTGTAACAATCCACTTAAGTGTCTCGGATGACGGCTCAACCGATAGGACCTTGGAAGTTATACGATCTTTTCAGTCAAACTTTAAAACAATACAAATACTTTCTGGACCAAAAAAAGGACCTGCTCAAAATTTCTTGAGTTTAATTAAACAGGCAAAAGCAGAGATCATCGCTCTTGCAGATCAAGATGATGTTTGGCTACCAAATCATTTATATGACTCCTTGCATAGAATTCAGTCCCACTCCAACGATGTTGCAGTCTTGTCAATATGTAAAGTCCTGGAATTCGCCGGTTCTGAAGACTTTCGTACCCCGTGGCCAAAAAGCAATTTTGAAATCATTTTTCCAAATATTCTTTATGAAAATGTTGGGCGGGGCTGCACTATGGTCTTTAACAAGAAAATGGCATCAATTGTTGTTCAATCTGATTTTGAGTTTGCAATCATGCACGATTGGTGGATACTTTTGCTTGCATCACTATATGGCGAAGTTTCCTATACGAATGAGTACGAAATTCTTTATAGGATTCATCCAAATAACTTCATTGGAAATCCACATAAAAGTGTAAAGTCACTTTTTACTAATGCAATCAGAAACAAACTAGGGCGTCCACGTTACTTGCAGATGGTTTCATTAGACATGCAACCGTTAGAACATTTGAGAATATATAAGAGATCGCGAGAACTATCTGAGTGGTTGAATTTAGTTAATTCAGGTTTTTTTAAACGTATCCTGATATTTGATAAGCGATTTGTTTTAAGGTCAGACAGGCTTGAAAACTACTTGATGAAGATTGCTATTCTCTTTTTTGAAACTGTAAACAACACACCGAAGTTCGGGCGAACTAATAAATGACCACTTTTACTTGATTCATGACCAATTCTTCGGAAGAAAACAAGTGAATGTAGTAAAGTTCAGCTGTGCCTGATTCAGATAATCTATCTCCCTCTTCCTTTCTTCGAAACCCTTCATTTGATGCGCTTTCTGGCACTGCACCCCGCAGCCAATACACATCAGAAGAATTCCAAAAAGATGCATCCAAGATAATTGCTTTTTACCTGCCGCAATATCATGAGATCAAAGAGAATTCTGAATGGTGGGGACCTGGATTTACCGATTGGGTGAATGTTGCTAAAGCTCGTCCGCTGTATCCCGGACATTACCAACCGCACATACCTCGAGAACTTGGCTTCTATGATGCGAGTTTGCCTTCTGTTCTTGAAGCACAAACACAGTTAGCGCGGAAATATAACGTCTACGGATTTTGTTTTTATTGGTATTGGTTTGATGGGCGAAAGATTCTAGAAAAACCAATTGAAACTTTTTTAGATTCCAATATTGATTTTAATTTTTGTTTTTGTTGGGCTAATGAAACCTGGGCAAGAACTTGGGATGGCAACCCGAAACACACTTTAATTAATCAAAACTACGGCGAAGGTTTTGAAAAGCGATTGATCAATGATTTTTCTCCATACTGGCAAGATCGTAGGTATATAAAAGTAGATGGTCGACCGCTGCTCCTGATTTACAGAATAAATGATATTCCAAATATAAAGGAGGTTATAGCTACTCTTCGCCTAGAGAGTCAATCACTTCTAAACTTGAATCCATATATTGTTGGAGTGGATTTTTATGATATGCCGGATGAAGTCGAAATAGGACTTGATGGTATTGTTGAATTTCCTCCCCACAAGTTTTGGGGTGACAATAATGCAAAGAAGACCCCCGAAGAAATCATTCCTTCTTATAGCGGGAAGATTATTGATTACTCCAAGGTGATCGTTCAAAGTTTAGGGCGCAAAGTCTCAGATCACCGACGGCTTTATCGGGCGTGCTTCCCTTCCTGGGATAACACCGCCAGAATTGGGGATCGCGCTGTAGTAATTGAAAATCAGAACGCAATCAGTTTTGAAAGATGGCTTCAAGGATTACGTCAATACACCAGAGAAAATTTGAATTCGACTGACAATTTTATTTTTGTAAATGCGTGGAACGAATGGGCCGAAGGTGCCCATTTGGAGCCGGATTTACACATGGGGACTTCATTTCTTGAAGCCCTGGTGCGCTCAGAGAATTACCTACCTTCAGGAAATTACTTAGATCTTGAATCTGTAAAAAATTCACTGAACATTTCCAATTACACTAGAAATTCGAATGTCTATTTTGATTCACATTTTTATTCACCGAAGAATGGCTTAGTTCAAAAAATTGGAAATGGAATTTTTCACGTCAGTCCGCTTTTTTATAAGCTGGTTCGCTTGGTATTTAGAGCCTTTAAGAAAATGAGGAAATTTGAGTGAATGTTGTAATTGCACATTTCGATGCAGACAATCGTTTTTCGAACAATTTTTTTAAAATCATAAATTGCTTACAAAATTTGAATCTGAGTGTAACTGTAATTACGACTTCAGAGCACATATCAAATGTCAATTTGCTACCGAGGGATGTCGATCTCAGGGTACGGCCTAATTTTGGCTACGATTTCTATAGTTATAAAATATTTTTAACTGAATCTATCGCTCAGGGTCCTTCCGAAGGTGTGTTACTCCTTAATTCAAGCTTTTTACTTACTGATGAAGTAGCTTTTACTAAGACATTGTTTGAGCTCGTGGAAGAAATGATTAGTGTTGACTTTGTAGGTGTCGTATCTTCTAATCAGTTTTCACAACACTTTCAATCTTTCATGCTTGGAATTGGCCCTAATTTGTTGATGGCGGATTGGTTTCGCGATTGGGTCAATTCAATCGAAACTACGGATACAAAACAAGAAGTCATACATCACTATGAAATAGGACTCTCGCAATTGGTGCGTGCGCATGGTCACTCCACTAGAACATTATTCAACCTCACCTTTCGGGAAAAAGTTCTAGTCAAAATGAGATATTTCAAATACATTTTGAGATGTCATCCGCATTTAGTTTTATCAAGTCTGCGGAAATTGGATCAATTCAACCCAAGTCAGTTTGCCTATGACTATTTGATGGAAAGAGTTGGAATTGTTAAGGCGGAAGTAGTTTTTCGGAATCCATTGAATATTAAAAGCACTCACATAAACCAGCTTCGTCGGAATTTTCAGTTGGAAGTCAAGAAGGAGAATACCCACTTTGATAGGGCCTGGAACAAGGATAATGTGAAGGAAGCTCTTTGGATTTCTAGTGGTCGCGCGCGAGTTGCCGTACATTTGCATTTACACTATAGGTCTTTGATACCGGAATTAGTCGATTATCTGAGAAGAATTCCTGAACCCTTCGATCTATTCCTAAGTACCAGTCGTGAAGGATTGGTCAGGGTTGCTTTAGACAGTTTCTACGAGGTCTCAAATACCGTGCATATCTTTCATGGGCCTAACATAGGTCGAGATATAGCTCCCTTTCTATACCTGTATCAAAAAGGTTTATTTGATCCCTACGATGTTTGTTTAAAGATTCATGGGAAAAAGAGTTCGTATAGCACGCAGGGAGACAATTGGCGCAAGGCCATACTTTCTGAACTACTGAGAGACACTAACTCAACTGCTCAAATTCTGGAGAAGTTTCGCGCCAATAAAATTGGGTTGATATGTAATTCTGGTGACTATGTAACAGATCCCCGGCATTGGGGATCGAATTTTTCCTTAGTGAACAATCTGCTTTTGACCCTAGGTATTCCTGTGCAAAAACTTGAAGATGTGAATTTTGTTGCTGGGAGTATGTTTTGGTTTAATCCTCGATCATTGACGCAATTGAACGATTTGCAATTATTAAATTATGGATTTGAAAATGAACCCATTCGAGAGGATGGGTCTCTTGCTCATGCGTTTGAACGAATTTTTACCATCATTGTTAAACACAATCAATATGGAGTTACCCTCCTTGGCGAGGCTGATTCCAATCTGAATTATTCCGATTTTCTCGGCCGGTCGACTAATTGAACTTTTTGATTTCTTTAATCAACTTTAATCGATTTTTGGTCCTAGAAATAAACAAATTTCTGGTTTGGTGTTTTCTGGGTTTCACCAATTCAGCTTCTTGAGGATGACTACTGGTGTCAAAAATGAAATTGGGAGTAATATCAGTTAGCAACTCCGGGGTACGTAAAGATTCCAGGGAATCTGATTGATTCAATGCATTCTTCTGTAATACAACAAGGAATTCGTAATAGCTCGGTGTAGATACCTCGACAATTCGAAAAGACACAATCCCAGCCCTATTTAAAAATTTGATAATTTCACAAAGTGACTGGGGGGTAAAAACCCATCTATGAGCATCCCGATACTCAACCTTTCCTGTTATGCCTCTGTCTAGATAGCTTTTAACAAGTTCAATAGAATTTTCCACTGGAAGAGTAGGAATAGGTGGATTGGAAGCATTGACCGCTCTGATTGAAACATCACGATTCCACGCGATAGCGCCATCTAATTCGCACCTTAAATACTCTTCGTCAATGTGAGCTTTTATGTCATACAAATCTGGATCTAGATGGCATAAAACAACGTCACCGATCGTGGAGTTCGAGCGATAAAAATCGAAGGTTGCTTTTTTATCTGGTACGGCGAGGAAAAGAAAACCACCATTTTCAAGAACCTCACTAATGTCAGTGAAAAATGTGATTAAATCATTGGAATGTTCGATTACGTGTGCCGCCGTCACCCATTTCAATTTTGATTCAAACCGTTTTAGAACCTCCGAATATGGTTCCCCATTCCAAACAAAATCAACCTCTTCAATTTGATTTAGCATTTTCTCATCAACGCCGTGATTTCTGTATTTTTCGACAAGATCCACCTGATTGAGATGATCAAGAACAAGCGAGTTCCAGCCTTCCACCTTGGAAAATGTGGGTCTATAGCTTGGCCCTATTTCCATTCCTAGTTCTTCTTTAGCTATAAACTTTGAAAATAGATTCAGCCTTGTTGATTGTTCTAGATCCACTGTTAACTCCTTTTTAACCGAAAAAATGATTGACTATTTCAAATTGCTTTACTCAGCGAGCCAAAAGTTTCTCACCTTTCCATTTGCAATATATATACCTAGCCTTGATGCCTCACTCAAAATCTTCTGGGCTTTCATTTCTGGTGTTTCTGGATATATTATCCAATCTATTTTCATTAGCTCCAGGATAGGTCCAGAATATGAGTAAACCGAGAGGCTAAAGATTAAAAGACCGAATAAAATTAATGTCACTTGGCTAATTCTTGAATAGCGAACGTCGGTCTGACAATATAGAATTGTCAGCATCGACACCCAACACAATGCACTGTACAAAAAATACTTTGCTTCGCTCCCGTAAGTCGATCCATAATCCTGGCGACTGATAGATGCAAAAATTCCCATAGATAGGTTAAATCCCAGGACTTGTAAGAAAATCAAATTCTTAGAGATTTGTTTGGGATCAGACTTTAAACTTACAACTAAAACAATGAATAGCAAAAGAAAAATGAGACCAAACAAGGGTGCATTTAAAACTGAAAAGGGGTTACCCAGGAAATACAGAAATAGATTGATTGAGGACACTGATGGGAATTGATGGCGTGAATTAGCTCCAAAGGCCGCGAAGGTGAAGATCAAGAGCACAGAAAAGAGGAAAAACGTCCTCCACTTAAATGCTTTTTTCACTACATTCCCGATAGCCAGTATTGGAATGAGCACTAAGGATCCACCACCTGTCAGACAAGAGACGGATAATAAAAAATAGCGGACTCTTACGGCTCTCTTAGAATTCGCGTTAAAGGCCAAGATTGTTAGAAATGAAAACAGACAAGTAGCTACGTGTTGTAGTAGCCCCATCGGCCAGATTAGTACGGTACCAAGACCTAGATTTAGAATAGTCAGCGATGAGAAGATTCTTAAATCAACTCCAAAAATCTTCTTCTGCGTATTTGCAATGACTAGTGCTAAGCAGATCAGCAAAAACAAGCCAACTATTACGAGGAACCTAAAGTTGATATCTCCAAAAAAGAAGTGCGTTCCTTGAATAATCAAATTGGGTATCACCATTAGGTGCTCGTTATGTGGCTTTAGAATCCAGATCAAACTACCCATAAAGCTTGTAGGTTTTTCAATTAGATACAGTAAAATCGAATCATAATCATCCATTATCGGGATATTGGTTTTTCTGAATGAGACATAAATGGTAAATAGTGCGAAAAAAGACAAAGGAAACAGGGCTATTATTTGTGGGGTCTTTTTCAAAACTTGTTTCATGGACCGACCATTAGAAACTCATTCATATAATTAGTGTCAGGGCTCGTTATCCGATTTGATTTTCCAATTTTCCATGGTCCTGGATAGTCTAGAGATTCAGGAACATTCAAAATCAAGTTGGATTTATGTTCCACGACAATTCGCCACACTCTGTCATTAACTTCGATCGTCGGAAATTCAAAGCTTTTGAAGACTACGGACAAGAAACTATCTATAAAACCCTTTTGGATATCAATTCTAATAGTTTCTAAATACTGTGACGTTTTCACCAGTTCTTCTAATTTTTTACGCGGGCCTGAATGATCACATCTACTGACTTCAATTCGTTCCAATAATAAGTAGTTTCCATCAAAGATTGCAGGGCGATAGTTACAGAGAATTGCAATGTTGGAATTGGGAGACTCCCAGAGAGGATTTCTTCCATCGATGGCGGCAGGTGAATTTAAAAGAATGAAATCTAAGTTGTCACTCTTTTTTATAAAGTCCGCGTTTATCAGATCGAGTTTCTCTGTGTAAGCAGCGTACGGCTGCGGAACGGGTAGTGTCACATGGTTTAATTGGTAGGCCTTAGCAATAAGTTGATCCCAAGGAAGAATCGCGACTGAATTATTTCTGACTTGATCCAAGATTTTTACCGGTAGCTGAGCCGCCCGCTGTAGGGATAAATTGTCATCCTGCAATCTCGAGTTCAGATATCTATAGTCAAGAGATTTAAGAATTTGAATAGGACCTCTTTGTATCCTATCCTCAAAATCTATTAATTGTGAGACGGAAATAGGGGAAGCAATAACAGCGATTGATAAAACAACTCCAGAAAATCGAAGGTTATTACCTAACGTCAAAATTAGAGCTATGTAGATGAGCCACGCAAATGTGGTGTTACTGTGCCCGTCATGTCTGACAAATCCATACAAGAAAAAGAAATATGAACAAGCAATAAGTATGATCATCGAAACAGTCTGAATTCTTTGCTTAAAAAGGGCCCATGAGATAATTAAGAAGAAAATCAAGGCTGCACCGTACTCCCAAAGCCTTCCAACTTCTTCGTAGTTCATTGCTTTGTATCCTCTGGACATCTCTAGATATCCCGCTACCCAGTAAATGAAATTTGGAAAGTTGAAGTCAAGCAGCAAAGCTAATAAGACAATATTAGATACAAGAAGTAGCAGATAAAGTAAAGTTCTGTATAAAGAATTCTTGCTGAAATTCTGGAAAACGATTCCAATACTTAAAATAAGAAATGCAATAAACGGAAACATTTTTAAATAGAAGAGTGTCGCGGCAATCAAAGCCAAAAGGTTCACTGTTTTATAACTTACTCTTGGCTTACCTTTAGACAGGTGCATAATTAAGATAGCTGAAGCCGCAAAGACCCAGCGAAGGCTCGGTGCAACAATCAGGCTTACGTACGTCGTCAATAGAACTGAAATGAGTGCGGAGTTAACAGCGCTTAATTTCTTGAAAATCAATAAAGTGTATGTTGCAAAATACAATGCCAGCGTACTTATTACAGCGTAGGCAGTAGCAATTAAGAATCCTATCTTCCAATCATTTGGCGCAAAATCAAGAAAGCCCAAAGGTCCATATGTCCAAATAAAACTTTTAGATTGAAATAGCATTTCTCTGGTGGCATTAGTCATTGTCCAAATCCAACTGGGGTCTAAACTCCACCCCGAGGAAGGAATGCCTATTCCACTAGCATTCAATACTGTAAAAAAAGCCCCTAAATTAGCCCAGATGTGTTTCCGTAGAACGTTCAAGGATGACTTATGGGGAGAATTTAAATTTGATCCTTCTGGATCATTTCTTTTATCCAAGGAATCACCTCATCTAACATTTCACTCAAACTTGTTTTCGCTTCAAATCCAAGCATTGCTTTAGCTTTATCAACAGATGGGACCCGCTTGTTTACGTCATACTCAAATCCTTGGTCGTTTTGCACGTGCAGTGGTTTTTCACCGTTGATCTTCTGCCAAATCAAATCAACTAACTCCAGTACCGTTGTGGATTCGGCTGTGGAAAGATTGAAATCGTTATTCAGAGCTTTCTCAGACTCCATTGCCATGACTATGCCTTGAGCTAAATCTCCACCATACGTGTAGTGACGGACTTGTGAACCGTCGCCCAATATGTGAACAGGATCTTGACCCCTAAGGATCTTTTGGATTATGTCTGGCACTACATGGCTCATTGCCAGCTTCACATTTCCAGAGGAGATTTCAACATCGCCTAAAGCGCGACGTTCGCCAATACCAACACAATTGAAGGGTCTAACGATTGTGTATGGCAGCTTGTATTGGTCCCAAGCGGCTCTAGCGAAGTACTCAACTGAAAGCTTTTGAAACCCGTAGCTTGACAATGGTGGTGCGACTTTTCGCTCATCTCCTTCAACCGAAGGCCAACGGTCCGTACTCTCAAACACCATTGAACTCGAGAGGTAAGTAACTTTTTTCAAGGGTCTTCCAGCTTGGTAAGTTGAGATTGCTGCATCGCAAGTGGAGGCAATTATGCGTTCATTTTTTGCCAGGAGATCGTAAGCGTAGGTATGAAAGTAAGAAATTCCCCCGATAAGTGCAGCACCTGCGATCACATGATCGACATCATGCATCAATCTCTCCATTAGTTCCACATCCTGTACGTCACCACTTACAAATTCATAATTTGTGGCAGAATCAAATGATCGTGTTACGTCACCATACTTTGAGAGATTGTCAATTCCAATCACTTCATGACCCTTATCAAGAAGCTCTTGAACCACATATCCACCAATAAAACCAGCAGAACCTGTTACTAATACTTTCACGTATTTCTCCTTTTCGCTTCTATTTGTTCTCGATTTTAGGTGCAAAACAATTAAAGAACCAAGGAAGATACTTAGGACCCCATTTGGTGAGCAGGAATCGCGAATGCCCATCCGTTCGATCCAACCAAATAGTTGGTATCTCGGCAATAGGTAATCTAAGTCTGTGTGCTTTAGAAACAAGTTCTATACCGATTTCGAACCCACTTCTACTTTCTATTTTCACTTGGCGGAGAAAGCCCATCGAATAAGCCTTGAAAGAGTTGGTTGGGTCGTGGGTCCCAACACCAGCCAAATGGTACACAATCTTGCCTGCAGATTTGGAAAGGAACTTCTTAAATCTTGGTCCACCGATTTGTTGACCACCAGACATATACCTCGAGGCGCAAGCAACAGCGACACCGCGACTTACTAAACTAGCGAGCTCACTAATTGCCCGAACATCATCAGAACCATCTGCCATCATCACAACGACGCAATCCGTCTCCGCATTATCAAGACCGAATCTGATGGCATTTGCTGGGCCAGCCCCGTATGTCTGAATTAGAATATTGAAACTTTTTGGTTTATTAGGGATACTCGTAAAAGATTCTATAGTTGTATCATTTTCGAAATCAACAATTACAGAAACATCTATAGCCGCGCCATAAAGTCTTGAAAGTTCTTGGACTGTTTTTATAATGTTTTGGCCTTCGTTAAAAGCTGGAATTACAATTGTTGAAAAATTACCCATCAAACAATGTTTCCGTTGCCGTATAGGTTCCAAATATCAATAATCGGTTTACTCGTTGAAACTTCCTTGTACAAAGCGTGTGGAGCAGCAAGAATCAATATATCTGAGTCTTTAATCGTGATTTCTAAGGGGATTAGATCCTTGTCTACAGTGACATAGGGATCTGTCATTAAAACCTTTTTAGCTTTAAACTCTAGAATTTTTTTAAGTTTATAGGACAAACTTGATCGGATGTCATCAGATTCACCTTTGAATGCGGCACCTAAAATTCCAATTGTCATTTTACTAAGGTCATGTTTCTCTTCTAATTTACTCACCAAGTAAAGTGGTAATCCCTCGTTTACAAGCATCGCAGAATGCCCTAATGCAAAATTGTTATTCGAAAATGCCGCTAATTGCATTGTGTCTTTAAAAAGGCAAGGGCCTGCAGCAAATCCTGCATTTGGCAGATCTGAAGCCCTTGGGTAGTCGAACGTGATGGCATTACGAATTTTTGAAAAATCTAAACCTGCTTCATTGCTCATCAACCAAAACTGATTTGCCGCGGCAAACTTTATATACCGCCACACATTTGTGAAGAGTTTTGCAAGTTCTGCTTCTTCTGGTGAAACGACAATGGTTTTAACGCCCAATCTCCCAAAGATTTCAGAAGCTCGAGAAGCGCCCTCTTCACTGGTTGCCCCGATGATCTGAGGAAGCTCCCTTAATTCTTTCAGTGCGTGACCTTCTAAAATTCTCTCAGGACAAAAGGTGACTTCTGGAAAAACACCAGACTCCGCAAGTAGACTCTTAACTTTCTTCGTTACACCGGGGAACACAGTGCTTCTGAGGATAACGAGTTGGCTTGAATTCATAAAGGGTATACATGCAGATACGGCATCTACGACGGCATTTGGATCAGGGTTCAAATGTTCATCAACAGGTGTTCCAATCACGATTACAACTATTTCAGCTGAGTTGATTGAGTCGTGCTCTGTTGTGGCTCTAAAAGTCTTGTTCTCAAGGGTTTTGGTTAACAGATCTTGCGCCCCATTTTCGACAAATGGCATTTCACCGGCATTAATCCTATTTACAGTCTCTACTGATATGTCTAATGAAACCGCCTCAAAACCAGAATCAGCCAAAACAAGAGCCAGTGGAAGACCAACATGCCCACCCCCGCCGACAATCACGATTTTCTTCATGTCAGAATAATTCCACAAAATAGGTGGTAAATGTTCAAATGTGTGGTCATTTCCAAATCATAAATCCCTAAGGTCGACCCCGAGCCTTTGATACAAGAGTTCACGGAAATTCCCAAAAGGATGTTTTATCTCGTGAATCTGACTAAAGCCATTATTTAGGAGCAATTCATTAATAATATGATAACGGTCTTCACGCATATCATCTGAGTGTCTTTCGAATTGGATGACCCCGATTCTTCCTTCAGACAGCGCAATTTTTGAGCCTTCCAACACCATGAGCTCGAACCCCTCAACATCGATCTTTAGAATATCAACGATTCCGATCTGCTTTTCATCAAGGAATTTGTCAAGCGTCGTAACTTCTGCTGTTACGGCATTGAAAGCGTCTTCTTTATTTTGAAAAAGAAGACGATTCTTATTTCTTAAGTATCTGGAATTTTGATTGGGTAATTCAAATGTCGAAGTTTCATCAAGAACAGATTCATAGAAATTCATCACCCCATGAATTTTCCCTACTCCTGTCTGGTAAAGAGAAACATCTCCATAAGACATTTTCTTTACAAAAAGAGTCAATGACCTGAAGACTTTTTCTGACGGCTCAAATGCAAAAATTCTTGAATTGGGGTAGATCCTTTTAAAAAAACTAATTGATTGCCCTTTATTGGCACCGATATCAAGGACTGTTAGCTGCCTGCCACCGAGGCCAATATTGTCGATGAGATTCAAACTTTTGTAGGCTCTGGAAAGTTTTGGATAGAAAAAAATTTTCTCAATAAACCACATCAGGGAAGAAATCATCGATACCCATGAAAATTTAATTCTATTCATGCGATCCTCTTAGGGTTGGATTCTAATCCAACCGCACAACACCACTCGGCGTCGTTAAATGCACCGCAACAATTTCGTACTCTCCATCATTTGCTGATGGGTCAATAAATTCGACATCTGCGCCGTTTAATCCACCAAGGATCTCAGTCTTAAACCAAGAATCAGACAAGTGATCGGTATCTGCAATCGTAATCTTCTCAATTGAAGCCACAGCTTTTCCATCTTGTGATGGGTGATCAGCTGTTAACCATTGAATAAAGAATGGAAGTTCGCGAGAGTCTGTGATTTCGTTGACTCCGATTTGCTTCCACTTAAGATCGCTTCCATCTGGACGTGTGCGGTGGCCTTCGATTGCGCTGCGTCCGAACTTCTCTTCAACCTTTGAAATATCTTCAGTAGCAAAAACCCAAGTGAGCCAGCCTCCGCCATCTACGAAAGTGCTGCCAAGGCTTGAGCCAAGGCGTTGGACGGTGTCGGCTGGTGAATTGGGTCGATCTTGCAAAGCGAGCGAGCTAGTTGCCATGGCCAGCAGTCTGCCCTACAAACGGTCGCGAATGCGACAAGCCACTCTTGGGTCCCAAAATACGTTTCATCTGGGAGCAAAAAAAGTAACGCTAAGCAATATCCAGATTCTTGAGACTGGTGCCCAGCCACACTAAAGTGTGCAAAGAGAAAATAGATTCTTAATCAACTTAGTTCCTTCTGGCCAAGCGAAGAAATTCTCGGCCGGTGAAGCTTCTGATGCTTTTTTGCATAGATATTCTTCGCAGTATTATTTGTACTGTTTAGGCGAAAGTATCGTTAACCCCACCCACCCTTAAATGGTTGAGATTGCAGAACCTAATCAGGTGTCAGCCTCAGTCCTGACAACAAACATAAGGCAGTAGCCCCTCAGCGATTAGAACCTTTGGATGCAAGTATGGATGCAACACAAGGGTACAAGGGCGCACACAGGCGAACAAATTGCACCCTGAATGTCATTGGATTAAGCAATAATGAACTCGGTGAGTCAATGGTGGATAGGAGGTCTGAGAACTCGTAAAGCG
>Ga0315900_10006002_pt1 | contig 16485 bp, 12 predicted proteins | sample LakEriMetagenome_FD_203521 | JGI IMG/M metagenome (GOLD analysis project Ga0315900, IMG submission 203521) | Freshwater fungal communities from buoy surface, Lake Erie, Ohio, United States - Buoy 12 MA114 | ecosystem: Environmental > Aquatic > Freshwater > Lake > Lake biofilm | place: USA: Lake...
CGAGCTTGGAGCCCGCTGGGATTTTACGAGCATAGCCCTCGGGAAATTTGGTTGCCATTTGACCTGGAACGTAAGCAGTTAGCCAACCGAGGCCGCTGAATTCTTGATCGTCGGGTGGTCGAATAAAAACGATGGCATGGTGAACGACGGCGGCAGTGCCTGGAATGATCTGTGCGGCGGAAACCCACTTATCTTCTTTGATCATCGGATCTACTACGAAGTATTGATACTCGACTGTCCCATCGGCCGGAATCTCATACGCTTTATTTCGCATTGGTACGACAAGGTCAGGCTCTCGCTCGAACCGCCAAGCTGAATCAGACGAAGAGTTCGTAATGGGTGGCTTTTGAAGTTGCGATAAGTCTCCGAGAGGTGCTCCTGCTCGAACCCACTGGCGAATCGTTTCTATTTCGCTTTTCGGTATTGCTCGCGCATTCTTAAAAGAGCCATGTGCTGGATCCGCATGCCAAGGAGGCATGCGACCGTTATCAACCACTTCAAGAATCATTTCAGACCATCCTTGAATCTCGGTAGGATCGGAGACGTCAAAGGGTCCTATCTCCCCTGCTCGATGACATTCATAGCAGCGATTGAAGAGTATCTTTGATATTTGGTCGGAGAAGGTCACCGACGACGAAGTGTTTGGATCCGTTGACTTAGCCCAACTGATTAAGCACCCTACGGGCTCAGTGCGGGCAATCGCTGGTTGGCGATCGGAAAGAACAGCAACTAGCGCATCACGCAGTTCACTTTTGGTGACCTTCGAGCGTTTAACACCTGGAGCGTATTGATCATCGATACGGCCTCGATAAAGAATCTTGCCGGAGCGATTGACCACGACTGCTTCGGCGGTGCGTGTGGCTTGTAAGGTACGTGCTAAGGATTGATCTATGTCATGAACCATAGGCATGGTCCAATTCTGCTGTGAATTGAACTTAACTACGTCGGCAGAAGAATCATGCAGGTTGCTCATGACTCCCACCCATGAGATTCCGACTAACGATTTGTCGTTACTAAGTTCCTGTATACGTCGAGCGTAAAGCTGTGCTACCGGGCATTCACAACCTAAAAACGCATAGACGCGAACTTTGGTGTGTTCCTCCCAAGGGATTTCCTTTCCAGAGATGTCTCGTACCAACTTGGATTGATCGGCAGGAAGAGAACCGAGTGGATCCCCATTTTCCAGTTGTTCAGAAAATCCACAGCAATCCGGAGCGGGCAAGCAGATCGAAAGCACCATCAAGATGATGATCATGACTTGGCCGAGACAGCCATAGCTAATTGCCGATAGTCTTGTGGGTAAGGTCATGCTAAGTGTTTGGGGACAATGATTTGGGTGGATTTATTGAAGCATGCAGTAACAGTGTTATATCCAGACGGGCTTTGTTTTCGCAACGCTGGTTGTCTTGATTCACACCTCGATGGCAGCACTTTCGTCGCCGGGTGTGATTCTTTCATTTACAGTCTCCGCGACCGTTTCCATTGAGCTTAACTGATGTTGCGGCAGTATGAGCGGGTAGTTTGGCCTACTTGTAGCGTTGCTACACTAACAGGACGATCGCTCGAATGCAGTATTTTAGAGAAGAGTCGAGTCGGGCGACGCTAGTGCTCCAGAAGGAAGACGTCTTTTAGGGTTCACCCTTTGAAAATGTTTAACGAAGTCGGCTTTTGCTTTCGAGAAATTGTATCGATGGGGGGGGAGCGGTCGGTTTTTTATTTCTTCTCAAGTTACTTGGTGTTTGCCGAAACTGCATGCCTTGGGATTTAATGATGAAGTCTTCAAATTTGGATGGTTTATCAAGAGCAGAGATCGACCGAATCATTGAGATGGCGTGGGAAGATCGCACCAGCTTTGATGCCATTCGGAGGCATTTTAGTATCACACCTGGCGAAGTAATCAGACTGATGCGAAAAGAAATGACTCCTTCATCCTTTCGGATGTGGCGAGCGAGGACAGCGGGCAGAAAGACCAAGCATGTTGCCAAACGCGGCTTTGAAATTGGACGTTTTCGCTGTCCAGATCAGAAGGGTAGTTAGATGCCGATCAAACGTGTGCGGACCAAGGCATGCGATCCATGCGATAAAAGTAGCGATGTGCTTTATCGCGTCAGAGTCGACCTATCGAAGAGATGGATTTTCGTTTGCCCAACTTGCCTAGAGTCTGTGAAGTTGGGTAACCCTCTTTATCAGTACGGCGGTACGTGGAAAAGTAAGAAACGCCACTAGTCGCTTGGTTAGTGCTACTTATCGTATTGGAACCGCTGTGAACATTCGTATGGCATCATCGGGGCGCCGAATGCGGCTTTTCGAGAGTTAATGTTTTTGCTAGTCAACTTAAGGCTTTTGTCTGGAATATGGATGGGAGCTGTGTTAAAGTCCAACCGAAAATTCGGTGACATACCGAGTGAAGTCAGGTTTTGAACGCATAAGCACTTAACTCGCGGAACGATTTATGAAGTTCCTCGTAAATTCGATACGATCTCAGTGGCAGAGCTTCATGGATTTCTACCAGAGCGTGTATCTGCCAGACCATGCTGCACCGTTGAATCGTTGGGTGCATTTTCTCAGCAACATCTTCGCGCTCTTTTGTTGTGGCTCAGGCGTCGTTTTTGGCAATTGGTTGGTTTTCTTGTTTGGAATTTGGTTCCAACTTGGGCCTCCATACTTAGGCCACATTCTCTTTGAAAAGACACATCGCAGTATAGACCAGTCACCTGTTTATGCAGCTTTGGGAAGTTGGTACACAACCTGCCAGATTTTTCTCGGGAAACAATCGGTGACTTACGGACCAAAGCGAAAGACTAATGAAGCAGATTGAGGACGATCGACAAAAAGTTCTCGATTTGTTGGAGCGTTATGGACGCAACCTTCATTCGTTCATGGTGCTTGAGCCAGGCTTATCACTTTGGTTCGGTGAGGATGCTGCGGTTGCCTACGCGTCTCGAGGTGGTTGTTGGGTGGCTGTTGGGGCTCCGTTATGCGCTCCTGAGAAGTTGGAGCAAGTTGCATGTGAATTTCGTGAAGCGGCACGTCGAGCGGGGTGTCGTGTGGTCTTTTTCGGGGTAACGGCACCGTTTGTATCGAAATTGCAAACCGGTGGTTTTGATTCACTTAAGATCGGTGAAGCTCCCAGTTGGGTGCCAAATGCCTGGGGGGAGGCGCTTCGGTCGGCTGGCAAACTGAGGAATCGCCTCAGCAAAGCTCGGCGAGACGGTATCGTCTGTCGGCAAGTGAGTGCTGACGAGATTCAAAACGATGAAAGTCTTCGCCATAGGTTCGTTTCAGTTACCGACGAATGGGCGCGAAGCAAAGCGTTGCCTCCCATGGGATTCATGGTCACAGTGGAATTATTTCAGCACGCGGATCGAAGAAGATATTTCATTGCAGAGTATGATGGTGAATTATACGGATTCGCTGTTTGTATTCCTGTATACGGACGCAATGGGTGGTTGCTTGAAGATATGATTTTGCACCCAGAATCTCCTGGCGGTTGTTCGGAGTGCTTGATCGATGGCGTGATGCGCCGACTTGCGGAAGAGGATGCTGAGTTTGTGAGTCTTGGCTTGGTAGCGTTGGCAGGATTGAAAGGAAGTGAATCGGAAAGTCGCCATCCATTTCTATCTCGTTTTCTTCGGTTGTCGTCTCGGTCGATGGGATGGCTTTATAACTTCGAGGGGCTTTATCGCTTTCGTAAAAAAATGCAACCTGCATTTTGGGAGTCGGTCTATATCGTCTCTGGTGATCGCATCACCTTTTTTACGATACGGGCAATATTGATGGCGTTCGCTCAGGGATGGGTGCCGCGATTCGGAGTACGAGTGCTCGGGCATTGGGCAAGAAAATCCATCTCGGTAAAGTCAACGAGAGTCGCAGGTGAGAAACCGCTGGTTGACGTAAGTATTTTACTCATTGCACTATCGGCGATCAGTCTCATTCTTTTCGCGATCATTGGAAACTACTGGCGTGTTATTTCCTCACCTGTCGCTATGGTACTGGGTACTATCGCTGCCTACATCGGTTTTACGCCAGTCCATGAGTCAGTGCATGGGAATGTATCGCGTTTCCGATGGGTGAATCATATCGTGGGGCATCTTTGTACTCTTCCTTTGTTGGGAGCCTTTCTTCCTTACTGCTTTTTGCATCAAGAGCACCATCGTCACACCAACGACGATAAGCACGATCCCGATATCTGGTGTGGGCGCGGTAGAAAGTGGTTGTTGCCGTTGCGTTGGGCTACGCAGGATATAGGTTACCTGCAGCACTATTTTCGAAATTGGCCGACGAGGCCTTGGATTGAGAGGCTGAATTTAATTGGATGTGCCACTGTCTTTGTCACGATTGCCTTGACCAGCCTGATTCTTGCCCCTGACCTGTTTCTTGCGTTATTGTTCGGTTGGTTTATACCAGCACGCTTGGCGTTGTTCATTCTTGCAGCGACTTTCTCATGGCTGCCTCATGCTCCTCACGAGGACCATTCCCCATACCTGGCAACATCGGTACGCAGTTCACGTTGGTTGACTTGGTTGCTGCTGGGGCAGAATTTTCATTTGGTTCATCACCTGGAACCTCGAATCCCCTTTTATCGACTCCCGCATCGTTGGGAAAATCAACGAAGCCAGATTCTTTCCCAGGGTGGTGTTGATCACTCTAGTCACTGAAAACTGTTTACCTGACTAACGCTGGCAATGGATGAGTTAAAAAAACATGTCTGTAGCGAAATGTTCCTACGAAGTAAGAGTTGTACGCTCGCTGCGATTGAGTGGGGTGAAGATCGAGGAAGGGAACTAGCGACCTACTCAAGTCCACCTGTCGTGGAAACCTTTGAGTTAGCGTTCAAGTTGTGGGTAGGTCATACAACTGTCGATGAAAGTTGTTATGAAATTAGATTGCTACCGAGGCAAGAAATTTTCGCTTTTGGGTAGATTCTCTTAATCAACCCGTGACCTATCTGTGATTTGAAAGACTCGCTCCTTGCCCGGTAACTGCAAATAGTTGATTAATTCCAGCTTGATTTGCTTTTCAAATAGATATTGTCTTATTTCCTCAGAGTCTGCGACAGCGTTGGTCAGTAAGATTTGTTGTGGATGAGCGGATTCTAGTAACAGTTCTAGGGTCTGGATTGTTTTTCCGAAGTAATCGAGTCGATCTTCCAGGGTAGCGACCATGGCCGCACCGCAGTGAACTGCGATTCGAATCCGTAGTTCGCTATCATGGAAGATGTGCTTCAGGGCATGGGCAGCTTGAAGAGCAGCCAGTGTATCTGGGAATGTTGCCAGCACACCTTCCTGAACTGTTTTTACGACGGCTCCCGAGCGTTCTTTGATTTCATCAAGAATCTGCTGTATTGAAGAGCGAATTTTCCCAAATGCAATACTGTCCCCTAGTTTGTCATAAAGCATTTTGGTGTCGCATATCTGGACTCGCATCACGATGATATGGCCAACGCTGATAATCTGATCAGCCGAAAGGATTTCGTCTGGAAAGATTTCTCGAAACAATGCTGTAGATGAGGCTTGTGCTGCGGAAAAAGCGTCATGTCGACTCGCTCTTCGTTCAATCCTCACTTGTTGATCTACCGTGGAGTCGTTGTAAAGCTGAATCACTTGAGATCCCGTTGCCAGAAGGATCCGTTGCGCGGAGGGGAGCGTCGATAAGGAGAGTTCGATACCATTTAAAGGGATGTTTTTTACTACACGAAAATTGATGGTGAAGGGAAGTTGCGGGCCACGAACGACATAGGCACCCTCGGTGAGGGTCAATTCGCATGCGAATCGTTCGCCAGCTGCGAGTCTTACCTGAGCCACAACATGGCGAGACCAAGCAGGTCCACCTATGCAGTAAATTGCTGGCTTGACATCGCGAATCTCGGCATGGATTTTAAAAACCATTTCTACGGATTCCGCGAAGTCGACTGAGAAGTTGAGATTGCAAGCTTCACAGGAGCCATGATCCTTGATAGCCGCTAGAGTCTCTTGAATGGTCGAGGAGATGCGACATGAAGGACAAATGATGTCCCAGAGGAGTGTGAAGATTCCAAGCCGAGTCCCTTCCAGGCAAGCGTTGACAACCTGGTTTGGATCTAGTTGGAATCGTTCCGCTAATGCGATAGGTCGGATTCGAGAGACTTCGATATCGGACGCATATTCTAGAAATTGTCCGAGAGTATCAACTACGATTGGATTTATATTTCGTAGCTTGAGTTGCTCAAGTCTAGAGTGAAGTTTATCGCGTTGGGATGGCCGTAAATCGGTTCGTCCAATGAACGGGTCAGATCCAGCACTCTTCTCTTCGCCGTTGGCTATGTATTGGTCAATTTGTTTATAGGTACGACCAAAACCGATTTGGGACTTCTTGCCTAATTGCAGCTTCGCTAATTGTTTACCTAGCCAATTTCGTGGTAGCACGATCAGTTTCTGTGTTAGAAGCGTTCCACCTCCCATGCTTGGGGATAACTCGACGATATTGACAAACCAACGAAAGGGGCCATGCGTGAACTCTCTTAGAACACTAAAGCGACGTCCTTCGATCCATTCGTATGGATGCTCCTGCCAGCGGATGAGTACGCCTGAGACCTTTGCTGTAGCGAACCGTTGTGTTCCGTAGATCGGATCCTGTCGAATCGAATAGGTTACTGCAGGTAGGCCCATCGCATGATTTACGCGATCGGTATTTGACACATATGGCCAAAGCTGATGAGGGCTACAGGCTAATTCCCACGAGTGCTCGAACCGCATGACGCCAGGTACATCGAGCGCTAAAATGGGTGGGTGCATACCGAGTGATGTTGGTGTGCCCTTCAGGATATTCTCAAGGTCCGCTGCTAATTCTCCCGCATGTGCGTATCTCGCCTTCGGTTTTTTAGCAAGGCATTTTTCAATAACTTGTACCAATGAATCAGATAAGTCAGGTCGAAGTTTTTTAAGGGATTGCGGAGTTGCATTCAGGTGTTGATTCAGTAACGCAACCTGTGTGTCGGCTTCAAATGGAGGGGAACCAGCGAGAAGGTGGAATAGAGTCACGCCAATCGAGTAAATATCCGATTGTGAATCTGTAGGTAGCCCAAGGCATTGCTCGGGTGACATATAGAGAGGAGTTCCCATTAAAGCACCCTCGGTAGTCAATGCTAATGAGTCGGATTGCTCATCGGTACGGGCTAATCCGAAGTCGGAGACTTTCGCATAGATGATTCCAACTCCGGTCTTGTAGGCGGCGGGAGTATCATCCGCGTAAGGGCTTTGCAGCGTAATCCATTTTTTTGTTGCTTCTGTAAGAAGTACATTACTCGGCTTGAAATCGCGATGAATAACACCACGCGAATGGGCAATTGCTAAACCGCGAATAGCGTCTAGCATCACAGTTAGGGTGAATTCCTGGGAAAGTGGACGCTTGGAAGTTAGTAGATCCGCAAGAGTTCCTCCCTCGATCAGTTCTACAACCATGTATGGGTTTTCAGTTTCACTAACAACCTCTAATAGTTGCGCAACGAATGGATTATTGGCCTTGGCCAGTAGTCTAGCTTCTTTGGCAAAGCGTTTCAGTGAAGTTGGATCGTGGGTAATTCGCTTATGAAGGACTTTGATTGCAACGCTCTGATTATCTACAAGATCCTCTGCGCGATAAACGGCTCCCATTCCACCGGTGCCAAGGCGTTCCTTGACTAGATAGTGACCTAGGTGACTACCTTCAGCAACACCGCCACCGATCGGAATAGCTGTGGGTACCATGGTGAGCGTGGAGTTGAAATCATCCTGAGAGCGATTCGTTGCGTTGTCTAATGGATCCGAAATTGAGGGTGAGTCATTACTTTCAAGTCGCTTCAAAACTTCTCTCGCGCTTGGCATCGCATCAAGTGTATTGTGTAAGCAGTCGCTGAAAATATGAGAAATCTTCTTGGCAGTTAAGTTTTCGCGGAGGTCGAATTGGTCGATCAGTTCCTCGATGAGTTTGGCGGTGGTGTGCAGGCCTGAAGCCGTTCCATGATGCTCAATAAAATTAATCTTGATGGTTTTCGAAGTGACAGATGCTTGGGATTCAGTAAGCTCGGTAGGGTGGCCATCACTATCGAAAGCGGCATCCAGGTCGGAAACATCTAATTGCCATTCTTTTTCATTAGCGAGCCGAATCGTTTTACGAGTTACTTCATTTACGAAGATTCCAACATCGCTGCAGGACACTAAGGCAGAAACGCACGCCTTCGATATAGCTTCTAATTCGCGAGCAATAAATGAACTATCAAGAAGTATAGTCGCAAGTGATTTGGATTCTCCGGCGAAGGCAACAAACGGAGGAACTTGGTGCACATCCAATGCGAGTACCTTCAGGCATTTTGCGGGAGAGAGATTCTGGATTACTCGAAGACGCCGAAACCATGACTCGTAAAAATCAAAATCTGTCGATTCTCTTCGAAAAGAGTTGGGGAAAATGCAAATCTCGGCTGGGCTGCCATCCGGTAAGGAGCCAGCATAGCGAGACACTCGTGACTCATTCTCAATCAAGTAATGGAGCCTGTAGTCGGAAGTGTCACTCATAGTTAGGGAGGAGGTCAGTGAAAAAAGTGTCTGTCAAAAATGAGCAAGCAATCGCCAGATTGTAGCTAAGTCTTGGGTCCGAGCGTAATGTGCTGGGAACGAATTGGTTCCAGGAAATGCTCAGAAATAAAAGCTTCTAATCAGGTGCTATCCAAGTTGCTTGTGCCGAAGGGCAACTAGATCTTCGGCGGCGTTTGTTTGAAAACGTCTCGGGCTTGGGGATTTTCCGAAGGTGCGGGTTGAAGGAAAAGTTCCTATGCCAAGGATGCCTCAGAAATTGCGCTGATCGGGTTGATCTTGGTAGCGTTGAAGATTGCGTGCGGGAACGTATCATGTACTCTACGCGTAGTGTTGCTATGACTAAAAGTTATTTAAAAAAGCAGGTTATTCAAATGTTGAAGGGTCTATGGATTACTGCTGGGTTATTCAGTCTCATCTACGGGTTTTCGCTTGTACCCCTGAATGCTCAGCAAGTTGATGAATCAACGGAGCCTGAACCTGCAGCGATTTATTTTGGCGGCGACATTCTAACGATGCGTGGGGCAGTGCCAGAGTATGTTGAGAGTCTTGTCGTCAAGGAAGGCAAAATATTATTCGTTGGTCCATTGGCCGAGGCGAAGCAGGTCGCTGGTGCGGACTCGAAAGGGATCGATCTAAAAGGCAGAACGTTGCTTCCTGGTTTCATCGATACACATGGTCATTTCGTTTACTTTGGTAAAAACCTCGTCGATGCAAACCTCTTTGGTTGTGTGGATATCGCCGATTTGGTTGCACGAATGAAGAGGCAAGTTGAGCAGACGCCCAAGGATGCTTGGATTGTTGGTTTCGGTTATCAGGCTCGCACACTTAAGGAAGGTCGTCCGCCAAGCAGCGATGAGCTTGATCTGGTATCTAAAGATCGTCCTGTCATGGTAGTCGATTCATCAGGTCATTTAGGAGCTGCGAATGCCGCAGCATTTAAGGCGGCAGGTATTGACTCGGATACTCCTGATCCCACAGGAGGTATGTTCGCACGCAGCCCGGATAAGAAAAAACTGCTAGGGCCGATGGAAGAGACGGCGCTCAATGCCGTTAGAAGCAAACGCCCTCCCTTTACTGGCGAATTAGCGGCACGTGCCATTCGGGGTGCTTCCGAAGTTTGGGCGAGCCATGGGCAAACGACCGCTATGGAGGCGGGGCTTGGTCTTGGTAATGATGACATTGGAATCGTGCTTAATGCGATAGATAAACAGTTGCTACCGATCGACCTGTACGTTGCAGCCAAAGATTCAGCGCTTGATGATACGTTGGCTGCAGCTTATTCAGTAGGCTCGCAGTACAACCTAAACTCGGGTGGGGTCGTCGAGAAGCTTCGTTCAGCTCGTCCCGATCTGGATCGGCGCTACGTAAATCGCGTACGACTTGGCGGAGTGAAGTTCTGGCTTGATGGTAGCCTTGATACAGCTTGGTTCACTGTGCCATACACAGAAAACCCACCAGGCAAGACTGGAGCTTTCGCTGGTTATCGGCAGATTCCCGATGAAGTGCTTGATGCCGTCTTCGACAAGTACTGGGCTTCGGATCTGCAAATACACATGCATATGAATGGTGATGCGGCCGCAGATCAAGCGTTGTTTGCGATTGCCAAGGCTGTCAAAAAGCATGGCAAGCGGGACCATCGTCCTGTGTTTGTTCATGCGACATGGCTTCGTCCGGATCAGATCGCTCAGATGAAGGCCTATGGCGCGATCCCAAGCTTTCTTACCGGAGGTATCATCACCGGCGGTGATGCCGTGTTGCGACTTTGGGGACCTGAACGCGCTGCTGGAGCTATGGCTTCAAGAACCTTCCTGCGATCAGGGATGCCTTTTACCTACTCTCACGATGCTCCCGTGTCACCTGTTCCCTCGATCCTTGCTCTCGTTGACTCGGGTGTGAATCGACTTTCGGGTAGTGGTAAAGTGGTTGGACCCAATGAGTGCGTTTCCCCCTACGTTGCTCTTCGCGCTGTGACAGCCAATGCGGCTTATCAGCTCAAGGAAGAGAAGAACAAGGGTACCTTGGAAGCTGGTAAGCTTGCCGACCTGGTGATTCTCGATAAGAATCCTCTGAAGGTTGAGTCTACCGCGATTAAAGACATCACTGTTTTAGAAACCATCAAAGAAGGCAAGACCGTCTTCTCGCGCTAACCCTCGGATAACTATTTTCCAGGGGCTCGGGTAAGGTGAAATAAAATTCTTTTTTTGGCTTACGGAAGTAGGTTCTGGTCGAGTCGATCACGGTGTTAAGCGTGATCGACTCGTTTTGTTTAAATTGAAGTAAATGCAGGGAAAGAGCCATTCGTAAAGCAGTGGCCTGTCCATCTGAAGAGTGAATGTAGTTGTTGCTTTACTTTTTTTGGCGTTCCCAGTTCTTCCGTAAGCCCACGGTCGATTTTTTTTCTCAGAGTATCTCACTTGGATGACATGACAGATTTCTTTGTAGTCCATGCAATTGTGACCGCATTTTTATTGTCTTGCCGTCATCGTAACTCCTTTGGTTAAACGCTCGAAGGTCGTTGCTCTGTTGAGAAGATACGCCGTTGTGGGTAGCGTAACGATCATAAGAACGATGACCTTCAGGACGGGCGTGAATCCACTGCTGCCAGTCGCGACAGAGAAAAAGAGCATCGAAAAAAAGTTTGTCTTGGAACCAACGATCGGCTGTACTGGATTGCTATTGAATAGAGAGAGTATCAGGGAACTAAAAACGATAAGCGCTGTGATCAAAATCAAAAACAGTGTTAGGTAGGTTAGCCAACATGCGAACCTGCCGGCAGAAGGAGTCCCGTTTGAGGATCTCTCGTACCTGAGTGGCCAATTCATGAAGAGACAAAGCGGCAAAAAAACAGAAAGGCAACTCAGAGCGGTAAGGACGGTAGACCAAACCGAGTAGAATTCCGATGTGTTAGTCGCATAGCTTGCGGACGAATAAGAGATCCAGCCGAAGAGGAAATTGATTAGGGCAACGAAAGATACATAGAGGCAGGTGTAATGTGTAGATAGATAGAATGTATGTCGCGCGCTATCTTTATTGTTGGGAGTGGGAACAGGAAGGTGCAGTTCCTGATTCGCAATAGTTTGACAAATATCCTGGTCTTTCCATCCTGCAGATAGGAGCAGGTTTCTTATCATTTCATAGCTCAACCCTGACTTGCGGGCCGACTCGATGAATGTCGCTAATGAATGCGAGTGGGGAGCAATCTGCGAAGAAGTCTCTGGCATGGTTGATTAACCTCGTAGGGGCAACAAGCTTAAAGAGGTAGCGGGAGGTCTTCCCAGGTATTCTTACATTGGTAACTTTGCAGTCCTCGGGATGCATTTAATCCAATGGCAAGATTTGGGGATTTTGACTCTCCATGAAGGAAAATGACGTGCCTCTCTTGGGGTTTACCGATAGAAAGGCTATGTAAATAACGGCATTCTCGAAAAAAATCTGTATTAGAAGGTGAAGTATCTCGAAGCGCAATTACCTTTCGAGAGAGTGTGTCCTGGAACCAGATGTGAGCAAAGGCCGATCTTTCGTCGATCGTCAAGGCGAGACAAAATATCACGATTGCTACTAAGTTGTGGAATGTGTAGTTTCGCGGAATGAGATATTGGTCGATGAGTTATCCTGAATCCTAGAAACAATAAAGGCCCCCGAAAGCTCTCCACTTCCGGGGGCCCGTTTTTTAAAGCAAGTTAACGACCTTTTCTGTCAGGCCTTTTTCACCAAGTACAATGTTTAGCTTGCCCGCAGATGCTACCTTTTCTAGGACCTCTAGCTCGCGAAGACGCATCAAGGTTGGGCTTTCAGAAAGTAACTTTGCTGTGTTGGCTTGGCTTCTCATCGCGGCAGTTTCTTCTCGACGAGCAATCAAGTTAGCTTCGGCTGCTTTCTTAGCCTCTGTCACTCGGTTAAGCAATTCCCTCATTTCACCAGGTAAAATCACATCACGTACACCGACGGATCGTACTTCCAAACCAAGGGATATAGCTTGCTCGCGAACCTGCTGTTCAAGTTCGCGGGCTACTTCGTCCTTGCTGGTAAGGAAGCTTTCAAGCTCTCGACCGCCGATGACAGCCCGTAGAGCAAGTTGTGCTTCACGGTATAAGGACTGTCGCATATCAGTAGCGGCGGATACGGCTCGACGAGCGTCCTGAATCACGTAAGTAACGATTGCATTGATGCGTAGGGTGACCTTATCTAATGTCATGATTTCTTGACCCGTAACATCGATCTGCGTTTCTCGCATATCCACTTCGCTGATGCGAGCTTCTGCAGTGTATTTCCAGAATGCATAGACTCCTGGGTTCAGTAGTTCGATGTACCTACCATCGATAAACAGTACGCCGATATGGTCGCGTTGCACGGTGCAGACATCCAACCAACGTCCGGCTTCTGCAGTTCGAACGATGGTTGCTAGTTCCTCGTGTTGGAAACTGATCGTACCGGCATCCACGACCTCGACGTGAACTTTGCGCACATCGTTCCAGTAGGCGTAAAGCCCTGGGCCTAGGATGCGAGCAAATCGACCATCGATCCAAACAAGGGCGCGTTGATCGTCCTGCAAGTCAATAACTTCCGCCTTACCGGTCAAGTCACCCCGCTTGACGATCATATCCAGTTGGTCATCGATTAACCAAGGATCACGCTTGGAAACAATACGGATTTTGACCTTGTTTAGAGGGTCGAAGATCGTGTGCTTTCCAGCTTCAATTAAGCCTTTAAACTCACCATCCTTGAACTTCAAACCGATTTCAAAACTACGAATCAAAAAATTCTTGAACATTACGATACCTATTTCTTATTGAGACTGACTATGTTGCTAATTGATGGTAGATAGCGGAAGATCGCTTTTGGACAACAGACTGTTTGGGGACCACAAATCGTCATAGCGGAGGTTATTCAGATGACCTAGTTTCTGAGAGTAGAACCATGGGTGTCAGAACTGCTCCGGGAGCGTGTTCCTCCTTTCCTTTCGTTCTAGCTCTAAAGACTCGGCTTCTTTTAATAACCTGCATGGCTCAATGACTTGTTGCTTGTTTTTCGATCGAATCGTTCGTCGGGAAATCAAGTCACCCGAAGGCGAGCTCAATTCCGGTTCCAACGCGCCGACCGAATGTTGGCTGATCCTTACTACAGCTGTTGCCCGCCAGCTTCTTGGGTGACGTTCTTCACGTCTGGTCAGGTGGGAATCGAACCCACCGCTGTCAGGTTACTCTCCTGATGCTCTTTCCACGAGCGCTTCATTCGCGAATGCTGTTACAACCCGTTTACGGTACGCGACCGGCCAACTGATATTGGGCAGGACTGATCGAGCCGTCGGAGCTATGGCGAACGAAAGCTTGCTTATAAGTTGAAATGCAGTGATTCGAACACTGTCGCAAGATCGTGTAAATCTCACCCGCTCCCAAGCGGACCATTTCAATTTGGAAAAACTGTTTTGCATGATTGGCAAAATAAGTTGTAGGATTCATGAACCAGGCATCCTGTCAGGATTGCCGGTAAGCACTTATGTTTCAAATGGACCTTACCACCTGAGCGGTGATCGCCGTTCTGATTGACTCGATACTGACACAAGGACAACGTGCCGGCACAATACGTTCACAAGAAAAATGATAAGAGAAGGAATCATTTCTTCATTGAAGCAATGGATCGAGAGCGGATTGCTTTGTAAGGCAGAAGTTACTTGTGTCGTTTACCAAGTGTTACGAGAGCGTAACAGCCAGTGTCGTGATGCTGATAAAAGCTATGAAACTCTGAAAAAAGTTTTGGAATGGAGACGGAAAGAATGAGTAGTTCTTGGGTATTAGAGACAAAGTAAAGTGTGATAAGGGGCTACAGTTTTAAGAAGGAAGTGAATGCAGTAAGAGAAATATCTATCTCGGTAGGCTCGATGAATCTAGATTTGTGATAGCCGTTAGAACATAAGTAGAAACCTTACTCCCATTTCATTTGAAAGGTGCGATAGTTTTTGAGAATTCTCTCGCGATGAATATTGAAAAAGATCATCGCTGCGAGAACCGTCAAGCCGACCACGATCAATATGACGGCTCGGATCACTCCACCTTCTCGCTGGAACTGCATAATGATTTGACCGGAGACATTAAGAAGCAAAAAGGCAATTCCCACATAGACGAATGGTTTCACTCGCAGTGCAATTCCAAACGTTACGCCGATTAGGCTAAGAATTAGAGCAATCACAAAGTTCAGTAAACTAGGATCGCTGGCAAATAATACCTCGTAGCTAGAAACAGCCAGAATCGCACCTGAAGCGGCCATTCGTATTCCTGAAAGCACCTTGGGTTTAAGGTCTTGTCGATGCAGTTGCGCGAAGATCAGCACTGTCAATGCAACTGGAATCACGTAGAGTTGATAGAGTCCGGTGAACTCTCTGGCAAATGGTAGCCAAATGTAAGTTGCTATGTTGACAAGGACCGCCGCTATATAATTTGCGACACGGATATGTTTCTGCTTTGAAATCAGGATATAGAAAGCTGCCGCTGCTAGCAGTTCTAAAGCTCCATACGCTGGCTGTTTCCAAGGGATTGTGAATATCATCAAAGAAGGTAGTGAAAGAGCTAGATAGTAGGTTGGTGGAAGGATCGCTTGTGAGCCAGATGAGGTCCATCGACCTGCAAGTAGATTGAGGGTATATAGACCGATGCAAAACAAGAGAACAATCAAGGAAGATAATGGATTGTTGATGAACTCAAGACCGGCAAATGCATGAGCACCACCAAGTAATGAGAAGAGGATTCCGATAAAGGCAGGATAGGCGAATACTTCACGTCCCGTAATCAAGGTCATCCCTATCCATGTTAGGCTACTCAGTACTAAGGAGATCAGTATAGAGATGGTCAAGTCAAACTGCATGACGCCCAAAACCGCAGTGATCACACTACAGAAGCTAAGTAACTGGCTGAATTGCATCAGTAGGCTGTAAACGCTGGAATGAAAGCCTGGCGGTGTCTTTGCGTTGACCGGATAAGACACAATAACCGTTGATGCAAGATAGGTGGCTGCGATCATGGAAAGTACCAGCGGTGTTTGCTCGAACACGACTTGTATGCCCCCGTAATGATATACAGCGGACAATAAGCAGAGAGGTAGCAAGGATGAAGCCACAGCGATAGCGGGGACGCTCTTCCAACGAACCGCATAAATAATAGCTGCGATCGTGCAGAGTACGATTGTTATGGTGAAGGTGGGTAGGACTGACGGGGCAATTTGCGATTGTATGAGGCTCTCGATCAGCGAAAACAGTAACAGCCTACATGACCAATGACGAAGAAATAGCTCACCTTTTTCTCGGGATAGAAGGTCATTGGGAAGTCGCATTGAGCGAAGCAGACTATCGCCTGCTGGGTGCGGAAGTATGGCTGCTAAGGTACCCCAAAAAATAGCGAGTAGTGCTAGGGTGATATCGAGTGGCACAAGAAAGTGGGATGAAATGGCCAGGATTAGGCAGCCGTAAATACTTGCAATAACCAGTAACTCGCTGTGCCAACGGGAAGGTCTTAGGTAAAACAGTTGGAGGTAGAAGCCTAGGCATAGTGGAATCGCCCATATTGCTGCAATCTGACTAGGTAATCGCGCTACATCCGTCAGCACGTATGCCAAGGAGGCGGAGTGAAGAACCATGGTCATCGCTGCTAGGAGAAAAGCACACCTGTGAAATGCATTGCTGGCGTCTGATTCGGAGACATCGAGTAACTCTGAAAACCGTTTGCGGCGTGCAGAGTAGATGCGAGCTATCACAAGTATGGTATTCGACAAAAGCAAAGAGAACACCACAAGAGTTCCACCAGATCCTCTTGTGATGTACTCCAACAGCCCTAAGGCCCCGAAAAAACCACATAGAATTGCAGTGTAAAAAAAAGCAATTGTTTTGAAGCTTCGGGTTAGTAGCAGACTGTTCATTGAAACGAGAAGCAAGGCGGTCGCATCGGAA
>Ga0315900_10006004_pt1 | contig 16479 bp, 14 predicted proteins | sample LakEriMetagenome_FD_203521 | JGI IMG/M metagenome (GOLD analysis project Ga0315900, IMG submission 203521) | Freshwater fungal communities from buoy surface, Lake Erie, Ohio, United States - Buoy 12 MA114 | ecosystem: Environmental > Aquatic > Freshwater > Lake > Lake biofilm | place: USA: Lake...
GGGCGATGATGTTGTCGCCCACGAGCTTGCCGTCGACGACGGTGGCGTCGGCCGGGGCCAGATGGGCCTCGTGCTCCTCGTCGGCCCGCAGCCAGACGACGTCGTCGGTGAGCCGGCACTTGGAAACTTTGCGGTACGGCGTCACCAGGAAGCCGTAGGAATCGACGCCCGAATAGATCGCCAGGCTGGAGATGAGGCCGATGTTGGTGCCTTCGGGGGTCTCGATCGGGCAGATCCGCCCGTAGTGCGAGATGTGGACGTCGCGGACCTCGAAGCCGGCCCGCTTGCGGTTCAGGCCGCCCGGGCCGAGCGCCGAGAGCCGCCGCTCGTGGGTCAGCATGGAGAGCGGGTTGGTCTGGTCCACCACCTGGGAGAGTTCGCCGCGGCCGAAGAAGTATTCGATCGCCGCCGAGATGCTCTTGGGATTGATGAGGGTCCGCGGCGACATCTCCGCCACGTCCTTGAGGCTCATCCGCTCCTGCACGGTCCGCCGCAGCTTGAGGAAGCCCTTCCGCAGCTCGTCGCTCGCCAGCTCGTCGATCGTCCGCAGCCGCCGGTTGCCGAGGTGGTCGATGTCGTCCACCTCGACCTGCCCCTCGCCTTCGCTCAACTGGAGCATGTACCGGATGGCCGCGATCAGGTCGTCGGCCCGGAGCGTCATCTCCGTCTCGGGGACGTTGAGGTTCAGCTTGCGATTGATGCGGAACCGGCCCACCCGCCCGAGGCGGTAGCGGTTGGTGTCCTTGAACTTCTCGTCGAACAGGGCCCGTGCCTTGTCGAGGGCGGGCGGGTTGCCCGGCCGCAGCCGCTGGTAGATCCGCACCAGGGCGTCCTCGTGGCTCGGGGCCACGCCGGTGCGGCGCTTCGACTCGTCGGCGTCCTCGCGGAGGCTGTTCATGATCAGGGGCACCTTCTGCTCCTGCATCACCTCCACCGCCTTCAGGCCCGAGGTGGAGATCAGCTCGGCCTGGTCGTGCGTGATCTTGCAGCCGGCGTCCACGATGATCTCGCCGGCGCGATCCGAGCCCTTCGGGTAGACGATGTCATCGACGGCGATCTTGCCCTCGAGCTTCGGCACGCTGCGGGCGCCGAGCACCTTCTCGACGGTCGCCTTGTAGAACAGCTTGAGGATCTCGGAATCGCGGGTGTACTTCGGATCCATGGCCCGCAGCAGCGTCAGCGCGGAGAACTTGCCGCTCTGGTCGATGCGGACCTGGAGCGTGTCCTTCTTCGAAACGTTGAGCTCGATCCAGCTGCCGCGCTCGGGAATGATCCGGCAGTTGTGGGTCTTGCGGTCGCCGGCCTCCGTGTCGGCCACGAAGTCGATGCCCGGCGAGCGGTGCAACTGGCTGACGACGACACGCTCGGCGCCGTTGATGATGAACTCCCCGCCCCCGAGCATGATGGGGATGTCGCCGAGGTAGACCTCCTCCTCGATCGGCTGCTCGCGGGTCAGCCGCAGCCAGACCCGCAGCGGCCGGCCGTAGGTGAGCCGCAGCTGCCGGCACTCGTCGGGCTCGTAGCGGGGCTTGCCGAGCTCGTACCGCAGATACTCGAGCTTGACGGTCTTGTCGTAGCTCTCGACCGGGAAGATCTCGCGCAGCACGCCTTCGATGCCCTGGTCCTTCCGCTTCGCCGCCGGCACGTCGTACTGCAGGAAGTTGTCGTAGAACCGCGTCTGGATCTCCGTCAGATCCGGAATGTGATGCGTGGCCCGGCGGCTCCCGAAGTGGCGGACTTCAGCGGGCTGCAGGCGACGGACGGCGCGGGTTGCCATGGGCTTGGGGCTCTCCTGAGGACGAACTCTCGGGCGGGTGGATCAGGCGCAGTCCGTCACCGGATCGGCGACGCGGCACCTGACGCACGCCGCCGCGGACTGGCAGGCGCAACACGAAGGACGGGAGGGGCGCAAAACGGAACCGGTTCGACCAGGCGGCACGCAAAAACTATACCGTTCGTTCTCCGGGAGGCCAACCTCCCGGAGAACGTGCTGAAAAACACGGCCTTTACTTGATCGAGACCTTGGCGCCGGCCTCCTCCAACTCCTTCTTCAACTTCTCGGCGTCGGCCTTGGAGATGCCTTCCTTCACCTTGGCCGGGGCACCCTCGACCATGTCCTTGGCCTCCTTGAGACCCAGGCCGGTGGCCGCCCGAACGACCTTGATGACGCCGATCTTGTTGTCGCCGAACGCGTCGAGCACGACGTCGAACTCGGTCTTCTCGGCGGCCGCCTCGCCGGCAGCAGCGCCGGCAGCACCGCCCGCCGGGGCAGCCATCATGACGGCACCGCCCGCGGCCGGCTTGATGCCGTGAACCTCGTCGAGGTAATCCGACAACTCCTTGGCCGCCTTGAGGGTCAGCCCGACGATCTTGTCGCCGAGATCCTTGGTTTCCTTGGAGAACTCTCGGGTCGCTTCAGCCGTTGCCATCGCTCTGGGTCCTTTCAAGTCGAAAAAGAGGGAGCCTATTGTCTTACCATGAACTGGGCCGGCGTGAAGCCCGCCCGGGAAAATCCGTGAAACGCGGCCGCGTCAGGCTGCCGGGGCTGCGCCTCCGGCCTTTTCCAGGGCCTCGACGTGCGAGGCGATCTGGCCCGCCAGGCCGCCGCCGGCCGAGAGGATCTGGCCCGACAGCGTGGCCCCCAGGGACGAAATCTGCCCGGAGAGGAGCGACAGTTGCTCCGCCCGCGTGGGCCACTTGGCGACCTGCTTGACGTCGGCGGACTCCAGTCGGGCGCCGTCGATCGCACCGCCACGGCACTCGAAGCCCTCGAAGTCCTTGACGCCGGCGAGGCGATCGAGCTCCTTGGCGAGGTCCACCACGTCCTCGCCGCCCCAGGCGATGGCGAGCATCCCCTCGGCCTTCTCGAAGGCGGGGGCCAGGGCCGTCCCGGCCGTCGCCATGCGGGCGAGGCTGTTCTTGACCAACTGCAGGTGGATCCGCTTCTTCCGCAGCGCCTGCCGCAGTTGCGTCGTCTTCTGGGCGTCGAGGCGGCCCAGGCTGACGACGATCAACTCGCCGACGCCGCCGAGGCGACCCTTGAGGTCGTCGACCAGCATGCTCTTCATCTGCTTGCTCATGATGCGCGGGCCTTCGTGGCTGCGGGAAGGGGAATCCTGGATGCGGTCAGGCGGCGACCATCACACCGGGCGTCATCGTGGCCGAGATCGAGATGCTCTTGATGTACTGGCCGCGGACGCTGGAGGGCTGCATGCCGACGATGTGATCGATGAACGCGCGGATGTTGTCCACCAGGTTGCGGGCGTCGAAGCTCGCCTTGCCGACGACGGCATGCACGATGCCGGTGGGATCGTTGCGGAACTCGACCTTGCCCGCCTTGTATTCGCTGACGGTCTTCTTGATGTCGGCGGTGACGGTTCCCGCCCGCGGGCTGGGCATCAGGCCGCGGGGTCCCAGCACCTTGCCCAGCGGCCCCACCAGGCCCATCATGTCGGGCGCGGCGATGCAGACGTCGAAGTCGGTCCAGCCCTCCTTGATCTTCTTCGCCAGGTCGTCGGCCCCCACCTCCTCGGCGCCGGCGGCCTTGGCGTCGTCGGCGAGATTGCCCTTGGCGAACACCACGACCCGCTTCGACTTGCCGATGCCATGGGGCAGGACGAGCGAGCCGCGGATGATCTGATCCGCCTGCTTGGGGTCGATGCCCAGCCGCATGTGGATCTCGACCGTCTGGTCGAACTTCGCCGGCGGGAACTTCTTCAGCACCTCCACCGCCTCGGCCAGCGGCAGCGGGGCGTCGGTCTTGGGCTTGACGGCGAGCATCGCCCGCATGCGTTTGGTCGTGGCCATGGCTGAAAGGGGGTCGGTGGAGTTCGTGGAGGTGGAGGAGAGAGTTTCGTTCACGGCGCGGCGAGAATCAACCGTCCACGGTGATCCCCATGCTGCGGGCCGTTCCTTCGATCATGCGGCGGGCGTGCTCCCCGTCGCGGGCGTTGAGGTCGGCCCCCTTGAGGCGGACGATCTCGTCGAGCTGGGCCTTGGTGACCTTGCCCACCTTGTCCTTGTTGGGCACGCCGGACCCCTTGGCCAAGCCGGCCGCCTTCTTGAGCAGCGCGGCGGCCGGGGGGCTCTTGGTGATGAACTCGAAGGACCGGTCGTTGTAGACGGTGACCACGACCGGAATCGGCATGCCGGCCGCCTCGCGGGTGCGGTCGTTGAACTGCTGCACGAACTGCCCGAGGTTGATGCCGAACCGGCCCAGCGACGTGCCCACCGGGGGGGCGGGAGTCGCCTGGCCTCCCGGAACCTGGAACTTCGCCTGTCCGACCATCTGCTTCGCCATCGCCCTGCCAGCCTTTCTTCAGCCTGTCTTCAGCCTGTCTGATCCAAGCGGCCCTTCCGCGGGCCGCGTTCCCTCACACCGACTCGATCTGCCAATACTCGATGTCCACGGGCGTCGAGCGGCCGAAGATGCTGAGCATCACCGTCACCCGGCCATTGGCCTCGTCGATCTGCTCGACCTCGCCTTCGAAGTTTTCGAAGGTGCCCTCGTTGATCTTCACGCGGTCGCCCTTCTTGAAGTTGATCTTCAGTCGCGGCGCCTCGTCGGTCTTCTCCTCCGCCTTGTGGAGGAGCTTGGCGACGTCCTGCGGCAGCATCGGGCTCGGCCGGCCGCCCGAGCCGGTGAAGTCGCCGATGCCGCCGGTCTCACGGACCAGGTACCACGTCTCGTCGTTGAGGATCATGTTGACGAGGATGTAGCCGGGATAGAGCTTGCGGGAAACGACCTTCTTCTTGCCCCCCTTGAACTCCGTGACCTGCTCCTTCGGCACCACGACCTCGCCGAAGAACTTGTCCATGCCCTGCATCGAGATCCGCCGCAGCAGCGCCTCGCGGATCGAGTCCTCGCGGTTGCTCTGCACCTTGAGGATGTACCACTGCCGATCGCCCAGCGGCGCCGCGGCCTCGCGAACCACTTCCACCGGCTTGGCGTTCTCGTCGCCGGCGAAGGGGTCGGCGAGTTCGGCGGGCGTGCCGTCGTCCTCGTCGTCCAGGTCGGCCGGCGGCGGGACGTGCGCGACGGTCTCCGCGGGCCGGGCGTCCGCGGCCACGGGATCGGCATCGAGGCCGTCGGCATCGTCGGGAAGTTGGAAGTTCATGGAGGATGCTGGGTGCGAGGAACGGACGGGAATCGGCCGCGGTTGCGGGAAATCAGCGGATCAGAGAGCGGAGCAGGAACCACCAGCCCAAATCGTAGATGGCGAGAATCGCCGCCAGGGCGAAGATCAGGAAGATGATCACCACGGAACTGCGGAACACCTCGTCGCCCGATGGCCACGACACCTTGGCCATCTCGGCCTCGACCGCGATGAGGAAGTCGGCGAACCAGGGCACGTTGACGATCCGGTAGGCCACCCACAGGCCGAGGGCGAGGAGCACGGCCGGCGCCACGAACCGCACGACGCCGAAGTCGGCCGCCGCCCCGCCGCCGGCCGCCCCGCCGTAGAACAGCGTGAGGAACTGCGTCAGCCGCCACACGCCGACGCCGATCACCAGGGCCAGGGCTGCAAAGGTCACCTGGCGGGCGATGCGGCCTTGGTGCCGCTTGTACACGGAGGCGCTGAGCAGCTCGCTCCACAAGCTGCCGCCGGCCGTCGAGTTTTCGGAAATGCCTGCCATGGTCTCGCTCGCGCTCCGTCGCCGGTGTTGGTGGACCCTTTCGGCCGGCCGCCCCGGCGGGCCATCCGGGCCCGCCGCGACGGCGGTTGCCTGCAGGGGCGGCGGGGATCGAACTCGCAACCTCTGGTTTTGGAGACCAGCGCTCTGCCAGTTGAGCTACGCCCCTGTGGGCGCCGAACCCCGGGGTCGCCCCCGGAGTCCGGCCCGTGTTGTCTTCGACCCCGGGACGGTGCCCCGGAGGCGAATGGTCAGTCTAATATCTTGGTCACGACTCCCGAGCCGACCGTCTTGCCGCCCTCGCGGATGGCGAACCGCACGCCGTCGTCCATGGCGATCGGCACCATCAGTTCCACTTCCATCTTCACGTTGTCGCCCGGCGACACCATCTCGACGCCGCCGAGCAGCTTCGTCGATCCGGTCACGTCGGTCGTGCGGAAGTAGAACTGCGGCCGGTAGCCGGCGAAGAACGGCGTGTGCCGGCCGCCCTCCTCCTTCGAGAGCACGTAGACCTCGCACTCGAACTTCTTGTGGGGCTTGATCGACCCCGGCTTGGCGAGCACCTGCCCGCGCTCGATGCCTTCGCGGGCCACGCCGCGAAGCAGGCAGCCGACGTTGTCGCCCGCCTGTCCCCTCTCCAGCAGCTTCTTGAACATCTCCACGCCGGTGACCGTGGTCTTCTCGGCCTTCTCCTTGAGGCCGATGATCTCCACTTCGTCGCCGACCTTCACCTCGCCGCGCTCGATGCGGCCCGTGGCCACCGTGCCGCGGCCCTCGATCGAGAACACGTCCTCGATCGCCATCAGGAAGGGCTTGTCGAGCTCGCGGACCGGCTCCGGAATGTAGCTGTCCACGGCGTCGAGCAGGTCGCTGATGCACTTGCTGGCCGCCGGGTCGGCCGGCTTGTCGTAGGCCGGCTTGCCCGCGCCGCGGATGATCGGCACGTCGTCGCCCGGGAAGCCGTACTTCGTGAGCAGCTCGCGGATCTCCATCTCGACGAGGTCGAGCAGCTCCGGGTCGTCCACGAGATCGACCTTGTTGAGGAACACCACCAGCGCCGGCACGCCGACCTGCTTGGCGAGGAGGATGTGCTCCCGGGTCTGGGGCATCGGGCCGTCGGCCGCGCTGACCACGAGGATCGCCCCGTCCATCTGGGCGGCGCCGGTGATCATGTTCTTGATGAAGTCGGCGTGGCCCGGGCAGTCGATGTGGGCGTAGTGCCGCTTGTCGGTCTCGTATTCCACGTGGCTGACCGCGATCGTCACGGTCTTCGTCTCGTCGCGGACGGTGCCGCCCTTGGCGATGTCGGCGTAGCTCTTGGCGACGGCCAGGTTCTTGGCGGCCTGCACGGCCACCAGGGCGCCCGTCAGGGTCGTCTTGCCGTGGTCGATGTGCCCGATGGTGCCGACGTTGACGTGCGGCTTGGTCCGCGTGAACGTGTCCTTAGCCATGCTTTCTCCTACTTTCTCCTCGGAAGTGAAAACCGAACCGATTGACTTGTCGTCTTCGACCGCGAGCCACGACCGGGCCCGTGGAAGAGCTGCTGAAGGGACTTGAACCCTTGACCTCGTCCTTACCAAGGACGTGCTCTACCAACTGAGCTACAGCAGCGAATTGCTGGCGGATGCCGCGGCCATGGGATGGGGGTACTGGGGTTCCTGGATTGGGATGTCGGGAAGGGGTTGTCGGCCGGGGGTCGGAGGCTCGTGGAAGCGGGTGAAGGGAATCGAACCCTCGTCTTTAGCTTGGAAGGCTATTGCTCTACCATTGAGCTACACCCGCGCGCCGCGTGCCACCTCCGGGGCGGACGCCGCCGATCGGAAGGGATGAGACTGGGGAGTGCAGGATTCGAACCTGCGAAGGCATAGCCATCAGATTTACAGTCTGACCCCTTTGACCGCTCGGGAAACTCCCCTGGGTTGTTCGTGTGTGCTCCTGAAGGCTCGGCTCGGTGTTTTCGGCTCGGCTCGGGTGCTGTCTCGCGATCCGGTGCGAACGGTGACGGCTGCACGGCAGGGACGGGCTGTAGGACTCGCTCCGCCCGCACGGCCACCCGACAACGACACCGAATCGGCGCGGTCGTGCTGAGCTAGCGGCGGGAGTTGAACCCGCAACCTGCTGATTACAAATCAGCTGCTCTGCCAGTTGAGCTACGCTAGCGGCCGGTCAAAACCGCGAAACATCGAAGTGTACGGATTCGAAGTGGCCATGCAAGCCGGCCGGCTTCCCCGGGCCCGCCGGCCCGTCTGCCCGGTATTCCCCGGGAAATTCAGCTCCAGCGCACCTCGACCATCGAGAAATCGTCGTTGAAATCGTCCCGCTGGGAGACCCCACGGATCGCCGACACCAGCCCGTCGATCGGGCTTTCTGCTCCGCGGGACGGGGCTGTCAGGGCGGCGAGGAAGTCGCCGAAGGCCCACATCGAGCCGTCTGGCCGGGCGATCTCGAAGGCCCCGTCGCTGTAGACGAACAGCCGCCCGCCCGGAGGCACCTCCGTCTGGCTCGACTCGAACTCCAGGCCGTCCACGGCCCCGATCAGCGGCCCATCCGACTCCAGCAGCCGGGGCGGCCCGGCTTCCGCGGGCAGGAGCACGGCCGGCGGGTGGCCGCCGCCGGCCCAGCGGAGGGTGCGGGTCGGGATGTGGCAGACGCCGTACCAAATGGTGAAGAACATGTCGTTCTGCCGCTCCATCGGGAACGCCTTGTTGAGAGCCGCCAGCACGGCGCCCGGGTCGTGGAAGTCGGTCTGGGGGAGGGCCTCGCTGCGGATGGCGTTGAGGGCCGAAACCGACAACAGCGCCGCCCCCACGCCGTGTCCGCAGACGTCGAGCAGGTAGATCGCGAAGTGGTCGGCGTCGAGGGCGTGGTAGCCGAAGGCGTCGCCCCCCAGGGCGGCCGAAGGGATGAAGCGCCAGTCGGTCCGCATGCCGCCCGCCTCGAGGGGCGCGGGCAGCAGCGACCGCACATAACTGGCCGCCGTGGCGATGTCGTTGGCGAGCGTCTGCTGGCTGGCCTGGAGCGCCGCGAAGGCCTCGTTTCGCTCCAGGAGGGCGACGTAGCCACGCGAGTGGTGGCGGATGCGGGCGACCATCTCCAGCCGGTCGGGAAGCTTGACGAGGTAGTCGTTGGCCCCGAGCGCGAAGGCCTCGGCCTTCACCGCCGGTTCCTCCTTGGTCGAGAGCACGATGATCGGCACGTCGTGGAACCGCTCGTCGGCCCGGAACCTGCGGACGAGTTCCAGGCCGTCGAGGTCCGGCATCACGAGATCCTGGAGGATCACCGTCGGCCGCACGTCGGCGGCCTTCGCCAAGGCCGCCGGGGCGTCCTTGCAGTAGTGGAGTTCGACGCCCTCCTCCCCGGCGAGCATCCGACGCACCGCCTCGCCGATGATCGGCTGGTCGTCGATGAGGAGCACGGTGGCTCCGCGGGCCGCGGAGGTGGCGACGGGCATGGTCTGGCCGGTGGGTCGCGAACGCGATGCACCGACGATGCTACCACAAAGTCAGGCCTTTTTTCGCGGCCGGCAGGCCGGGGACTCTTCCAGCGAGAACACGAGCACCTCCTCTCCCGTCACGGTCGAGATGTCGTGGTGCACGCTCACCAGCCTGACGCCCGTCGCGTCCTTGACCACCTGCTCGAGCCGTGGCCGTCCCGTGGCCACCATGTGGGCGCGGAACTGCTTGAGCAGCGCCCGACCGTTGCCGGCGTCGGCATCGAAGCCGTTGCCGTGGCCGTTGCCGTTGCCGTTGTGCTCGGCGCCATTCGGCCCGGGCCGGGGGGCGATGAGCTGCCGCTCCGCCGGCGTCAGCACCCCCTGGAGGTGGACGACGAGCAGGCTCCCCAGCAGATGCGCGCGGATGTCCCGGGGCCCGCGGCCCACGCAGTCCTGCTGGAACCGCGAGATGCCGTCGCACACCGCCGCCTCGATCTCCCCCTGGGACTTCATGGTCAGCCTCCGGGCCGCCGCGCCCCCTCCATCCTGGGGGCGCTGCCTGAGGCGCGGCCGTCACCGTCACCGTTGCCGTTGCCGTCACCGTTGCAGATCCGATCCCACACCTCGCGGCGATGGATCGGCATCCGCGAGTCGGCCTCGAACCCCAGCCGCACGCGGCCGCCCTCGATCTCCAGGACGGTGATCTGCAGCAGCACCTGGTTGTCCTCGGGCCGCCCGATCACCACGCTCTCCCGATTCTTCCTCGTCAGCACCAACATGGTTCACCTTCTTCATGGTTGCGGTTCCCTCCGGGTGGATCCCTCACCGACGGGCGGCTCCACTGCCGTCCGCCAATTCGATTCGTCGCGACGCCGTGGCGTGCCGGTGCGCGTTGACGGGCACACCGAGCGCCGGCAGGCCGTGGCCCAACAGGAACAGGTCGACCGCGGAGGCGGTCGTGAACGTCTTCAGCACGCTGCCAGAGGCCGTGTCCACGTGCGCGATGGCGCCCCGAAACTCCACGCCCGTGCTGCGATGCACGTGGCTGACGAGCGAGTCGAGCGAGTGGTCGAACAGGTGCTGGTGGAAGTCGTGGACCCGGGCCGCCCCGCGCTCGTCGGTGGCGAGCCGCCGCTCGGCCGTCGAAAACGGCTCGTGGAGGCTGACGGCCATCCATCCCGAGTGCGTCACGACCGTGACGCAGGTGGGCGCCCGGCCGAGCAGCAGGTGCTCGAACGTGCCGGCCGCGTGGGCCACCTGCCGGGCCAGTCGTTCGTCCGCCGGGTTCGTCATCGGGAGATCCGCCCTCATGCAGGTACCAACGAAAAAAGCCGGCGGGAAAGACCGCCCGAAGGCGTTCTCTCTCGCCGGCTTACGTTGCGACGGACCTTCCGGTGGCCACGGCCACTGGACTGCCCCTCGACTCGTCTTCCGTCGTTATTTGCCGTCCGAACCGCCGTTTTCCGCCCCTGCTGGGGCCAGAAGATCGGCAGAGCCGCCGGATTATATTGGGGGGTTTGGGGAACGCAAGTAATTTTTTCCGGCTGATCGTGCCGGGGCTTCCTTCATGTCGCCGAGTACGCCTCGAACCGCGTTCCGGCCCCGGCTGCCCGGATGCCGACACTGCCCGCCGCCAGGATCGCGCGGTCGGCCGCGGCCGCCACGACGCGGCCGTTGAACCGTGCGACGAGCTGGTCGCCGACGACGTCGAAACGGAGCCAGCCGCGGCTGTTGTAGACCCGGCCCGACGAGAGCAGTGTCCACTGGCCGCCGAAGCGGCGGAAGATCTGCACGACGTATCCGGTGCTTCCGCGGGCGAGTTGGGCGAGGTACATCGACTGGTTCCCGGTGCCCGAGTACCTGGCGATCAGACCGGCGCTGCGGCCCGATCCCAGATCGACGAGGCCCCGCTGCACGCTGTTGGCCGTGGCCGCGGTCCGCAGCGTGGCCAGGTTGACGCCGACCGTGGTGGACGCGGCGACGCTGCCCGACACGGCGAACCCGCCCGCCTGGACCGCCCAATTCCGGGCCAGCGTGCCGGCGTCGTCGAAACCGTCGGCGAACGGCAGCAGCACGGGGCTGGCGGGGGCCACGGTCGGCACCGTCACGATGGCCGGGGTCGGAACCGGCAGCGGCGCGACCTGCAGCGATGCCAGTGCCGCGAAGGCGTTGAGGCGGCCGCCGGTGACGGTCTTGCCCGCCAGGGACGCCATCGGCGTGGTCGTGCCGAGGATCGCTGCCCGGACCTCGGCCACGGTGATGCCCGGCTTGGCGGCGGCCAGCAGGGCCACGGTGCCGGAGACCTGGGGCGCCGCCATCGACGTGCCCGACAGCGCCGCGTAGCCGCCGCCCTTCCAGGTCGAGAGCACGAAGGTGCCCGGGGCGGCCAGATCCACCGTCGTGGCCCCGTAGTCCGAACTGCCGGCGAGCACGCCGGCGGACGCCAGGGAGGCGACCGTGATCACGTTGGGCAGGTCGTAATTGCCCGGGTATCGCGGCGTGACGTCGTTGTCGGTGCCGTGGTTGCCGGCGGCGGCGACGAACGTGATGCCCGCCGCGCCCTGGTCGCGGATCAGGCCCTCGATCACCGACGAGTAGCCGGCCGCCGCCTCCCAGCTGTTGTTCGTCACCACGACGTTGATGCCGAAACTGCGGCGCATCATGGTGGCGTATTCCAGCGCGCCGATGACGGCGCTGGTCGTGCCGGCCCCGGAGTCGTTCTGCACCCGGAGCACCATCAGCGACACCTGCCAGGCGACGCCCGTGATGCCGACGCCGTTGTTGCCGACGGCGCCGATGATGCCCGCCACGTGCGTGCCGTGGCCGTAGCCGTCCCGCAGGTTGGCGTTGTTGTCAACGAAGTTCCAGCCGTGGACGTCATCGACGAAGCCGTTGCGGTCGTCGTCGATCCCGTTGCCGGCGACCTCGCCGGGGTTGGTCCACAGGTTGGCCGCGAGGTCCGGGTGCGACAGATCGATGCCGGAGTCGATCACGGCGACCACCACGCTCCGCGATCCCACGGAGATGTTCCAGGCCTGTTCGGCCGCGATGTCCACCCCGGGGGTGCCGCCCGACTGGCCCGTGTTCCGCAGGTTCCATTCCAGGCCGAACGACGGATCGTTGGGCACGGCCGTGGGCAGGATGGACCCGTCGAGCCCCGGCAGCGGGGCGACGGACAGCACGGCTCGCCGCTCGAGCCGTTCGGGTACCGAGAGCCGGCGGGCGGTGTGGGGCCGGCGGAGCGTCGGGCGGGCGAGCCATTCCATGGCGATGCGTCCTTGCGAAGTGAGGGTCTGCGATTCCTGCAGAGGGGCGTCGTTGCCCCCCCGAGAACCTCTCGCGGGGAGAAGGTCCTCGGCGGCATCATGGGCCCGGCCGACGCCTCAGGCTGCCGTGGCGGCGGGGAGCCGCGGAAACGCCCGATTCACGCGATTCCAGCCGGAGAAACGGCCATTGGACACCTGAGCGAAGTTCCGCGAACGCCCCCCAGACTTCGCAACTTGCCCAAGCGGCAATCCGTCGGCCGGTTCACGCCGCCGCCGCGAGCCTGCCGAAACCTCCAACACGGAACCCCACCAAAGAGGGGTCTGCGGTGCCCGGCGGGTGCGGCGCCGGTGGGGCAGCAGGGACGCTTCCACCGGCGCCGGCTCGGCCCAGTCGTGGAGAAACGCGATGCGATCGCGGGGGGAAATCGAGGCGGCCGTGTGCGATGCGATCACGCGATTCCAGCAGGAGTTCATGGGCCGCGGACCGCATCGCGTCCACGCCCATCTCGTGGAAAACCGGCTCTTCGTCCACCTCCACGGCGTGCTGACGGCGGCCGAACAGCGGCTCATCGAAGGCCAGGCCAACCCCCGCGGTGTGGAGCTGCTCCGCCAGCTTCGTGGCCACCTGGTGCTCGCCGGCCGATCGGTTCTCGAGTCGCTGGTGCGGGATGCGGCCGGCTCGCCGCCGATCAGCGTCCACCACGACATCAGCCCGACGACGGGCGAGGAAGTGATCGTGCTCACCCTGGCGTCCCCGCCGGCGTGCCGGGAGCGGAAACGTCGCTGACGGACCGGCCCCGCCCGGGCGGCGCGGGCGCCTGATCGATCCCAGTCGGTGGCCGGAGGCGTTCGGCCCATCGGCCCGCCGGCGGCCTGGGGGCGGGAAACCGCCCCCAGCCGCCGGCGGCGTGCCGGTCAGTTGCACGATCGGCCCCGCGGCCGTTGAATCGGAGGGGCCGCGCCGCGGCCCCGCTGATCCAGGTTGATCCCCGCTGGTGCCGGAGGCTCCGATGGCGAGAACGAAAAAGGGCGTCGTGTCCCAAAAGGCCGAGACGGGCGGCTTGTCCGCGGCGATCGAGGGCCTGGGCGTCTTCTACCTCGGGCAGAAGGTGGACGAGCGGTCCGGCGGACCGAGCGGCGAGCCCCTGCTGGTCGATGCCAAGCGGTTCACGACCCATGCCGTCTGCGTGGGCATGACCGGCAGCGGCAAGACCGGCCTGCTCATCGGCCTCATCGAGGAGGCGGCGCTCGACGGCATTCCCACGCTCGTCATCGACCCGAAGGGCGACCTGGCCAACGTCCTGCTCTCGTTCCCCGACCTCGCCCCGGCGGACTTCCTCCCCTGGCTGGAGCCCGAGGCCGCGAAGCGGGAGGGGATCACCCTCGAGACGCTCGCCGAGCGCACGGCGAAGAAGTGGGCCGACGGGCTGGCCGCCAGCGGGCAGTCGGGCGAGCGGATCCGCCGCCTGCACGAGGCCGCCGAGATGGCCGTGTTCACGCCCGGCAGCCGCAGCGGCCGGCCGGTGGCGATGCTCGGCAGCCTCGACGCCCCCGGCGCCGCCGCGGCCGCCGACCCCGAGGCCCGCCGCGAGCGGATCGAGTCGCTCGTGTCCGGCATCCTGGCGCTGGTCGGGATCGACGGCGAGCCTGGCACCAGCCGCGAGCACGTGCTCCTCTCCACGATCGTGGACGCGCTCTGGAAGAGCGGCCAGAAGGTCGACTTCGGGACGCTGGTGCGGGCGATCCCCGCGCCGCCGATCGAGCGGGTGGGATTCCTCGACCTGGAAAATTTCTTCCCCGCCGGCGACCGCTTCCAGCTCGCCAGCCGGCTGAACACGGTCGCCGCCGCGCCCGGCTTCGAGGCCTGGCTCGACGGCGAGCCGCTCGACGTGGGCCGGCTGCTGTGGACTCCCGAGGGCCGGCCGCGGGTGGCGGTGATCTCCATCGCCCATCTCGCCGATGCCCAGCGGATGGCCTTCGTGACGCTCCTCGCCGGGGCCACCGTGTCGTGGATGCGGTCGCAGGGCGGCACCTCGTCGCTCAAGGCCCTGTTCCTGATGGACGAGGTGTTCGGCTACGTGCCGCCGACGGCCAACCCGCCGAGCAAGACGCCGATCCTCACGCTCATGAAGCAGGCCCGGGCCTACGGCCTGGGCGTGGTGTTGGCCACGCAGAATCCCGTCGATCTCGACTACAAGGGCCTGTCCAACGCGGGACTGTGGTTCCTCGGCCGCCTGCAAACGGCGCGGGACAAGGCCCGCGTGCTCGACGGCCTCGAGGGGGCGGCGGCCTCGGCCGGCAGCGGCTTCGACCGCGGCCGGCTCGACCGGCTGCTCTCCGGCCTCGAGCAGCGGCGGTTCCTCATGCACAGCGTGCACGGCGAGGAGGAGACGCTGTTCCAGACCCGGTGGACGATGGCCTACCTGCGTGGGCCGCTGCTGCGGGAGGAACTGCGGCGGCTCTCGGCCGCCGATGCGGCGGCCCCGAACGCCGCGACGCCGCCGGATGCGGCCGCCCCGTCGGTGCCGCGGTCCGCGGGCGGCCCGCGGCCGATCCTGCCGCCGGGCATTCGCGAGGTGTTTCTCGCGCCCCGCGGCCCCGTCGATCCCGACCACGGCGTCGTCTACCGGCCGGCGATCCTCGGGCGGGCGCGGGTCCGCTATGCCCGCCCCAGCCCGCGGATCGAGGTCGATCGCGAGGTGATCTGCATGGCACCGGCCGGCGACGCGCTGGGCGAGTCGGCCTGGGAGGCGGCCGAGACCTTCGCCGAGGCGCCGGAGGTCGAGCCCGCGCCGCGGCAGGGGGCCTTCGCCCCGCTGCCACCGGCGCTCTCCGGCCCCCGCGGCTACGCGAGCCTCGCCGCGTCGCTGAAGAGCCACCTCGGCCGCACCTCCAAGCTCGCCGCCTGGCGGGCGGCCGCCATCGACGCCGTGTCGCAGCCGGGCGAGTCGGAGGGGGAGTTCCGCGCCCGCATCGCCCACCGCGTGAAGGAGTGGCGGGACGAGCGGATCGAGGAGGTGCGGGCCAAGACGGCCACGAAACTGGCCGCCCTCGTGGATCGCATCGACCGCGCCCGGCAGAAGGTGGAGAAGGAGAAGGCCGAGGCCAAGAACCAGTCGCTGCAGACCTACGTGTCGATCGGGACGGCGGTGATCGGCGCCCTCTTCGGCCGCAAGAAGATCAGCGCCACGACGATCGGCCGGGCCGCCACGTCGATGCGGTCGGCGAGCCGCGCGACGCGGCAGCAGGCCGACGTGGCCCACGCCGAGGAGAGCCTGCAGGTGCTGGAGGAGCGGCGGGCCGCCCTGGAGGAGGAGATCGAGCAGGAACTCGACCGCATTCGCCTCGACGCCGCGCCCGATCGGATCGCGCTGGAGGAGATCGACATCCCGGCCCGCAAGACCGACATCGCGGTCGAGGCAGTCGTGCTCGCCTGGGTCCCGGAGCGTTCGGCCTGACGGCCGCGTCGCGGCTGCGGGTCAGTCTTCCGCGAGCAGCCCGCGGAGCCGGGCGATCGCCCTCCCGCGGTCCCGCGACACGGTGCCCTCGCAGACGCCGAGCGTGCGGGCGATGTCCGCCTGGCTGGTGCCGGCGAGGAGCAGTTCGACGACGGTTCGCAGCCGCGGATCCAGGCGGTCGATCGCCGCCGCGAGCCGCTGGTGGATGTCGTCCTGCGCCTGTTGCCCGTCTGCCGAGTTCCAATCGACGCGGCGGTTCTGCATGTCGTCCGCCAGCGAGAGCGGCGCCATCCGCCGCCAGCGGCGCCGGTGGCCGCGGGCGACGTCGAGCGACCGGGTCCGCGCCAGGACGCGGATGAAAGCCAGCCCGTTCGCAATGGCCGGATCGCCATCCCGGAACCTGGCGACCCGGCGATCGTCGCCGCTGGCTCCCGGCAACCGGCGCAGGTGATCGAGCACCAGCGACAGCACGTCGTCGATGGCAGATCGGTCGGCGATGTGGCGATTCCGCAGCACCTTCAGGGCGACCGACTCGACGACCGGACGCACCGCCACTGCGAGCACGGCGAAGCAGTGCGGATCACCCGACCGCTGCCAGCCCGCGAGCAGAGTGGCGATCGAGGGCGGCGACGCGGCGATGCCGCCATCGGGCGGTGGCCGACCACCGTCGCCGAGGTCCTGTTCCATG
>Ga0315900_10006005_pt1 | contig 16477 bp, 13 predicted proteins | sample LakEriMetagenome_FD_203521 | JGI IMG/M metagenome (GOLD analysis project Ga0315900, IMG submission 203521) | Freshwater fungal communities from buoy surface, Lake Erie, Ohio, United States - Buoy 12 MA114 | ecosystem: Environmental > Aquatic > Freshwater > Lake > Lake biofilm | place: USA: Lake...
AGATAACAAACCTATTTGCATCTTGACTGACAGTATTAAGACCAGTAAGAAGATGTACCTAGAAGTAGCTAAAGCTTTAAATAGTTTTACGGGATTACCAAACCATTTGAAAAATTATATAGCAATGCAGAAAAAAAATGTTGAAGATTGTGGAAATTTAAAAAAGGATTATAGAAAAAGTATGGAAATTAATAAACAATATATTAAAATATTGAAATTAAAGGGTAATTATGTAAATCATTTGAAAAAATTTGAAGAGGAAATACTTTATCCAAAATTATTACTTGTTAATTCAGCAAGGAACAATACCAGAGAATTTTTGTCTAATATTGATGATTATGTGACACAAGAAAATATTAAAGTTATGATTGCTTCACCCACATTAAGTGTGGGATTATCTATTGATGCAGTTCATTTTGACAACCTCTTTGCTATCTTCTCAGGCAAAAGTGTGACAGCTGAATCAGGACAACAATTGTTAGACAGAGTCAGGACATTAAAAGATAATGACCATTATCTTCACTTCATTAGACCACAGAAAATGTCTTTCCTTACAAGCATGGAAGAATTAAATCGTATTTATAAAAATATCATTGATGGTCGTAATCAATTGGCTAATGATCTCCAGTTATCCCGCAAAATTTTACCAGGAACAAATAATTTTGTAATAAAAAATGACGATCTAATAACATCCATATTTATGAGTGCCATAGTTGAAAGAAATGAATCATTAGCTAATTTCAAATCCCTTCTTGTTAGTAAAATTGTACAAAGAGGAGCCACTGTGAATATTGTTACACACACAGGAATTGAGCATTCTAATGCTAATAAAAAGATTTACAAGAAGATGGATAAGGCACTGGTTAAATTGGAGAGAGAAGAATTATTGACCATTTTGAATACTCCATTATTGACAGATGGGAATGCTGATATTTTGAAAAGAAAATCCAAAGATGGAAATTTATTGAGTGAACTCGAGAAAAAACAATTGATTAAAAAACAGTTCTATAATATGTATTACATTTCCCCAGAGGCTAAGATTAATGAGGTTGTTAATTTTCTTACCAATGAGGTTCAATTCAAGCACTTGGACTTTATACTGAATAACTGGTATAACTTTTTCTTTGACCGAGCACATTATGGTATTTGTGAAACTGAAGTGGATGCTAAGAATGGAACATATTTGAAAATCCATAAGTTGTTGTGTGGTTATTTGAAGAAAATGGGATTTACTAGGGGGGTGTTGTCACAAGAGAGTTTAGGTATGATTAAGAAACCAAAAATAAAGGGAAAACATTACTTAGTACTGAGGAATTATTTTAATGGATTTGGTGATAAAGCGCAATATAAAGGAAGTTATGACAATAAAATTGCACTGATGAAGTATGTAGGTAAGTTATGTCATATTTTCTATGGGGTAGATATAAAATATGATAGTACAGTAAAAAAAATAAATGGGGTATCTACTAGAGTAAATAATAACTTTCGCATTTGTATTGATCCCATTGTGAGTGAATATGTCACATTACGATTCAGTAGGATTATTAACAAAAAAATGGATAATGAGTTTATATATTCGCATATTCATGCCATATGCGGAAAATATTCAGAGTATACAAAGAGACTACACTATTCATTCGTTAATATATAGTGGTTCACATATTCCTGTATAATCGCTATATCTTTATATGGTTTTTATACCAAATATATTTCCTCTCGTGGCTAACATTTATTTTAGCCCTAAAGATCATATCATTCTTTATTTTTAATAATTTTATCAATATATTACTCATAAATAATACATTGTAACTACACCCATTATAAAATATTTTTTCCAATTGGTATAGTCTTATACTTTTTAGCCATATTATTAAAAGTATTATAATATACTATTCAAATGTTAAAAAGTAATAAGCTAAAAATCGATTATATGTGAGACCATGTCGGAGTTCCACAATATAGAAACCAATGCCAGGGAAATAAGGATTCAAAAAAAAACATAAATTTTTTGGAATCCTTATTTCCCTGGCATTGATATGATAACCCATCAAATGATACCCCAATTACCATTTGATGGATAATCATATTATGATATAATAGCCCTATATTTTTAGCCATTTATAATACTTTAAAAAAAATGAAATATGAAGCTATTGTTTTAACCAAATAATTAAATGGTTCAAATGGAATTGCCCAATGAAATATTATTACTTATCTTCCAATATCTCTCATCTCAAGACCTAATATTGAGATGTTCATTGGTCTCACAATTATGGAATTCATTGGCTGATGATAATCTTTTGTGGAAAGAATTGGTCCTACCTCATGGAAAAATATTAAATTATAATCAAAAAGTGATAAATTATAAGAGAATTTATAAAAAATTAAGTCAAAAGAGAACAATTCAAATTAATTGTTATTTCCTGATAAATTATGAACTTGTTTGGATCAGAACGGCATATGTCACTAAATATATTCTTAGTTATCATCTTTTCCAAAAATGTTCTAATCCAAAAAATAATCCCAATAATAACATAATAATATATTTGAAAGATGGTTCAATATTGTATAATCTTCATGATAATGATCACACAATTATTAGATTAACAACAAAAAGTCAATTGATTTTTCCTTTTGGTACCCATAATATAAAAAAATATTGTGATCAACATAATTACACTATTCAATAGAATATGTCAATTGGTAAAAAAATGAAATCTAAACCTATTATTTTATCAATCAATTTAATGGTTCAAATGAAACTACCCAATGAAATATTATTGACCATTTTCCAATATCTCTCACCTCAAGACCTAATATTGAGATGTTCATTTGTCTCACAATTATGGAATTCATTAACTGATGATAATCTTTTGTGGAAAAATTTGGTCCTACCTCATGGAAAAATATTAAATTATAATCAAAAAGTGATAAATTATAAGAGAATTTATAAAAAATTAAGTCAAAAGGAAACAATTCAAATTAATTGTTATTTCCTGATAAATTATGAACTTGTTTGGGTTGGAATGGCATGTGTCACTAAATATATTCTTGGTTATCATCTTTTCCAAAGCACTTTTGATCAAAAATATAATCCCAATAATAACGAAATAATATATTTGAAAGACTGTTCAATATTTTACAATCTTCATGGTAATGATCACACAATTATTAGATTTACAATGAATAGTGAATTGATTTTACTTTGTAGTCATTCAGATATAAAAAAATATTGTGATCAGCATAATTACATTATTCAATAGAATATGTCAATTGGTAAAAAATGAAATTCAAACCTATTATTTTATCAATCAATTAAATGGTTCAAATAGAACTATCCAATGAAATATTATTGGCTATTTTCCAATATCTTTCACCTCAAGACTTGTTAATGAGATGTTCCTTAGTTTCACAATTATGGTTTTCTTTAACTAGTGATCATCTTTTGTGGAAGAAATTGGTATCACTAAAATGATTAATATTATATAATGACCAAAAAGTGGTAAATTATAGGAAAATTTATAAAAAATTAAATCAACAAAATATAGTTTTTATAAAATGTATTTTTTTGGAAAAATATTATTATTTTAATCAAATTATGATATTGCCAGTACTTGTCCCTAATTTGGAAGTCAATAAATATATTCATTGTGATAACCTTCATGAAAAAATTAATGAAAAAATATTTACTTTCAATAAACTTCAACCTGTTATACCTCATATAATTTATTTGCGCAATGGACAGTCCATCTGCAAGATTCCTAATGATCATCAGATAGTGATTAAATTCAATGAAAACCATATATTGATTATTCACAATGAACATTTGGATACTAAAAAATATTTTGATAGGAAAAAATATGTGACAAATAGTAATATATATTCCTTATGAAAATCAATGCTGGGGTAATAAGGAATTATTTTCAGCTTATTACTTAAAATCTATATCAATAAAAGTTATAAGATGGCTATTATATTGAATTAATTAGCTCATCTCATTGTGTCATTTAATAATATGGTTAAAAAGTCATAAGTTAACTATTCCATTTAATTATTTAGCTCATTCCCTTGTATCATTTAATAATATGGTTAAAAAGTCATAAACTAACTATTCCATTTAATTATTTAGCTCATTCCCTTGTATCATTTAATAATATGGTTAAAAAGTCATAAGTTAACTATTATATTGAATTGTTTAGTTCATTCCCTTGTATCATTTAATAATATGATTTTTTTGTAATTATCACTAAAAGTATATATACTATTATAAACACTTATTTCCTTGACATTGGAATTAATATTGTGGTTCCTTGGCATGTTCTTTTGTCACTATCTTCCCAAAGTAATTGGAAAATAATATAAAGAACATCAAACCAAGCTAATTCTCACTGAATATTTATTGTCTCCAATCTATTACCAATTCCATTTTATGGAATCAATATTGTGATTCTTCGACATGTCCTCTTGAATTATTATAACATGCCAAATATTCTCAATATATTGTTCTCAAACTTGTACACTTAAAAATTGATTAATTATCCATATAGAAATATACCAATAACCTAATGCATTATGGAATTAATTAAAGAATTATTTAATGATGAATTCTCTATTCAAGAATTGGATTTCTATTGCGAACATATCGGAATTGAAGAAATTAATTTACTCGCGGAGGCCCTTAAAACTAATCACACTTTGATTTCAATCAATTTAGAAGATAAGCAAATTGATATACAATGTATATTATCTTTAGCCGATGCTTTGAAAACTAATACCACTTTGACTACACTCGATTTAACTAATAATCTAATTTGTCACAAAGGCGCATTATCTTTGGCCGATTCTTTGAAAACTAATACTGTGTTGACTACTTTCTATTTAGGGAATAATAAAATTTATCAACAAGGTGCTCTATCTTTTGCGGAAGCTTTGAAAACTAATAATACTTTAACTACACTCTATTTAGGATATAATCAAATTGGTCATCAAGGAGCATCATCTTTGGCGGAAGCTTTGAAAACTAATAGTACTTTAACTACACTCTATTTAGGATATAATCAAATTGGTCATCAAGGAGCATCATCTTTAGCTGAAGCTTTGAAAACTAATAGTACTTTAATTACACTCGATTTATCTGGTAATCTAATTCGTCGCAAAGGTGCATCATCTTTGGCAAAAGCTTTGAAAACTAACACCGGTTTGACTACATTTGAATTATTAGATAATCAAATTGGTGATCGGGGCGCATTATCTTTAGCTAAAGCTTTGAAATATAATAATACTTTGACTACACTAGAGTTATATGATAATCAAATTGGTGATCAAGGTGGAAAAGCTTTGGCTAATTCTTTGAAATATAATAATACTTTGACTACACTTATGTTAGGATCCAATCAAATCTGTCATCATGGTGCATTTGCTTTCGCGAAAGCTTTAAAAAAAAATTACACTTTGACTACACTTTATTTAGATTATAATCGAATTAGTCAACAAGGAACAATATCTTTAGCGGACGCCTTGAAAAATAATTACACTTTGACTACACTTGATTTGAGATATAGTTTTGTTAATGACCTTAGTGCATTGTCTTTTGCGGAAGCTTTGAAAATTAATACCACTTTGACTAGTCTTGATTTAGGACAATGTCAGATTGGTTATCAAGGCGCACTATCTTTCGCAGATGCTTTAAAAACTAATAATACTTTGACTGAACTCGATTTAGAACGAAATCAAATTGGAATTCAAGGTGCAAAAGCTTTGGCTGATACTTTGGAAATTAATAACGCTTTGACTACACTCTGTTTATGGGATAATCAAATCGACAACACAGATATTGACACTCAAATTAATGAAAAATTAAAAATTAATAATATTAATACAAAAAAATTTCAATGTCTCCAAATATTATGCATTAAAAAATTAAAACAATTAAATAGGATACATGAGGTACAGACACTTTGTCCAGTTATCTATGATAGCTGTATGATGAAATATTTACACAATGATTGAAAAGGTAATTATAATGTTGTATTTGCTAGCTCATCATATTTAAATATTAAATTTATACTACACAATAGTCATATGATTACTACTATATCAATTAGCCCATTTGATCATATTATAATATGCCAAAAAGTCTTAAGGTAATTGTTTTTTTGAATTTTTTGGGTTTATATCATTGGATCATACTATTGGCTCATATCATTGGATCATACTATTGGATCATATCATTGAATCATACTATTGAATCATACTGACGATTTCCGTTTTTCTTCATTTTTATAATTTCTGATAAAAGTATAACACAAATTGACCGGCAAATTATCCCTCAAAAAATATTTTCCAAAAAATAATAATTCAGGGTATATATTTCCATATTATTGATTACCCCCCCTTTTCCTAAATACTCTACCAGTAGATCGAATATAACAAATAAATTTCCTTTAGTATCGTAATAAAATATTTTACACCGAATAATAAATGCAGTTTAAGGAAAAGTATTAATGTTTAAAAATGGGTACTTGTCATACACAGTCCAAAATATTTCCCCCGATTATGCGATTCTATTACTTTTATATAGTTATAACAAAAATATAACACTTGCCTATTTTTGTTATTAAAAATAATAAGATGAATAATTTTAATTAATATATAAATTTTGCTAAAAGTTATATATTAAGAAAAATCAGTATTGATTCCGAGCCAAGAATGATATGGAAATAATGAAATTGACTAAACAGACCTATTTTATGGAATTTATATTATGGCGCTCTGGCTCGGTTTTAATATAACGACGTTTTACCATACTACCTTTTAACTAAATTATATTAAAAATAAGAATTTTTCATCTTATTATTTTTAAATGCATACTATTAAATGATGCAAGTATATACACCCATTATAAAAATCGGGGAAATTATACTTGATTTAATTTTTTTTCCGATTAATTGTGTCTATTAACTTTTTATTATAATTAGCAAAAATACATAAGCATCAAAAAAAATAAAAAGTGAAGAGATAGATAATTATATATCCTATGATATTTTTTATAAAAGTCATTTACTGACAATGTCCATATTATAAATCTACGCAGGACTCACCCCAATAAAAATAACCTCAAAATGGCAAGTTATAATCTATTTTGAGGTTATTTTATTGGGGCGAGTCCTGCGTAGACTTATAATATGGTTATTGTTGTCATATAATTTTCATAAAAAATCATATTAAAAATATAATTATTCAGTTTATCTCTTTTCATTTATCTATTTTGGATACTTTTCACTTTTGTATTAAGCTATAAAAAGTAATAGAGATAACTAATCGGAAAAAATATTTTATAATGGGTATAGTTGTTATGAGAAGATAATTTAATGTGATTTTGCTCTGATAAATTAACAAATAATATAGGGTTGTATTATATTATTTTTTACCTGGAAATTGTTTATTTAAATGGTATTTTATTTATGATTGTAAAAAGATAATAGTGTGAAGACTTATAATATTTTGATGTTATATTTTAATACTATATTCTTACACGTAAAATTATATAAAGATATAGTGTTTATACTGGAATATGTGAATAACAATTTCAAATGAATTGATACTGTGGTCCATACATATATTCAGAATATTTGCCATTAAAGGCATGGATATGCGAATATATAAATTCACTATCTATTTGTTTATTGATGATCCTATTAAATCGTAACGCAACATACTCTTTTACAAGAGGATCAATTTGAATATGATAGTTTTGGCGTATTCTTTCATCTTTACCATTTATGTTCTTTCTTATAATATCATATTTTATTTCTATACCATAAAAAATATGACACAATTTACTTATATGATTTTCCAATGCAATTTTATTATCAATTCCTCCTTTATATTGGCCTTTGTCACCGTATTTTTTAAAATATTTCCTCAATAACGAAAAATCTTTTTTCTTTATTTTTGGTTTATTGATAGTATCAAGTCTCTCTTGTGATAATGCCCCCCTTTTAAAGCCCATTTTCTTCAAATAACCACATAACAAGAAATGAATTCTCACATATTCCCCATTCTTGGCGCCTATCTCTGTCTCATCAATTCCATAGTGTGATCGATCAAAGAAAAAATTATACCAATTATTCAATATAAAGTCTAAGTGTTTAAATTTGACATCATTTGTAAGAAAATGAATTACGTCGTTGATTTTAGCATTAGAAGAGATATAATACATATTGTAAAATTGTTTTTTGATCAATTGCTTTTTCTCTAATTCGTTCAATAATCCCCCATTTTTTGATTTCTCTTTCAAAATTTCAGATTCTTTATCTGACAATAGAGGGGTATTCAAAATGGTTTCCAATTCAACTTTTTCTAATTTAGCCAAATTCTCATCCATCTTTTTGTAAATCTTTTTATTGGCGTTCGAATATCGTATCCCTGTATGTGTTATAATATTCACAGTTGCCCCTCTTTGTATTATTTTACTAACAAGAAGAGATTTGAAATTGGACAACGATTCATTTCTTTCAACAACAGCACTCATAAATATTGATGTTGTCAAATTGTCATTGTCAATTACCATTTCTTTTGTTCCTGGCAACATTTTACGGTTTATTTTGAGATCGTTAGCCAATTGATTACATCCATCAGTAATATTAGTATAAATTCCATTTAATTCTTTTAAATTAGTAAGAAAAGACATTTTTTGCGGATTAATGAAGTGAAGATAGTGATCATTATCTTTTAGTATCCTAATCCTATCTAATAATTGTTGTCCGGGTTCAGCTGTTAAACTTTTGCCTGAGAAAATGGCAAAGATATTGTCAAAATGTACTGCCTCAATCGATAACCCAACACCTAAAGTTGGTGAAGCAATAAGGACCTTAATATTATTTTTTGTAACATATTCATCAATATTTAACAAAAAATTTCTCTCGTTATTCCTTTCTGAATTAATAAGTAATAATTCGGGATAAAGACATTTTTCTTCAAATATTTTTAAGCTATCCGCATAATTACCCATTGATCTCAATAAACAGATATATTCTTGATTAGTATCCATCATAGAAATATAATCATTTTGTAGATTTTCACATATTTGGACATTATTTTTATGCATTTCTGTATAACTTTTCAAATGGTTTGGCAAATCCATAAAGTTATTAAAAGAACCAGATATTTCTAAATATAGTTTCTTGCTGGTTTTAATACTATCAGTCAAGATACAAATAGTTTTACCATTCTCTATTTTTTGATTTATTATTTTCTTAAATTCAGCAATAGAATCAATAATTGTATAATTCCTTGATGCAATATTATCATTTAGAGAATTATTATGGTGGACCACATAAGGTCTTCCAATGTGTTTATTGAACATACTGATGGTAATATCTTTGAGATCAGCACATGTCATAAAAACTTTATGACTAAATTTAACGAGTTGCATATAAACAAAATAGGCATCGTATCGACACCCTTTCAAAGTATCCGAATCAATATATCTAATGGTATGAGAAACTTCATCGTTCCAAAAAACATACTGTTGAGGGTTTTTAACAATCGGACCAATCTTGGCTAATGAATTTATTGTGGTTAACAAAATATTAAATAATCCTTTGTGCATTTCATTTGCAGTCATATCTTTGTACCAGCTATATTTTATATTTCTCTTTTTGAGGGATTTTTCGATAGATGCCAATGTGGCAATATTAGGTGATGCTATAATAAATTTCTTTCCAACATATTGTTTGAACTTGAACATTTCATCATATTCAGCTTTTAGTTCTGGAACAAGTTCTATTAAATCGGTCTTATTAAAATCATATGTTTGAACCTTTATTGCATTACATAAATGTTCGACCATCGAATATGTCTTGCCTTTTCCTTCCATCGCCTTAAGCCAAACAATATCCTCTTCACTTTCAATCCAAATCTTTTTATCTACGTGCTTACTATTGGATATAATTACATTTTTTGAATTAGGCGAAATATCTTGAGGAATGTTCATTTTAATATCTTTGATAATATTAAAACTATAATATTTGGCTATTTCCAAGACATTATCAATCGACACATTATTACATTCCCTATTGCAATGGATAATATGAGTGAAGCTCCTATTAACCCAGAAATTTAATTTAGCTGCTTCTTTATCTTCACAATTCCAACACTTGAATGTTATTGATATTAGTTTATATAGATCGGTCCCTAAATAGACATATTGACCATTTTCCACATCATGTGTTGCATCACAAACAATGCATTTTTGATTATAATAGTATATTGTTTTGTTATCAATATTATACTTTTTATAGATATTTATCCCAAATGCTTTTTTGAATAAATCAACTTCTTGCTTATCTAAATTCCTATTTATACTTATTGTGGTAGTGATTGTTTTGGGTATTTTAATTGGGTTAGCTTCAGGTGCTATCTTTATGATTGTCTTTAATTGATCATCAGTCACATAACCCATTAGTCCCAATTTAAATAGTTCATCGTCAGTTTTATTATATTTTTTAATGGGCAAAGCATAGCGATTTTGGTTGGGTTTGCTGGAGTATGGCACTCTGAAAAGAGTATCTCCATAAACACATAAATCACAATGAGGAATTTTATATTTCTTAATAAATGCAGCTATATCTCTTTTTGAATTAAAACACCAATCATCACCCCTAATTACAATATGTCTACTGTATTTCATTTTACCTTTTTCTAATTTAGGAGGGGATTCAAATATATAAGGAGTGAAATTTAATTTCTTATTTACTTCCCTAAGTCCATTTTTAAATCCAATAATAACCTCTCGAGTGGCTTTTTCAATATCTTCGAATGTATCAATATCCACTTTTGCGGTTGCTTTGTCAGTGCGCCTCAAATATTCACAATATAAATTATTTTTTTCTTTGCATATAATAGAGAAAAGATTTCTGATTGAATTTTCAGTTTTATCTATAGAAAAGTACTCGCCGTAATTTTTACTAAAGATATAACATATGGAATCTTTTTTCTCATTGAGTACTTCGTATTTCGACATTTTATTATAATTATATATAATAAAATTCTTTTAAATCACTTTTTAAAAAAAATAGATTATGCATTTTTTGTATCACTAATATTCAATAACACTATACATCGTCTCCCTTTCCGTTTTATGAGATTTAGAGGAATTGTTTTCTTTCACAGTACTATCCTTCAAGATATAACCACATAGTTGAACTACACATTTTATGACAGTCAAAATATAGAGTCTTACCCATTTCCTACTATTATACCTTATACCATTTTTACTAAAAACGAATACCAATTTGGGAATATATTCATCCAGAGTTTTGCTGCATGCATCATTATATAAATCACTCTTCTTAACATTTTTAAATTCGGTAATCTCTTTAATTTCTTCTCTATTAATACTCTTCATAACCGCATTTAAAAATGACAATACCAATTCGTATTTTTCACTACCCTTCGGCGCTTTTTCAATTTTATTTGGGTCTTGTTTTTCTGTTGTTTTTACCCATTCTTGATTTTTTTTATATAATTCATCTAAAACTTCATCATTGATTTGGTTCCTTTTCAAGGTTGGATCCAATCCAATGGCTTTCAATTTATCCCCTCGTGACAAACTACCATTTTCCATGCTATAATTATCTTATATTCCTGCACATTTTATTAAATATTATAATATCAATTTTTTTGTATAATTTGATGAAAAAGTATAATACTAATACTCCCTCAAAATTCCCCCTTGAAAAAAGATGGTAATATCTAAGAGTATAGTTTTGGACTCATGAATGGCTTTAACAAGGAGGAGATATTGTTCGGGAACAGACTAACGTATTCTTTAGCTAAATCAATCTATGCTCAACATATTGCGATAGGACAAATATATTGTGGATAAATGATTGTGAACCTTATGATAATATCATTTATAATTTACTTATTATCTATTACCAATTTATTTTGTAATGTCCATTTATATGTCTAAAAAGTATGACACATATTGGCGGCAATATATCCCTCAAAAAATATTTTCCAAAAAATAATAATTCAGGGGATATATTTCCATATTATTAAATAAGCCCATTATTATATAATCCTCTACCATCATTTTCTTATATATAATTGGTATAAGGACATATGCTAATGACTTCAATATAATAGACATATTATGCCTTTTTTGTATACTATAAAAAGTATCAATATTATCGTAAACACTTATTTCAATTATATTGATTTATATATCCAAAGTGTGTGCACGCTTCTCTTGAATACAATCCAGGCCAGAGAATCCACAATAAGATAACCTTTGGTTCAGGAGCCATATTGTGGATTCATGGCCGAAACTATTCGGTTAATTGTCCGGATAAGAACCCACTATATGATAATCATCAAACGCGATTGTTAGGTATCATTTGATAGAAATCATGTTATGAAATATCAGTCTATCGTACATCACAACCTAAGGTTATGACGCGCGACTAAATTTTTTGATTTAATTATATATCACTATCTAAAGGTTGTAACACGACTAAAACTTTAGATTTATATTAAAATAGTTAACTCCCATTAGACTTTTTCTCAAGCTTTATTAATAAAAAATCAATGAATGATGCTTAAGAGAAAAGATTATTAATCAACAAATTACAATTGGTCCTAATTGTTTCATATCTTTTTTAAGCATAACTGTGATAGCTATGCAATATAGTTCAGGCCATAACATCAACAATACGATATTCCGATTGTCATCCGAATAACCATATTGTGATATTGATGGCCGAAATTGTCGGATCACAAATCCAGCTACTATATTCACAATATGATAATCGATCAAATGGTATCTTAATCCCCATTTGATCGAGTATCATATTGTGACATAATAGCATTATATTTTTAATTTAACCTTTTATGATACTTTTCCTTATTCACTTGTGGATTATTCATTAATAAAAAATTGAATCAGAAAATACTTGTTATTCTTGAAGGTATAATTGATTCAAGAATGAACCCCAAAAATAATACTCAACCACAAGAAGTAACCTATAAAATAATAAATGGGAATATCCAAGATCATTTAAATCAAAAGAACATAAAAGATATTCCAGAAGGGTATAAACGCCAAGTGATAGCAGAAATGAAAGAAGATTGTATGAAATTACAAGAAAAATTTATGTTAAAAATGTCATTACGTAATAAGAAATATTTTATGGCTAAGAGGATAAAAACCAAAGAGGATGAATAATAATTTATGATATATTGTTTTGATATAAGCGCGATAGTTACTTTATTTTTATAATAATTTTTTGTGTAACTGGCATCGTTGTGTAGCTTGTATTATGCATATATCAGAGTAGATTCTCTCATATGGTGTGAATCTTCATAAAATAAAATTTACTGGACAATTTAGTTTTTGTGATAAAAATTTTGTATTATTTCCCCTTTTTTTCTAATCTTACGCCTTTTTATATTTTATAATTTTTTATGTACCAATATTTTAGTATAAAAGAGCTAGCAAATCATATAAAACTAAATCAATTACCTTTTTTTGAAATATTTTTACCGATTGATGCTCGTGTATTTTTGCTAAATGTACTAAAAAGTAATGGATACGCTTAATCGGTAAAAATATTTTGGACTGGGTATAAATAAATTATTATCTGTCTAATGTTATTCCATTTTTTGTTCATATATTAATTTTCAATCAGTGAAAAATTAATATATGGCATTGCAAAATCATTTTGTTTAGTTTTTTTTGTGACAAAAATTAATATATGGCAATGCAAAAGCATTTTGTTTAGTTTCTTTTGTGACATATTTTAGTGCATATTTAGTTTGTTTGATAGCTTCAAGACATATTTGTTCAGTTTGATTTTTGACATATTGCAATAAATGACCATTTTGTTTGACAGCTATAATGCATATTTGTTCAGTTTGATTTTTGACAAAATGTAACATATGACAATTTCGTTTGACTGCTTCTAGACATATTTGTTCAGTTTGATTGTTGACATATTGCAACATATGGCCATTTTGTTTGACTGCTTCTAGACATATTTGTTCAGTTTGATTGTTGACATATTGTAACATATGACCATTTTGTTTGACTGCTTCTAGACATATTTGTTCAGTTTGATTTTTAATATATTTTAATGCATAACCATTTTGTTTGACAGCAATACTACACAATCTCTCAGTTTGATATGTAATATTTTTTATATTTAATCCATCCAATTTAACTTTTTCTACATCATGGATAAATTTTGTCAATAGCTTGTCATAATCTATTTGATCAAATAAATGCTTGCATGTCAATCCCAAAATGGCACAATCACCGTAATGGAGGAAATAACAAATATAATCAATGATTTCACAAGGCATTAAATAGATATAAGAATTAAGATCCATGATCTCCTCTTATAAAATTTAACATTATAGTAAATTATAATTTCAATTTTTTTGCAATATACCTATTTAGCAAAAATACAATACATATCATGAAAAAAATAGATAAATAATAAGTGATGAGATAGATAATTATATTTTTTATGATATTTTTAATAAAAGTAATTTACTGAAAATGACCATATTATAAGTTCACGCAGGAGTTACCACAATACGCCCACTATAAAATATTTTTACCGAATAGCATCATCTATTACTTTTCTGTGATAATACAAAAAGTATAGTAGTAACCAATATTATTTATAAAAACTAATAAGCTAAATAATTCTTATTTAGTATATATTTTTTAAAAAATAATAAGGTAAATATTGATCATATACAAGACCATGCCGGAGTTCCACAATATAAATTCAATAAAACATGACCCTATAATTCATTTTATTGTTTCGATATTGTGGAACTCCGGCATGGTCTTGAGTATAGTTAATATTTAGCTCATTGCTTTTAGATTAATAGTTAAAAAAAATAATAATTATACACTTTATTACTTTTTTATATTTGAAATTGTATAGTGTGAGACTTTTAATAATATGACTAAAAGAATAAGATGATAACAACTGGGATTGAGTGAAGTTATATTTCACCCAATCGCGCGCCTTTACAAAAAGTATTTTCGTAAAGGCGCGGTAAAAATATTTTATGATGGGTGTAAAATAACTATAACATGGTCTATTATAATCTATTTTATAGTTATTTTATTGTGGTAACTCATGTGTGGATCTATTATATAATCATAACCATTAAATTACTTTTATAAAAAATATTATTAAAAATACAATTGTCGGAAAAAATTTTATAATAAGTATAATTGGTCGTAGAGTATTATATTCAAGAGGGGAATGTTATAATAGAAAAAAGTAACGAAATATGCCCAGAATTATTGTCCCAAAAAATTATTATCATTTTTAAAAATATATATGGTGCCAAAATCCCTAAGAATTTTTCTCTAACATTGGTACAAAGTGACTATAATTATAAAACATTAATGAATGCGTCCCAAATAAAGCTTTTTTGGGGAATATTTATATATCTGAAGTATGTGTACACATCTCTTGAATACAATCCAGGCCAGAGAATCCACAATAAGATAACATTTTGTTCGGGAACCATATTGTGGATTCATGGCCGAAACTATTCAGTTAACTGTCCGGATAAGAACTCTCTATATGATAATCATCAAACGCGATTGTTAGGTATCATTTGATAGAAACCGTGTTATGAAATAACAGTTCATAGTACATCACAACCTAAACGCCAGAACGAGTAACTAAATTTTTTGATTTAGTCGTATGTCACTAGCTAAAGGTTGTAATGCGACTAAAACTTTAGATTTATATTAAAATAGTTAACTCCCATTAGACTTTTTTTCAAGCTTTATTAATAAAAAATCAATGAATGATGCTTAAGAGAAAAGATTATTAATCAGCAAATTACAATTGGTCCTAATTGTTTCATATCTTTTTTAAGCATAATTGTGATAGCACTGCAATATAGTCCAGGCCATGACATCAACAATACGGTATTCAGATTGTTATCCAAATAACCATATTGTGATATTGATGGCCGAGACTATCGGAAGATAATTCCGGCTCCATATTCACAATATGATAATCATCAAATGGTATCTTAATCCCCATTTGATGATTATCATATTGTGACATAATAGCATTATATTTTTAATTTTACCTTTTATGATACTTTTCCTCATTCACTTGTGGATTATTCATTAATAAAAAATTGAATCAGAAAATATTTGTTATTCTTGAAGGTATAATTGATCCAATAATGAACGCCACAAATGATACTCAAACACAAAAAGTAACTAATAAAATAATAAATGAGAATCCGCGAGATCATTCAAATCAAAAGAACATAAAAGATATTCCAGAAGGGTATAAACGCCAATTGATAGCAGAAATGAAAGAAGATTGTATGAAATTACAAGAAAAATTTATGTTAAAAATGTCATTACGTAATAAGAAATATTTTATGGCTAAGAGGATAAAAACCAAAGAGGATGAATAAT
>Ga0315900_10006006_pt1 | contig 16475 bp, 19 predicted proteins | sample LakEriMetagenome_FD_203521 | JGI IMG/M metagenome (GOLD analysis project Ga0315900, IMG submission 203521) | Freshwater fungal communities from buoy surface, Lake Erie, Ohio, United States - Buoy 12 MA114 | ecosystem: Environmental > Aquatic > Freshwater > Lake > Lake biofilm | place: USA: Lake...
GAGAGTTCTGGGATACAATGTTTAAACAGACCAACTTCGCAGAGTTCATCAAGAACGCGTATACGGTTGGTGGAAACGTTATTCTAAAAGACGAAAACGAAATTGTAAAACATGACGATTACGAGGAAGAAGACGAAGAATGATCGAAAAGACAATTCTGTCGAATCTGATCTATAACGATGAGTATTGTCGCAAAGTATTTCCTTATATTAAAGAGGAATACTTTGACGATAATAGTCTTCGAAAGATCTTTTCAACATACACGGAATATATGAATCAGTACAAAGAGCCTCCATCAACGGAGGCTCTTAAGATCTACATCGACAAGCGCAAAGATCTTAACGAGTCCTCGTATAAAGATGTTGTCAATCTTATCGACGAATTGGTTGTAGATAAGACTACGAACGGGCAGTTCCTAGTTGATGAGACAGAAAAGTTTTGTCAAGATAAGGATCTCTATAACTCAATTCGTAAAGCGATCCTAATCCTAGACGGTCAGGATAAAGAATACGATAAGGGTGCTATTCCTAAACTACTCTCTGACTCGTTGGGAATTAGCTTTGACACTAACATCGGCCATGACTTTCTTGAAGATGTGGAAGATCGTCACAAGTACTATCACCGTAGAGACGAACGCATTCCGTTCGATATCGAACTGTTGAACAAGGTGACCAAAGGCGGTCTTCCTCGTAAATCTATGACAGTTCTTCTCGCCACAACCGGCGGCGGTAAGTCTCTCGTTAAATGCCACATGGCGGCATCGAGTCTTATGTTTGGCAAGAACGTCCTATACGTAACGATGGAACTCGCCGAACAAGAAGTTGCTCGCCGTATCGACGCAAATATCATGGACATTACTCTTGATGCAGTAAAAGAACTTCCTCTTGATATTTTCGAGAAAAAGATGTCTGTGTTTAAGGGTAAGACTCCTGGCAAGTTAATCATTAAGGAATATCCAACTGCGTCTGCGCATGCGGGTCATTTCAGACACTTGCTAAACGAGTTGCGTCTAAAGAAGAACTTCGTTCCTGATGTTATCTTCTTGGACTATCTTAACATCTGCGCATCTTCAAGAGTAAAGGGTGCAGCCGCGGCAAATTCATATACTCTTGTTAAGTCTATCGCTGAAGAGGTTCGTGGTCTTGCGATGGAGTTCAACGTTGCTATCGTTACTTCATCTCAGTTTAACCGTAGCGCGTATGATAGCTCAGATGTAGAACTATCGAATACATCTGAGTCTATGGGTATCACTCATACTGCCGACGCAATCTTTGGTCTAGTTACATCTGAAGTTCTTGAGAGCAGAGGTCAGATCATCTTTAAACAGTTGAAGAACCGTTGGGGTGATCTAGGTCACTATCGTCGTTTCGTCGTTGGGATTGACAGGGCGAAGATGAAACTGTTCGATGCTGAAGAGAGCGCGCAAAAGACTCTGTTTAAAGAACCACAAGACGATAAGAAGCAGAAACGAAATGATAGTAAATTTAAGAGTAGTGATGATAGTGATGAAACTGTGTTTGATAAGTCTACGTTTAGCCAGCAATGGGACATCAAGCCAAAAAGTAAAAAAGGTCTATTTGAAGTAGAGGATCTACAATGAGCTACAGCGTGAAGAAACATGAAGATGGTTATGACATCCTTGAAAAGGATACTGGCCTACTAATTAAACTAAGTTGTTCAGAAGAAAAAGCTAGGAATCTATGTAGAAAGATGAACTTAGGATCTGGTTTTAACGGATGGACTCCTCCATTCTTTACTACGAAAGTAAATGCAGTTTATGAAGAGGCGTAGAGCCTCTTCTTTCTTTTATAAATAAAAGAAAACTATAGGCTTATTCCATGCTTTCCTTCACAAAATACTTAAAAGAGAGTGAAATGACTTATGCAGAGATTGAGAAGATTCTCAAAGGACTCGGTTACGAAATAAAACCAGTCACGCGCACTAGGATGGCGATTGTAACTGATAGAAGATCCGAAGCTCTAAATAAAGTCTTAAATACTTTTAAAGGTTCTAAACTATTAAAGGATCGACAGTCATTGAATGTATCTTCTATTGGAATTGTACAAATTGGTCCAGTTCAGGTAATCGCGAAACCGGCGTCAAGAAATGTTCTGAAAGCAGAACAGGAAGCAACAGAGTCTCTCATAGGATTGATTAGAGCTGCCGTAGAACAGGAAGGCAGACCTATAGATGTTCTAATAGGGTCATACAGAATAAAATCTGTTGTGACAGCTGGTTCTGACCAGATCCGCGGCGATCCTAAAGCAGATATCGCTCTTATAGATAACTCAAATAAAGAAGTTGGTTTTATCTCTCATAAGAAAGAAGGCGGCGCGAAAGCTTTCCAACAATACGGTGGTATCTCAAAGGATTCCGGACAGTTAATATACAACGACGTTCTAGTAAAAATGTTTGTTGAAGATGTTTATAACTATTTAAAAAAGGACGGCGGTGGCTCTTCTATGGCAAAGGCTGGTTTTAGTGTATGGAGATACATTCCTAAAAATGCAGCCGGAGAACCTCTAATAGCTCGCTCTGTTTATGGCCCAGACTGGACAAGAAACGGAAGAAGATTCGGCAGGGACGCAGTACACTGTATCGGTCAAGGAGCTCCTATACTTAAGAGAACTCTGTCTGGCGACTATTCGCTATCCTTTTCTGAAGCAATGCATACGGCCGACGATCTAACTTGGATATACGACGGTCCTTATAGACCAATCTTTGCAGCTACTTATAGAGCAGGCAGACAGTTGGAGAATAAAGGTTTGATCATAAAAGATATGCGCGGTGGCATATATCCTTATGACTTCATTTCGAGCAGAAAGGCGATAACGATATAAATGCTTTCATTTAAATCTTTCATAACAGAACAGACTCGCAGCAAAGGTCTTACGATCTTTGATATAGACGAGACGCTCTTTCAGACAAAAGCTTTAGTTAAGGTAATGAAGGACGGAAAGGTCGTTCAGTCGTTAGACAACCAAGCTTTCAATACATATAAGCTTAAGGACGGAGAGAAGTACGACTTCGGTGAGTTTACTTCCGCAGAGATCTTTCAGAACACTTCTATCCCTATCATGAAGATGATTCAAAAAGCAAAGGCGATTATCCGCAACGCAGTGAACGCAGGGTCTAGAGTCATTATCGTGACTGCTAGATCGGACTTCGACGATAAGAAGAAGTTCCTTGACACGTTCAGACGTTATGGTGTAGATATAGATAATGTATACGTCGAGAGAGCTGGAAATCTAAAACTTGGATCGAGTGCTAAGAACAAGCGTTTCATATTCCACAAATATCTACGTAAGGGAGAGTACGAGAGAGTACGCTTCTTTGACGACGCGATGTCAAACATTACAATGTTTAAGGCTCTTGCGAAACAGTATCCTAACATTTCGTTCGAAGCATATCACGTTCACCATGACGGTTCAGTAAGGAAGGTATGATTTAAATAGGATGGTAAGCATCCTACTTTTATAAATAAAGTAAAAGGAGGATGTAATGACTGAACAACAAATAATAGACCTGTACCAAGAAACTTATTCCGTTTCTGAAATGTTAAATTCTACGCCATACGGAAGAAGCAAAATCGTCAGAATACTTAAAGAAGCTGGGGTATATGAAGGTCTTAATGGACCTAACTATCTTGCTAAGAAAGTTGAAAAACATCGTAATACGATGCGTGAAAAATACGGTGTTGATAATATTTCTCAGATTAGAACTAATAAGTTAATCGAGTCTAATAATATTGAATACGATAAATTTTCCTTTGATGAGAATTTAAAAAAGTATATGAAAGACGTTAGAAACTACACTAAAAATTTAGTGATAAGAAAAAAGATTGTAACTCCACCTAAGACTTGCTTTTACACTGGATTAGAGTTTGCAGAAGAATTTAAAGATACTGTCAATCCGAACGATCCTTTGAAGAGAACAGTAGATCATAAACATCCTATCATACTCTGTTTCTTAGAAGGTTGGAGTGTTAAAGAGGCTGGAGGAGAAGGTAATTTGGTATTTGTTCTCAGATATATAAATAGTGTAAAGTCCAACACCACACACGAGTGCTTTTTGCCTATCGCCAATATATTAAAAGAAAGATTACGAAATGAAATCGTTCGCTAACTTTTTAGCTGAAGCTAAGGATGGCAAGAATACACATCTAGAACATCTTGAAGATGAGATTTTAAATTCTGGTGTTGAAGGTACTAGACAAGCTATTAACTTTCTTCGTTCACTTCGAGATATGCTTGCAGGAAAAACAAAAATACCGGTGAATATAACAGTAAAATTTGACGGTGCACCCGCTATTTTTGCAGGAATAGATCCATCAGATAAAAAGTTCTTTGTGGCAAAGAAGGGCATCTTTAATAAGAACCCAAAGGTCTATAAGACGAACGCAGACATTGATGCCGATACTTCCGGCGATTTGAATACAAAATTGAAACTTGCTCTTGCTGAACTACCTAAGCTCGGCATCAAGGGTGTGATACAAGGTGACTTTCTATATGCGAAAGAAGATCTCAAAGAAGTTGATATTGGCGGAGAACCGCATATTACTTTTCATCCTAACACGATTGTTTACGCGGTACCAAAGAACAGCAAGCTCGCTAAGGAAATCCTTAGATCTAAGATCGGAGTGGTCTGGCACACTCGATACAGAGGAGACTCTTTTGAAACAATGTCAGCGAGTTTTGGAGAGGAGATCGCAAGCGAGCTCAAAAAAGTAACGTCTATCTGGTCTGTGGATGCGGTCTATAAGGACGTGTCTGGAACGGCAACGTTTACTGCAGATGAGACCGCCGCGGTGACAGCAAAACTATCAGCAGCAGGCAAACTATTCAATACTATTAAGCGCGAAACATTCAACGGCGTCTCAGAGAACGAAGATAGACTGATGCGCGTAAAGACGTTCATCAACTCTAAGATACGTCAGGGCGAGAGAATTCGTAATACATCCACGTTCGTAAATGATCTAGTAACATATCTTGAGAATTACTATAACGGTGAGATCGAAAAGAAGAAGACTGATGCCGGAAAAAAGACGGCTACGGCAAAGAGAGATGAAGTCATGGAGTATTTCAAAAAGACTCCAAGAACGCAGATCGTGTCTATGTTTGATCTATACAATATCATCATAGACGCAAAACTTATGATCATACGTAAGTTAGATAAGGCAAAGAGAGTTGGCACCTTCCTTAAGACAGCCGACGGATATAGCGTAACCGAGCAGGAAGGTTTTGTTGCAATAGATAAACTTGGAAAGAACGCAGTTAAACTTGTTGATAGACTCGAGTTTAGTAAAGCGAACTTTTCTCCAGAGTATATAAAGGGATGGCAACGTTAAATGGCTCAGTATAATAAGAGTACGTATCAGTATCTACAGAATAATAAAACTCTCTTTGAAGTAGTAATGCTTGCAGACCAATACGGAAATAACATTGGTCCAGCGAATCCTTCAGGAATGGCTGTTGATGCATTCGGTAGAGCAAGAGTTTCTACACCGTTTACTGTGTTTGACTCTTCTCATCGTTATAGAGATAATGGTTTATGGGACACCGCAAATACCGGCGGATCTGCAACTTTTTCTGCAAACGAAGGTCTTATGAATCTTTCTGTTAACGCGACAGCAAATTCTGAAGTGATAAGAGAAACATCAATTGTACTTTCTTACCAACCAGGTAAATCACTACAGATATTAAACACATTCGTAATGAACGAAGCAAAAGAAAATCTTCGTCAGAGAGTTGGATACTTTGGCGAGCAGAATGGTATATATTTAGAACTAGATGGAAGCGATCTGTATTTCGTAAGAAGATCTTATAATTCAGGAAATGTTATTAATACTCGAGTTCACAAAGATGATTGGAACTTAGATAATTTGGACGGCCTCGGCCCTTCAGGATTTACTCTAGATATATCTAAAGCGCAGATTATGTTCATAGACATAGAATGGTTAGGTGTCGGTAGTGTTAGATGCGGGTTTGTGATAGATGGTCAATTTGTACACGTTCATAGTTTTCACCATGCAAATAGTATTACGTCAACATATATGACGACTGCTTCGCTTCCACTTCGATGTGAGATACGAAACAACGATGCAACAGGCTCTTCAAGTACACTTAAACAGATATGTTCGTCGGTCATATCTGAAGGTGGTTACGAACTTAGAGGTTCACAACAATCCATCGGCACTCCAATCACTGCAACAAAGTCATTAGCAACAGCAGGAACTTACTACCCTGTGGTGTCAATAAGACTTAAATCTACCGCGTTAGATGCAGTAGTCATCCCAACAGCGGTTTCAGTAATGGGTGTGGGTACAGGTATATACGAATGGAGAATTACTGAAAACGCTACAGTTACGACATCTTCTTGGACAGATGCCGGCGCAGATTCTGCAGTTGAATACACATTGATAGGAACCGCCGCTTCTGGTGGTAAAGTGTTAGCTAGTGGATATATCACGTCAGCAGTTCAAGCAACCGTATCGACAGATATTCTTAAAGAAGCCTTATTTAAGTTCCAATTAAAAAGAAACGGATTGACTGGAACTCCTCGAGCTATAACACTTGAAGTATCGGCATCTACAGCCACAGAAGAAGTTTACGGTTCTATGGACTGGGAAGAGGTAACGCGTTAAGCTATAACATATCTGACTATCCGATATTCCAAATAGGTAACACTTATTTACCTATCTCTTGTATAAATACTCCGAAACCCAATAAGTTAATTGATCGTATCATAACTTTATGATCAATTAACTATACATACACACATAGGAGATATAAATGTTTCAAGTAGTAATGACCGTTTCTGATTGGTTAGATTTTTCTGGACTCGCAAGTTTGTTTAAGTCAAAAGCAGATAAGATAGATTATAGACTATCTGCTCGCAAAACATATAAAGAACTCAGCAAGCTTAGCGACTACGAGCTTAGAGACATTGGTCTTACTCGTGGCGATATTCATGCCGTTGCTTATGAGGCTTATTACGACGATCTAATGAAAGAAACTAAAGCTTTCAAAAAGTTCTAATTCTTAATCAAATCATTTGAATAAATATAGGAGGATATTATGTCCTCCTTTTTTTATTATCTAAGTCTGAGTTAATCTATGAAAGAATGGTTTGAAGGAAAGACAGTCGCCGTCGTTGGAAACGCTGCGTCACTCGTTCAACAAAATTACGGCAAAGAGATCGACCAAGCAGAGGTCGTAGTCCGCATTAATCGCGGAGGATACCGGTTTGTTGAATACACCAAGTCCATGGGAAATCGTCTTAATGTCTGGTGCATGCAGAATGCAAAGCAGAACCATCCTTTCTTTCATAAGCCTCACACTAGAAACGTTCGCAAGATGCAGATGGATACGATAGACGTATCCCCACAATTTATAGAGATGGTGGATCTAGTGTTCTCTGATGAAGATAGAAAGCAGTTAGACGGTAACTTGCCAAAGAAATCTTCTACGGGTCTTAGAGTCCTCTACTATATTTCAAAACAGAATCCTAAAAAAGTATCAGTGTATGGTTTTGACTGGAAGAAGTCTTATTCGTGGCACGAGAGAAGAAAGTGCATAGCTCACAATTTTGAAGCAGAGCGAGACTACTGCTTTAAGAACTTTTTCTCAAGCGATACTTTTGAACTTAGAGGTAACGTATGACGAGTTTCACGACAAATATATACACGAAAACAGATAAGAGTGAAAAGTATAAAGAAGGTTTCAGGTTAATACACGAATCCTTTCCTAGCTCAAATCTAATTGAAGATTTTAATTACACTCCGTCGGATCTTTCTGTTGTGTATAGTTGGATCAATAGTTCAGATTTTACAAGGAAACCTGGTGAGGATACAAACGAGAACTGGAAATTAAAATCTCAAATAATAACGAGCCAGTTAAAAGAAAATAGAAATGTTCTTGCGGTTGATAGTAATGTTTTTTCATATCAGAATAAGTCAAACTTATCTTATTTGAGGTATAGCTTAAATGGAATATACGCAGATACTGGATACTATTTTGACCTGAATGTAGATCCAAAAAGATGGAAAAGAATATCTCAAGAATTTGATGTTTATTTAAAACCTTGGAGAAAAAACAAAGGACATAATATATTAGTATGTCTTCCTAGAAGCTACGGATTTACATACACTGAAGACAAGCGTTTAGAAGAATGGGTAGTAGAAGTTATTGAAAAGATCTCAAGTTTTACAGACAGAAATATAGTATTAAGACCACACCCTGGAGATCGTAAAATGAAGGTAATACTCCAAAGACTCATATACATTATTCGAAACGGAAAAAACAAAAAACCAATTTATAATACACGCGTAAATGGAAAGAAGTTTAAGACACTGTTAGAACTCGTAAGAAATCATCCAGGAGTATCAAAAAATGCTATACTACTATCTTCCGGAAAAAATATAGTTAACGATCTGAGTAAGGCTTGGTGTACAGTATGTTACGGCGGAACTGTGCCGTGTATAAGTGTTATTGAAGGTGTTCCTACTTTCTTACTAGATACAAATCCAAAGAAGAGTCTTGCATATGATGTTATTAACACGGATTTGCAAATGATAGAAAAGCCACCACTACAGGTAGACAGGCAAGCATGGATAGAAAGAGTCTGCATGTCTCATTTTAGCTTTGATGATATAAGAGACGGTATGTTATATCAAAAAGTAAACGAATTTTTTGAAAACAGAGACATAATAGAAAGTAAGAAATTATGACATCTACACGAGTGTATCTTAGTACTACTAAAAATGATAGTCTAAGAGAGAACTATATCTATATGAGTGCGATCTGGAAAAGTATGTTTCCAGAAAGTAAGATCATAAAAGATTTTTCTTATGAAAAGTCAGATTTAGCTGTGATACACGCGTATGTAAACAAAAGAATCCAAGATATGGCTCCAGAAGAAGTCTTAAAGACTATAGAAGAAAGAGGAAAGGGCGATTTTGTTTGTTTTCGAAGACATGTAATAGAACAGCAAAAGATCAATAAGAGACACGTTTTATTTTCAGATTCTAACTTTTTTAAGTATAAAGAAAGTGTTAATAAAGGTAATAATTTTTACTTAAGATATAGCCTGAACGGAGTTGATCCTACTTCCGGATATTATTTTGATAATGAAGTGGATCCACTAAGGTGGAGACAAATATCAAAAGACTTTGGAATAAGTTTAAAACCGTGGAGAAAAAACGGAAACAGCATACTTATATTAATGCAAAGACACAACGGATGGTCTATGAACAACGAAAGTTCAATAGAGTGGTGTATTAACACTATTAAAGAAATAAGAAAGTATTCTGATAGAAGCATTATTATTCGAAGACATCCAAGAGATAAAGTAAAAGAGTTTTTTGTTAAATTTAATCAGCTTCCTAGTTGTAATACAAATGTGCATATAAGTTCTAATAAAGATATTTTAGATGATCTTTCAAAGGCTTGGTGTACAATTACTTATAATAGTTCCCCAGGAATTATAAGCGCAGTGGAAGGAGTACCAACATTTGTGCTAGATCCAATACCAGCCAGAAGTCATGCTTTTGAAATTTCGAATACAGATATAAGTCGTATAGAAGACCCACTTATGCCTGATAGACAGGGCTGGATAGAGAGAATTAGTATGTCGCATTATAAAGTTTCCGACATTCAATCAGGATTATTAAAGAATAATATAGAGAGGTATATTCAAAAGCATGGAAAATAAGATAGACGCAATTACAAGCTACAGCAAAGCTGGTTATAATGTAAGCGGCAGGCTGATGGTTAATAGTTTCATTCAAAACTGGCCAGAAAATATATCTCTTACAGTATACATAGATGAAGACATAGAAGATAAAGTTCTTGGAAAGAACGTTACGTATGTAATACTGGATAATAAAGAGTTAAAAGACTTTAAAATTAGACATAAGAATAACGAAGAGGCGAATGGTCTTGGTTTAAAGAAGAAGGATGGAAAACAATACTTTATCTTTGACGCGGTAAAGTTTAGTCATAAGGTGTTTGCAGTCATAGATTTTATAGAAAAAAATGACACCGACGTTGTCATATGGTTGGATGGCGATACTAGAACTCATTCAAAAATATCTGATAGAGACATTCAATCTTGGTGCCCTACAGAAAAATTTGCAGCATATCTTTCTAGGCCTTGGAAATATACTGAAACCGGTTTCCACATGTTTAGAACTAAAAACGAAATAGCCAAAGACTTTTTTAATAAGTGGAAATCATTTTACGTTGATGATAGCGTCTTTAATCTTTCGGGATGGACTGACTGCCATACATATGATGCCGCAAAAGAATTCTTTGATGACAGCCACTGGTATAATTTAAGCCCAGACACCAAAGTTGGCCACCCATTCATAAATGGAGTTTTAGGAAATTTCATGGATCATATGAAAGGTGAAAGAAAAAAGAATGGCACTAGTAATAAAAAAGATCTTAAGATAGCAAAGAAGGGATCTTACTGGAGTAATATAAAATGACTGTATATGTATATGAAAACACTGTAAACGATTTTAAACACAAGCCGTTCACTCGTGCCTTTTCTAAGTGGTCCGGCGCGTCTTTGAGAAAAATACGTGATTTTTCTAGAACAAATCGGTTACCTGACGATGTGTCCGCAATTGCTTTCTTTGGAATAAAAGGAGAGAATTACGGTTTATACAAACATTGTGTTGAGAATAATATCCCTTTCTACTATATGGATCATGCATATGTTAATACCGCTCGTAAACCATACAAACCACCATTTTGGTTTAGGATAGTGAAAAACGGGTTCTTGCAAAATAATATAGTATCGAACGATCCAAAAAGATATAAAGAAAACTTTAATTTTAATATAGAACCCTATGCAAACTATAAAAACCAAAACTTAATATTGGTAGTTCCGCCGAGTAATATAGTAGCATCTCTACTTGACTTTGATCCAGGAAAGTGGTTAGAAGACACCATTAATGAAATAAAAACCAGATGTCCAGAAAAAGAAATTGTAATAAGATACAAATATAAAGATAATATAAAACCATTCAGATATGATGAACCTATCGATAGTTTCTTCCCGAAAACATACTGCGTAGTCACGCATTCCAGTAATCTTGCATTTAAGACTATGATGAAGGGTATACCAGTTATAAGTTCTTTCGTTTCCGCCTCTAGGTCAGTTTCAAATTCCTTTGAAACAATAAATAATCTAATAGAACACGATAGAGAGAATCTACTGTATAGTCTACTTCACGGTCAGTTTAAACTTGAAGAAATACAAAAAAATTTGGTGTCTTTTAAAGAATTCAACAATATGGAGCAAGTAATAAAATGAAGTATAAACTCGCAAGTGATACCTGGGGTCAGGAAGAGATAGATGCCATTCATCGTGTAATCGCAAGCGGGCGATACACTATGGGTGAAGAGGTTAAGAAGTTCGAAAAACAATTCGCTAAGTTCTTTGGTAGTAAATATGCAGTCATGACAAATAGTGGAAGCAGTGCTAACTTAATAGCACTTGCTGCGCTTGCCCTCAATCCTAAGTACAAGAATAAAGGAAACATCATTGTTCCGGCAGTGAGTTGGAGTACAACATACTTTCCAGTACATCAGTGGGGATATAAGCTTCGTTTCGTTGATGTAGATCCTAACACATTCAATATCGATACGAAGAAAGTAATTGCGGCAATAGATGACGATACAGCCGCAGTGTTCGTTGTTAATCTATTAGGTAACCCAGCAGAACTAAAGGAACTAAAATCAATATGTGACGAACGTGGTATCGCTCTTCTTGAGGATAACTGCGAGAGTCTAGGAGCTTGGGAAGGTTCATCATTCTGTGGATCCATCGGTGAGATGGGCACGTTTAGTTTCTTCTTTAGCCATCACATGCAGACTATGGAAGGTGGAATGGTTCTTACGAACGATGACCTTACATATGAGTATCTAAAGAGTCTAAGAGCTCACGGTTGGATACGTGATATGTCTGAAGGCAGTACTCTACATCAGAAAACTGACGATCCGTTCGAGGATAGCTTTAAGTTCGTCCTTCCTGGTTACTGCGTTCGCCCTCTCGAGATGAGTGGTGCTGTTGGGCAAGAGCAACTCAGAAAGTGGCCAGATATGATGACGAAGCGTAGACATAACGCGACCGCAGCCAAAGCCGCATTTCGTAACGTCCCTGGTATTAGATTACAATCAGAACATGGTACCAGTAGTTGGTTTGGTTTTGGATTAGTTCTTGAAGGACACCTAAAGGGAAGAAGAAAAGAAGTCATTCAAGTTCTTACAGAACACGAAGTTGAAACTAGACCGATCGTAGCAGGAAACTTTATGAAGAACCCTGTGATCAATCTTCTGAACTGGGATAGTGTTGGAACATTTGAAGGCGCAGACGATCTTCATGAAAATGGATTCTTTATAGGAAACGACTGTGTTAACTTAGTCGACAATATAAACATGGTCGCAGATATAATAAGGAACATAAAATGAAGACTGCGCTAATCACAGGATTCCCTGGCCAAGACGCGTGTTACCTTGCAGATTTCTTGTTAGAAAAAGGTTATGTTGTATACGGAGTCGTTAAGAGATACACAAGTCCGAATTGGAGCAACATAGAGTTTTTAGATCTCTTTAGTAAGGGTCTTAAGACAATCGTAGGAGACGTTACGGACCCGTGTAGTCTTATGGACGTAATGGAGATAGTACAGCCAGACGAGTTCTATAACCTCGCAGCACAGAGTTTCGTTGGCGGATCCTGGAGACTTGCGTATGTAACAACTCACGTCGATGCGCTTGGCCCTCTTAACTGTCTGGAAGCAATTCGTCGTATTAAACCCGACACTAAGTTCTATCAAGCTGGCACGAGCGAGATGTTTGGAAACAGCAGTATAGACGGAAGGCAGACAGAAAAGACACCTTTTGAACCGGTAAGTCCATACGGTATTGCTAAACTCTATGGATACCACATTACTCGAAACTATAGAGAGAGCTACGATGCCTTTGCATGCACAGGTATTCTATTCAATCACGAGTCTCCTATTCGTGGCATTGAGTTTGTATCAAGAAAGATAACAGATGGCGTTGCAAAGATCGTAACTGGAAAGGGTGATAAGATCGTTCTTGGTAATTTAGATGCAGAACGCGACTGGGGTCATGCAAAGGATTACGTCCGTGCTCAATGGTTAATGTTGCAGCAGGATAAACCCGAAGACTTTATCATTGCGACTGGTGTCAAACATAGTGTAAGGGATCTGTGTAGGATCGCATTCTTAGCGGCTGGAATATCAAACTGGGAAGACTATGTTATATCCGACAATGAATTCCAAAGACCGAACGAGCTTCACAGCTTGCACGCAGACTCGGACAAAGCAAAGAGACTACTTGGTTGGGAACCAAAGTATTCATTTGAGTCTATGATATGTGAGATGGTTGAGTGCGATATTGAAAGGTATAGTACAACATGAAGGTAGTAGTAACCGGTCATACTAGTGGTCTTGGAAAGACGCTATACGATAGACTATCGGAAAAACATCATACGATAGGTCTTAGTAGATCAAACGGGCACGATCTTTCAAAAGACATCGCATCCTTTCAAGTAGAAAACTTTGACGTCTATATCAATAATGCGTATCATGCGTATGCTCAAGTTGATCTGTTATATCAGTTGTTTGAACAAAATAAATATAGAAACTGCACAATCATTAACATTGGAAGCGTGAGTGCTGATGGAAATAAAGACACCATCAACGAGTACGCGGTTCATAAGTCTGCGCTAGAAAAAGCTTGTTCTCAGTTGCAGTTAATCGATACCGATTGTAAAGTAATACATCTAAAACTTGGAAGAATGAATACACCCATGACAGACTCAAGAAAAGAATATCCTCGTATAGATACTGGGTATGTTGCAAATATAATAGAATGGATGTTATGTCAACCAGAAAAAATGTTCTTTAAGAACTTAACGATAGACATAATGCATAGTAGAAGAAAGGAACTGTCATGATACCCGTCTTTATCGGTTTTGACAAAAGAGAAGCAGTTGCATATCACGTATGCGCAAACTCAATCATGAGACTATCAACATCACCAGTTAGTTTTAATCCACTCGCCCTCAATCTCTTGAGCGGATATGAAGAGAAACATACGGATGGAAGCAATCACTTCATCTACAGCAGGTTCCTTATTCCGCACCTAATGAACTATAAGGGTTGGGCGTTATTTCTTGACGGAGACATGATCCTAAGAGACGACATCACCGAACTGTGGAACATGAGAGATGAGTCAAAAGCAGTCATGGTCGTCAAGCACGATTATAAGACTCGTATGACTGAGAAATATCTTGGTGCAAAGAACGAAAATTATCCTCGCAAAAACTGGTCAAGTGTGATACTATGGAACTGTGGTCACGAGGCAAATCGTGGTGTAACTCCGGAATTTGTTCAGAACTCAACTGGTGCACAGGTACATCGTTTTACTTGGTTGGACGACAGCCTTATCGGTGAGCTTCCTATTGTATGGAACTGGCTTCCTGACGAGTTTGGCGAGAATAAACACGCGAAGCTTCTTCACTACACTCTAGGAACTCCATGCTTCCACGATTTTGCAACTACACCTATGGCTGATGAGTGGCATAGAGAAAGAATGTACACAGATTACAGTCTTCAGAGAGGATCATGAGAGAAGTATTTGAAGGTAAGACTGTTTCTTTAGTTGGAAACGCTAAGAGTCTGTTTTATAATAAGTATGGTCCAGAAATAGATTCTGCAGATGTTGTCTGCAGGATCAAACGTGGATTCTTTATGTTAAAACCCGAAGATGTTAAGTCACATGGTAAGAAAACAGATGTTTGGTTTTTGAATTGGTTTAAGACTATGAAACCTGGTCATGTAACGAATAAAACGTGCGATCATATAGTTGAAATCCTACATCATCGTGATATAGATATAGAATGGTTAAAAAAAGACTTGGGTCATCACAGACCTTCTACTGGACTTAGAATACTTCACCTTATATCTCTATATAATCCTAAGAGTGTACATGTATATGGTTTCGACTGGAAAGCAACTCCTTCGTTTCACGATAAAAAGATGCACGACGATAGACACAACTTTTCTCTCGAAAGAGATTACTGCATGAAGAGATTTTTTAACAACGAAAACAAAATATTTGTATTACGAAAATGAAAGAATGGTTCGAAGGAAAAACGGTTGCCGTGGTTGGCAACGCTATGTCACTCTTTGATAAGAGTTACGGCGCAGAGATAGACTCTCATGACGTAGTTGTGCGCATAAACAAAGCAGCTATGCTATACACGAGAAAAGAAGTAAGTAAGAGTCATGGAAGTAGAACTGACGTATGGACTTTCTGGAATACTTCAGAATACAAAAATCATTTCGTTAAAATACCTAAGAACGTAAAAAAATTTCATGCCGGACATCAAGGAAGAACACCAAGCAATATTCACTTAATTGATTGTGTGTATCCGGAAAATTTATATAAAAATCTAAAAAAGAAATCTGGTAAGCATGCAAACCCAACTACAGGTCTAATCACTCTTGATTACATATCAAACTGTAATCCGAAGTTAGTAAGAGTGTACGGTTTCGACTGGAAAGCAACCGCTACCTTTACAGATCCGGAAATGAAAAGAGAAAGAGCATGCCCTCACGACTATCCTGTCGAAAAAGAATACTGCATGAGCACGTTCTTCTCTAAAGAGAACTACGTGTTAAGAAACTAGTATTATGATAAATAAAACAAAATCCGTACTTATTGGGGTCAATCATGGACGATAAAAAAGAAATTAAAAAGAAAAAGGTTCTCAAGAATCTTGATCCTAGTAAGTATATCAACACAGAACCTACAATGAACGAAGCAGTAAAAAGCAGCATCGTAATAAGTTTTGGGCGTTTTAACCCGATTACCGTTGGGCATGAAAAATTAGTAAGTAAAGTTATTTCAGAAGCAGCAAAGCGCAAAGCTGATGCTGCGATATACATGTCTCATTCTCAAGATTTGAAAAAGAACCCGCTTTCATACATTCAAAAAATGGAGCTTGGTCAAAAAGCATTCGGAAGAATCGTTAAAAAATCAAATGCAAGAAGTATAATTGAAGTTGCTAAAGAACTATCAAACAAATATGATAATCTGATTATAGTTGTAGGCTCTGATAGAGTTTCTGAATTCCAATCTTTGCTAAGCAAGTACAACGAAATGGAATACGTGTTCAAAACTATAGAAGTCGTTTCGGCCGGTGAAAGAGACCCAGATGCTGAGGATGTAACAGGTATGTCAGCGTCAAAAATGCGAGAACTCGCAAAAAAGGGTGATATAGAATCTTTTAAATCCGGACTTCCAAAAAAGTTAAAGTCTTCTACTGTAGAAATCATTAACATGGTGCGTAAAGGAATGGGACTCAACGAAGAATTAGTAGAAGAGAATCTCTCAGAGCTAGCTCCTCTTTCGTTACAACAGAGAAGAAAAAGA
>Ga0315900_10006007_pt1 | contig 16472 bp, 20 predicted proteins | sample LakEriMetagenome_FD_203521 | JGI IMG/M metagenome (GOLD analysis project Ga0315900, IMG submission 203521) | Freshwater fungal communities from buoy surface, Lake Erie, Ohio, United States - Buoy 12 MA114 | ecosystem: Environmental > Aquatic > Freshwater > Lake > Lake biofilm | place: USA: Lake...
GATGAGGGCGATCTTCGCGCGAGCCATCTTTGGGCGTCTCCGTCTCGTGGATTAGGGGATGGTCGGCGGTCTAGCCCCCGCGCGGCCGCGCCTCAAGCCCTCTTTCGCGGATGCGAAGAGCGGGGCAATAGAGGCCCTGCGTCCTTCGACACGGCCGCTGGCGCGGCCTGCTCAGGATGACGTGTGTATTTGACCCTGCAGATTCAGTCATCCTGAGCAGCGTCCGCAGGACGCGTGTCGAAGGACGCAACGAGGCCGACGCCATGTCCAAGACCAACCCCGGCAACTATTTCGAGGACTTCCGCCTGGGCCAGGTGCTCAGCCACGCGACGCCGCGCACCGTCACGACCGGGGACGTGGCGCTGTACAACGCCCTCTACGGGCCGCGGTTCGCCCTGACCTCGAGCGACGAGTTCGCGCGGTCCTGCGGCCTGCCGGCCGCGCCTGTGGATCCGCTGGTCGCCTTCCACATGGTGTTCGGCAAGACCGTGCCGGACATCAGCCTGAACGCCGTGGCCAACCTGGGCTACGCCGAAGGCCTGTTCCTCAAGGCGCTGTATCCCGGCGACACGGTGACCGCGACGAGCGAGGTGATCGGCCTGAAGGAGAACTCCAACCGCAAGACCGGCGTCGTCTACGTCCGCACCACGGGCGAGAACCAGCACGGCGAGACGGTGCTCAGCTACGTGCGCTGGGTGATGGTCCGCAAGCGGAGCGAGGAAGCCGAGGTCAGCGAACAGGCGACGCCGAAGCTGGCGACCGCCGTGGCCGCGAGCGACCTGCTGCTGCCGGAGGGCCTGGATTTCTCGAAGTACGACTTCGCGCTGGCCGGCGCGCCGCATGCGTTCGAGGACTACGCGATCGGCGAGAAGATCGACCACGTCGACGGCATGGTGGTCGAGGAAGCCGAGCACCAGATGGCGACGCGCCTTTACCAGAACACCGCCAAGGTCCACTTCAACCAGTATGAGCGCGCCAAGGACCCGACCGGCCGGCGGCTGGTCTATGGCGGGGTGGTGATCTCCACGGCCAAGGCGCTGAGCTTCAACGGGCTGCAGAACGCCGGGCTGATTCTGGCCATCAATGGCGGGCGGCATGTGAACCCGTATTTCGCCGGGGCGACCGTGTTCGCCTGGAGCGAGGTGCTGGACAAGGCCGATCTCGGCGAGGGGGTCGGGGCGCTGCGGCTGCGGCTGGTCGCCACGAAGGACCGTCCCTGCACGGACTTCCCGGACAAGGACGAAGCCGGCGCCTATCCGGCCGAGGTGATCCTCGACTTCGACTACTGGGCGGCGGTTCCGAAGCGTGGCTGAGTTCGCCGTCGATCCCGCGTTCGAGGCCGGCTCTATCGCGGTCGGCGACCTGCCGCTCTGCCACGTCCGCCTGCAGACCGACGCCCGCTGGCCCTGGCTGATCCTGATCCCGCGCCTGCCCGGCCTGCGCGAGGTCGAGGACCTGTCGGCGGCGGACCGGGCGCGGCTGATCGAGGAGACGGTGCTGGCGGGTCAGGCCGTGCGGGCGCTGGGCGCGGCGACGGGGTTCGCGGTCGAGAAGCTCAACATCGGCGCGCTGGGCAATGTCACGCCGCAGCTGCATGTACATGTGGTGGGGCGACGGGCCGGCGATCCCGCCTGGCCGGGGCCTGTGTGGGGTGTTGGCGTGGCGGAGGCGTACGGGGACGCGGCGCTGGAAGCGGCAATGGCTGCGGTGCGCGGGATGCTGGCGCTCTAGCGCGACCCTTCCCCCTGGAGGGGGGAAGGGCAGGGTTGGGGGTGGCGCCCTGTCGGCGTCGCTGTGTGGGCTGATCGAGCAAAGTCCCGACAGGTTTCTGAGTCTCAACCGCTCCCACCCCCATCCGACCCTGCTCCGCAGGGTCACCTTCCCCCCTCCAGGGGGAAGGATGAAGGCCGCTAGTTCCGCTTCATCGTCACGGCCCGCGTGCCCGACTCATCGCTGAGGTCGCCGACCCAGCCGCCGTTGCCGCCGGCTGAAAGCACCAGCACCGTGACCGGTCGGCCGTAGCCGCGATTGATCCGTACCGTGAGGACCGTGCCCTGGCGCTCCAGACTCTCGATCAGGCCCACGCGGCCCGACCCGCCCATGGCCCGCCACGCGCCCTCCAGCGCGCCGCCCGATCCGCGGTCGACCAGCTGCAGGCCGTAGAGCGGCGCGCCGTCCGGTCCGCGCACCGTCCAGCCACCGTCCAGCGGGCCGAGCAGCCCCTGGGCGCTGGAGGCCGAGCCCCGGATCCGCGCCTCGTAACCGAGATCGAGCGGGGTGGGCGGACCATCCGGTGAACGGTCGGCCTCATCGATCATCACCGGCCGGTCGAGCGTCGGCCGCGTCGGCGCCGGGCGGCGTGGCGTGGCGGTGATCGCCGGGGCGGGGGGCGACGGCGGGATGGCCTGCGGCGTCTGCGGCAGCAGGACCGGGGCGGTCGGCTGGGCGCCGGGCGTGAAGGGCGCGGCCAGCAGGGCCTCCTGCTCCTCGCGCCGGGTCACCTCCGGCTCGGCCTCGGCGGAGTCGGTGGACTGGTCCGGCGGCATGGCGTCGAGCAGGTCGGCGATCGGGTCGTAGGGCGCGTCAGCCGCCGGAGCGGTCGCCTGCGGCTGCGCCTCGGCGTTCGGCGTCACCGGCGCCTCGTAGAACACCTGCGCCCCGGCGGGGGACGCCAGGGTCAGGGTCGCGAGCAGCAGCAGAAAGACGCCGGGACGGATCAAGCGGCCTCCGCCTCGCGGATGGCCTCGGCCACGGCCACCAGCCGCTTCGACTGCTCCAGGTGCAGCAGCTCGGCCATCTTGCCCTCGACGCGGATGGCGCCCTTGCCCTGGTTCTCAGGCAGCGCGAACGCAGCGATCACGGCGCGGGCGAACTCCACCTCGGCCGGGGCGGGCGAGAAGACCAGGTTGCAGATGTCGATCTGCTTGGGATGGATCAGGGTCTTGCCGTCGAAGCCGAAGTCGACGCCCTGGCGACAGATGGCCTCGAGGGAATTGGGGTCCTCGATGTCGTTGTGCACGCCGTCCAGGATGGTCAGGCCATGGATACGCGCCGCCATCACCGCCAGTGACAGGGCGGCGTGGAACGGCTCGCGGCCCGGCGTGATCCGCGCGCGGGTCTCCTTGGCCAGGTCGTTGGTGCCCATGACGAAGGTGGTCAGCCGGCTGGTCGCCGAGGCGGCGGCGATGCCCTCGACGTTGAAGATCGAGCGGCCGGTCTCGATCATCGCCCAGAGATCGGTGTCCGCGTGCAGCGGTGCGGAATAGGCGGCGACGTCGGCGGCGCTGTTCACCTTGGGAACCAGGATGGCGTCCGGCCGCGCGGCGGCGGCGGCGCGCAGGTCGGCTTCGCCCCAGGGGGTGTCGGCGCCGTTGACGCGGATGACCAGCTCGCGCCGGCCAAAGCCGCCGTCCTTCACCGCCTGGACGGCCTGCTCGCGGGCCATGTCCTTGGCGTCGGGCGCGACGGCGTCCTCGAGGTCGAGGATGACCACGTCGCAGGGCAGGGACCGCGCCTTCTCGATCGCCTTGGCGTTGGAGGCGGGCATGTACAGGGCGCTGCGGCGGGGACGGTCGGTCATGGGGCTTCCGGTCTGGCTGTCTGGAAGTGTCTTAGCCGGACTGTCGCGGCGATGGCTAGCCACCCCCCGATCCCGGACTTCGCTGAGGACGCCCGCCTCATCATCGGACGGGCACTGGATGCTCGTATCGGCAACGTTCGATGAGAGTGCCGCCGAAAGCGACCTGATGATCAGGTTTGGCGCATTCTCGTGTCTGATGGAGCGGAGCGCTTCGGGTTGGCGCATTGAACAATGCACGGACGCTCAGCCCGATTGAGCGAACAACCAGATCGTGGGCAAGGAGCAATCCTCTCCCAAGTGGGAGAGGCTAGGCTGTATAGGCCGGCTTCATCAGCGACAGCAGGCGGTCGGCCATTTCCGGCGTGGGGTTCGAGCCCTCCGTGGGTCCGCAGTCGAGCATGCCGCTGGTGATCAGCGAGACGAAGCCGTGGACGTTCATCCAGGCGAAGGCGACGCCCAGGTCCTGGTCGACGCCGTCCGGCCGGCGGGTCAGCGCGACCGCCTCGGTCAGGACGGCGCGACAGCGTTCGCCGGCCCGGGCCATGTCGCTGTCGGGGCCGGTGATGTAGCCGGGCTGGAACATCATCGCGTAGGTCCGGGGCTGCTCCAGCGCGAAGGCGATGTAGCCCAGGCCTATAGCCTTCAACTGCTCCCAGGGATCGTCGCCGGCCGCATCGCGCCCGGCCAGCATCCGGGCGGTGAGGGCGTCGAACCCCTCGGCCAGGCCGGCGGCCAGCAGGTCGGCGCGGGACGGGAAGTAGTGGGCCGGCGCCGCGTGGGAGACGCCCGCACGCCGTGCGACAGCCCGCAGGCTTACCTCCGCCTCCGGCAGCGCCTCGATCAGTTCCGCCGCCGCCGCGACCAGCGCCGCGCGCACATCGGCCGGTCGTGACCGCCGCCCCCTGTCCGCCTCGTCGTCAGCCAACGCCGTTACCCCATCTTGACACTGTCAAGGCGGCAATCTACAGAGCTTGACACTGTCAAGCAATGGAGGGCGCCCAATGCCCGAGCCCGAGACTGTCTTTTCGATCACCAGCACCACGGCGATGGTCGCCTGGGTCGCCCTGATCGCGGCCCGGTTCGTTCCGGCGCTGCGCCGCTGGGTCGACCCGGCCGCCGGCTATGGCGTCCCGGCCCTGCTTTCGGTGGCCTATGGGGTCTTCCTGTTCGGCTACTGGGGGCAGAGCGAGGGCGGCGGCTTCTCCTCGCTGGCCTCGGTGACGGCGCTTTTCGCCGTGCCGGAGGTGCTGCTGGCCGGCTGGATCCACTACCTGGCCTTCGACCTCTTCGTCGGCGGCTGGATCGCCCGCACCGGCTCGGCGGCCGGGATCAACCCCTTCCTCCTGACGCCGATCCTGCTGGCGACCTTCATGGCCGGCCCGGTCGGTTACCTGGCCTATGCGCTGCTCAGGCTGGCGATCCGCCCGAAGGTGGTGTCATGACCGCCGCGACCTTCGAGACCGGGCGCGTCGCGCGCCCCCGGGGCTGGGAGCCGGCCTTGGCGATCGTCGGCCTGGCCATGCTGGCGGCGATGATCCCGACCGGCTGGCTGGCGATGACCGACGAGCGCACGCTGTACGACGTGGGCGTTTGGGACAAGCCGCTGAAGTTCCAGCTGTCGACAGCCATGTTCCTGCTGATGGCGTCCTGGACCTTCACGCGGCTGCCCTCCGGTTGGCGCCATACCTGGGCCGGTCGCTATGTGATCTGGGCCGGCATTGTCGCGACCCTCTTCGAGGTCGGTTACATCGCCTTCCAGGCCAGCCGGGGGCAGGCGTCGCACTTCAATTTCAGCAGCGGCTTCACCATCGCCATGTACAGCATGATGGGCGCAGGCGCGGTGATTCTGACCTCGACAGCGCTGGTCCAGGGGGTCGGCGTGCTGCGCCACGACGCCGGCGATGCGCCCGCCTTCCGTCGCGCGCTGGGCTGGGGGCTGGTGCTGACCTTCGTGCTGGGTACAGCGACTGGAGCGTACATGAGCGGCCAGATGAGCGGTCACTGGGTCGGCGGCCCGGCCAGCGACGCCGGCGGCCTTCCGCTTCTGGGCTGGTCAACCACCGCCGGCGACCTGCGGCCGCCGCACTTCCTGGGAATCCATGCGGCCCAGGCATTGCCGGTCGCCGCGTTGGTCTTGCTGATGCTGACGCCCCGCCATGCCGACTGGCTGACGACCCTGGCCATCCTCGGCTATGTGGCGTTGACAGCCGCGGTGTTCTTGCAAGCCGTGTCGGGACTGCCGTTGATCGCCTTGTGATCGCGGATGAGCGCGGGGCGAAAATCCGCTACAAGCCCCGCCCATGCCGTTCACCGCCACCGTCCTGACCATGTTCCCCGAGGCCTTTCCCGGACCGCTCGGCGTGTCGCTGATCGGCACGGCCTGGCGCGAGCAGGACCTGTGGCGCCTTGAAACAGTGGACATTCGCGCCTTTTCCAAGGATAAGCGCGGCTTCCTCGACGACACCCCCGCGGGTGGCGGTCCTGGACAGGTGATGAAGGCGGACGTGATCGCGGCGGCGCTCGACAGCGTGGACGTTGCGGGACGGCCGCTTTTGTACATGAGCGCCCGGGGTCGGCCCCTGACCCAGGCGCGGGTGAAGCAGTGGGCCGGGGCGCCGGGGATCATCGTCCTCTGCGGCCGGTTCGAGGGGGTGGACCAGCGGGTGCTCGACGCCCGGGGGTTCGAGGAGGTCTCCGTCGGAGACGCGGTCCTGGCCGGTGGCGAGGCGGCGGCGATGGTGGCGATCGAGGCGTGCGTCCGTCTGGTGCCGGGAGTGCTCGGACAGCCGGAGTCACTGAGTGAAGAAAGCTTCGAGGACGGTCTCCTCGAGCATCCGCAGTACACGCGACCGCGGACGTTCGAAGGGCTCGATATTCCCGAGGTGCTGCTGAGCGGCGACCACAAGCGGGTCGCGGCGTGGCGGCAGGAGATGCGTGAGACGACGACCCGCGAGCAACGGCCCGATCTCTGGGACCGCCACCTCGCCAATCGACAACCAAAGGGCGCTTAAGCCCGACGACAACAGGAACGACACGATGGCCGCGAACATCATCAAGGAACTTGAGAAGGCCGAGACCGAGCGTCTCGCCGCCCTCCGCACCACCCCCGATTTCCAGCCGGGCGACACCGTCCGCGTCAATGTGAAGATCAAGGAAGGCGAGCGCGAACGCGTTCAGGCCTACGAGGGCGTCTGCATCGCCCGCTCGGGCTCGGGCCTCCACGAGAACTTCACCGTCCGCAAGATCAGCTTCGGCGAAGGCGTCGAGCGGGTTTTCCCGATCATGTCGCCGATGATCGAAAGCATCGAAGTGAAGCGTCGCGGCGTCGTCCGGCGCGCCAAGCTCTATTACCTGCGCGATCGTCGCGGCAAGTCGGCCCGGATCGCCGAACGCCAGATGGCCCGCGGCCCCAAGGAAGACGCCGCCGCCGGCGAGTGATCCTTCGGGTCTGACGTTTGAAGAGCCCCGGATCGCAAGGTCCGGGGCTTTTTCCTATTCCCCCCTCCTCCCCGCTTGCGGGGAGGGGGACCATGCGGAGCATGGTGGTGGGGTAGCGTCGGGCCTGGACGCCCAACTACCGTGCCCTGCGCCCAATTCTGAAGGCCCGGCGCCGCCCCCTCCGACCTCGCTCCGCGAGGCCACCTCCCCCTCGCTGCGCTCCGGAGAGGACTGTCGTGATGACCCACCAGGTAATTGCGGCGGCGCCCCAGACGCCCGACCCTGCGTTCACCCCAACGCCGGAGCGCGCCATGACCCCCGTCGAAACCGTCCGCCAGTTCCTCAGGGCCATGGAGGCGCTGGACTATGACGCCGGCCTCAAGCTCGTCTCGGCCGACTGTGTCTACACCAACCCGCCGCCGCTCGGCACGGTGCAAGGCCCGGCCGGCGTCCGCGCGGTGCTCGAGCCCTTCTTCGCTCCGACGCTGGAGAACGACTTCCAGATCCTGCGCGAGGCGTCGGACGGCCCGGTGGTCATCCTCGAGCGCCTCGACCGTCACCGCCTGGCCGACAAGTGGGTCGAGCTGCCGGTCACGGGCGTGTTCGAGGTGCACGGCGGCCTGATCACCTATTGGCGCGACTACTTCGATGCCGCGACCATCCTGTCGGAGTGGCCGGCGGGGTAGGGCCTACCCCTTCACCGTCAGCACCCAGCGCAGCACCTGCGCCTCCAGCACGTCCAGTGGCAGGGCGCCGTCGCGCAGGACCGCGTCGTGGAAGGCGCGGATGTCGAACGCCTCGCCCAGTTCCTTCCGCGCCTTCGCCCGCAGGGCCATGATCTTCAGCTCGCCGATCTTGTAGCTGGTCGCCTGGCCGGGCCAGCAGATGTAGCGGTCGACCTCCTTGGCGATGTCGCGCTCGCTGAGCAGGGTGTTCTCGCGGAAGAACTGCCGGGCCTGTTCGCGGGTCCATTTCTTGGCGTGCAGGCCGGTGTCGACGACCAGCCGCACGGCGCGCCAGGCCTCGGTCGTCAGCCGGCCGAAGTTGGAATAGGGGTCCTGGTAGAAGCCCATCTCCCGGCCCAGCCGCTCGGCGTAGAGCCCCCAGCCCTCGCTGTAGGCGCCGTAGCCGCCGAACTTGCGGAACTTCGGCAGGCCCTGCGTCTCCATGGCCAGGGCGATCTGGAAGTGATGGCCGGGTGCGCCCTCATGGTAGCTGATGCCCTCGATCTGCGGCTTCAGCACCTGGGTCATGTCCGACAGGTTGACGTAGTAGATGCCCGGCCGCGAACCGTCCGGAGCCGGACGGTTGTAGAAGGCGATGCCGGCGGTGGCCTCGCGCCAGGCCTCGACGGCGCGGACCTCCAGCTTCGCCTTCGGCAGGCGCAGGAACCATTTCGGAGCCACGGCCATGACCTGATCCACGAAGGCGGTGGCGTCCTTGAGATAGGCGGCCTTGCCCTCGGGCGTGTTGGGGTACTGGAACTTCGGATCGGTCTTCAGCAGCTTGAAGAAGTCCTGCAGCGAGCCCTTGAAGCCCACCTCGTCCATGATGGCCCGCATCTCGGCCTGGATGCGCGTCAGCTCGTCCAGGCCCGTCTGGTGGACCTCGTCGGCGGTCATGTCCGTCGTGGTCGAGACCTTCAGCCGCCAGGCGTAGTAGGCCTCGCCGTCGGGCAGGGCCCAGACGCCGTCGGCGCCCTTCGACAGCGGCCGGATCTTCGCCTGGGTGGCGATGAACTGCTCATAGCCTTCGCGGAACGGCCCGCTCAGCGCCGCCTTGCCCTCGGCCAGCAGGGCCGCCTTGACGTCCTCGCCGGCGGTCAGGGCGGCGACCTTCTTCCTGAAGTCCGCCCACAGGGCGCAGTCCGGGCCGTCCGTGAACGGCGCGCCGCTGATCACCTTGCGGGCGTCAGCCTCGACCGGCGCAAAGGTGAAGTCGGGCGCCACGACGCCGCCGCGCGCCCGCTCCTCGAGGTCCGTCGACACCTCGGCCATGACCCGCTTCACATCGACCAGACGCGAGACATAGGCGCGGGCGTCCTCGACGCTGTCGACGCGGTGCTGGTTGATCAGGAAGGTCGCAATGGCCCCGGCGGGGCTGCCCATGCCGGTCGCGATGTAGCCGTGGTTGCGCCAGCGGAAATCGCCGCGCTGGGTCACGACCTGGTTCTCGAACAGCCGCCAGGACAGTCGCGAGGCCTGACTGAGTTTCGCCGGGTCGAAATCGGCCTTCATCGTCGCCAGCTGACCCTCGGCCAGCGCCAGGTCCATCTTGTCGCCGACGACGCTGTAGTCATCGAGCGCGCCGTACTTCTCCTTGCGGCCCAGGCTGGTCAGGGTCTGCGGGCTGAGCGCGGCCCGCGCCTCGAAGGCCACGTCGAGGAAGGCGTTGAAGCGGGCGTCCTCGGACTCCGCGGCCCGCGCCGTCGAGGCCAGGGGGCCGGTCAGCGCCAGGCCGGCGAGGGCGTGGCGGCGGGTGAGGGTGAAGCTGGTCAAGACGCGACTCCGGCGGATTGGGACGCGGCAGGAGTCCACAGTTCCGGCCGTCTGTCATCCGGGGAAGGCGGGCGCCTGGCAATAGAGGCACATCCTTGCCCGGCGGCCCATGCCCCGCCGCCCGAAGCGCACATTCCTTGCGCCCCACTGGACGAGAGGGGTTCCTGCGTCCTACATCCCCGGCATGTCCGGCAAGAGCCTCTACGACAAGATCTGGGACGCCCATGTCGTCGCGACCGACGGCGAGGAGGCGATCCTCTACATCGACCTGCACCTCATCCACGAGGTGACGACGCCCCAGGCCTTCGCCGGCCTGCGCGCGGCCGGCCGCAAGGTGCGCCGGCCCGACCGCACCCTGGCCGTGGCCGACCACAACACCCCGACCGAGAAGCAGGCGCTGGGCGTCGACGCGGTCGAGGACGAGGAGGCCCGGCTGCAGCTGCAGACCCTGGGCCGAAACGTCGCCGACGCCGGGATCGAGTATTTCCCGATGGGCGACATCCGTAATGGCATCGTTCACGTCGTCGGTCCCGAACAGGGTCGCACCCAGCCGGGCATGACCGTGGTCTGCGGCGATTCCCACACCTCGACCCACGGCGCCTTCGGCGCGCTGGCTCACGGCATCGGCACCTCCGAGGTCGAGCACGTCCTGGCCAGCCAGACCCTGCGCCAGCGCAAGTCGAAGAACATGCGCGTGGTCATCGACGGCAAGGCGGGTCCCGGCGTCACCGCCAAGGACTACGCCCTGGCCGTGATCGGCGAGATCGGCACCGCCGGCGGCACCGGCTTTGTCATCGAGTTCGCCGGCAAGGCCATCCGCGACCTGTCGATGGAGGGCCGCATGACCCTCTGCAACCTGACCATCGAGGGCGGCGCGCGCGCGGGTCTGATCGCGCCCGACCAGAAGACCTTCGATTACATCATGGGCCGTCCGGCGGCGCCCAAGGGCGCGGCCTGGGACATGGCGGTGTCCTACTGGAAGAGCTTCGTCACCGACGCCGACGCGGTCTTTGATCGCGAGGTCCGGCTGGACGCGGCGAGCATCGCGCCGACGGTGACCTGGGGGACCAGTCCCGAGGACGTCGTGCCGGTCACCGGCGTGGTGCCCGACCCCGCGACCTTCGCCACAGCCGACAAGCGCGCCGCCGTCGAACGGGCGCTGGACTACATGGGCCTGACCGCCGGCCAGCCGATCACCGACGCCCGCATCGACCGGGTGTTCATCGGCAGCTGCACCAACAGCCGCATCGAGGACCTGCGCGCCGCCGCCGCCGTGGTCCAGCGCGCCTTCCTCGAAGGCCGGCTGGTCGCGCCGCATGTGCGGGCCATGGTCGTGCCGGGCTCGGGCCTGGTGAAGGAACAGGCCGAGGCCGAGGGTCTGGACGCCCTGTTCAAGGCCGCCGGCTTCGACTGGCGCGAGCCGGGCTGCTCGATGTGCCTGGGCATGAACCCCGACAAGCTGGCGCCGGGCGAGCGCTGCGCCTCGACCAGCAACCGGAATTTCGAGGGCCGTCAGGGCCGCGGCGGCCGCACCCACCTGATGAGCCCGGCCATGGCCGCCGCCGCCGCCATCGCCGGCCATATCGTCGACGTGAGGGATTTCCTGTAACTTGACCAAGTTGGTCAAGGGGCGGACAATGATCCCATGAAGCAGGTCAATCTGTACGAGGCCAAGACCAACCTCTCCGCGCTGGTGGAAGCCGCCGCGGCCGGGGAAGACGTGGTCATCGCCAGGAACGGCAAGCCTCGCGCGGTGATTGTCTCGCTGGAGCGGGCGCCGGCGCCCCCCCGTCTCGCGCCGCGGTTGGGCGTCTATGACTCGGAAGGCTATAAACTTCCCGAAAACTTCAACGATCCCGATCCGGAGATCGAGGCGATGTTCTATGGCGCCGACGAGCCTGAAGCGTGAGTGTCTACCTCCTCGACACCGACGTCGTGCTGACGTCCCTCTTCGACTCCTCGAGGCTGGCCTCGCGCACGCGGGAAGTCCTGTCCGATCCAGGACAACAGCGTCGGGTCAGCGTTGTCAGCGCATTCGAGATCGCGGTGAAACACACGCTCGGCAAGCTGCCCTTGCCGGCGTCCTTCGATGCTGACTTTGATGCCGCGTTCGAGGATCTAATGGTTCAGCTGGCGGCGGATCCGCTGGATGTCCAGCTGTCTCATGCGCTCCGCGTCCGCAGTCTTCCGCTCCACCACCGCGACCCGTTCGACCGCCTTCTGATCGCCCAGGCCCTCGAGGAGGACCTGACCATGGTCAGCGGCGACCGGCAGTTCTCCGCCTACGACGGCCTGAGGTTTATGCCCGCATGATCAACGCTCTCGACCATATCGCCTATGTCGTCCACGACCTGGAGGCCGCCGTCGACGGCTATACGCGGCTGTTCGGCCGGGCGCCCAACTGGCGGGCCGACATGCACGGGGCCAGCCAGGCGTGGTTCCAGTTCGGCAACATGGCGCTGGACGTCATTTCCCCGACCGGTGAGGGCCCGACCGGCGACGCGATCCGCGCCCGGCTGGCCAGCCATGGCGAGGGCTTCTATGGCGTCGGTTTCTCCGTGCCGGACGTCGCCGAGGCCGGCCGCCGGTTCGAGCGGGTCGGCCTGAAGAACCGCCTGGGCGAGGAGGTCACCACCAATCCCGAGACCGGTGCGACCCGTCGTTGGGTCATGGCCAACCTCAGCCCCAAGGCCACCCATGGCGTGAACCTGTTCCTGGTCGAGCAGGCGCCCGGCGCCGAGCGTTGGCCTGTCGCGCCGGTGACGGTGGACGAAGGATCGTCCGTGTCCGGACTGGATCACATCGTCATCCGCACCCCCAACCCCGACCGCGCCGCCGCCCTTTACGGCGCGCGTATGGGCCTCGACATGCGGCTGGACCGCAGCAACCCAGACTGGGGCACACGGCTGATGTTCTTCCGGGTCGGCGACCTGGTGGTCGAGATCGCCCATGACCTGAAGGCCGGCGTCTCCGAGGGGCCGGACTCGCCCTGGGGGCTCACCTGGCGTGTCGCCAACATCGAGGCCGCCCACCATCGCATGTCGGGCCAGAAGATCGAGGTCTCCGAGATCCGCACCGGCCGCAAGCCGGGCACCCGGGTCTTCACCGTCAGAAACGCCCCGGGCGGCGTGCCGACCCTGGTGATCGGACCGGATCAATGAAAGCCTTCACCCGCCTCGACGGCCTTGCCGCCCCGCTGGGCCTGGCCAACATCGACACCGACCAGATCATTCCCAAGCAGTTCCTGAAGACGGTCGACCGCGAGGGGCTGGCCAGGGGCCTGTTCTACGACTTCCGCTTCGACGAGCAGGGCGTGGAGAAGAGTGGCTTCGTGCTCAACGATCCGGCCTACAGGACCGCCCAGATCCTGATCGCCGGCGACAACTTCGGCTGCGGGTCCTCGCGCGAGCACGCGCCGTGGGCGCTGCAGGACTTTGGTATCAACTGCGTGATCGCCCCGTCCTTCGCCGACATCTTCCACGGCAACTGCTTCAACAACGGCCTGCTGCCGGTGGTGCTGAAGCCGGAAGAGGTCGAGGCGCTGATGGACGAGGCGCGCGGCGGCAACCACGTCTTCTCCGTCGACCTGGAGCAGCAGACGGTCACCGCCCCGTCGGGCGCGGTGTTCCGCTTCGACATCGATCCGGGCCGCAAGGAGAAGATGCTCAAGGGCCTGGACGCCATCGGCGAGACCCTGCAGCACGCGGTTGACATCGACGTCTACGAGTCCAGGCGCGCCCTCAGCCAGCCCTGGCTGGAGGCCGGCGCTTGACGATCCTCGTCATCGGAACCGTCCGTGTACCGCCGGAGAACATCGAACGCGCCAGGGCCGTCATGGAGGCCATGGTCGCCGCCAGCAGGGCCGAGGACGGCTGTCTCGAATACGCCTATTCGCACGACCTGCTCGAGCCGGGCCTGGTGCGCGTGACCGAGGCCTGGCGCGACCGCGAGGCGCTGGCCGCCCACTTGCAGACCCCGCACATGGCCGCCTGGCGCGGGGTGTTCCCGAGCCTCGGCATCACAGAACGCAACCTGGCCCTCTACGAGGCCGGGCAGCCCGAACCGATTTGAGATCATGACCCAGACCCTCCTCCTGCTCCCCGGCGACGGCATCGGCCCGGAGGTCATCGCCCAGGTCCGCCGCGTCGCCCAGGTCGTGACGCCCGACCTCACCCTCGACGAGCGCGACTTCGGCGGCATCAGCTACGACCGGCACGGTGTTCCGATCACCGACGAGGCCATCGCCACGGCCCAGGCCTCCGACGCCGTCCTGATGGGCGCGGTAGGCGGTCCTCAGTGGGCCGGGGTCGAGCGGAGCAAGCGTCCGGAGATGGGGCTGCTCGGCCTGCGCAAGGCGATGGATGTGTTCGCCAATCTGCGTCCGGCGCTCTGCTTCGACGCCCTGGCCGACGCCTCCAGCCTCAAGCGTGAGCTGGTCGCGGGACTGGACATCATGTTCGTCCGTGAGCTGACGGGTGGCGTCTATTTCGGCCAGCCGCGCTTCATCGAAACCCTCGCCGACGGCCAGCGCCGCGCCGTCGACACCCAGGTCTACACCACCAGCGAGATCGAGCGGGTCAGCCGCGTGGCCTTCGAACTGGCCCGGGGCCGGGGCAACAAGGTCCATTCGCTCGAGAAGTCGAACGTCATGGAAACCGGCCTGCTCTGGCGCGAGGTGGTCACCGACCTGCACAGGCGCGAGTACGCCGACGTCCGGCTGGAGCACATGCTTGCCGACAACGCCGCCATGCAGTTGGTTCGTCAGCCGACGCAGTTCGACGTCATCCTGACCGACAACCTGTTCGGCGACGTCCTGTCGGACGAGGCGGCGCAGCTGACGGGTTCGCTGGGCATGCTCCCTTCAGCCGCATTGGGCGCGGCAGGCAAGCCCGGCCTCTATGAGCCGATCCACGGCTCGGCGCCGGACATCGCCGGCCAGGGCGTGGCCAATCCGCTGGCGGCCATCCTGTCCTTCGAGATGGCCCTGCGCTGGTCGCTGGGCCGGGCCGAGACCGCCGACCGGGTCAAGGCGGCCGTCGAGGCCGCCCTCGCCGCCGGCGCCCGCACCCGCGACATCGGCGGAGCCCTGTCCACCGAGCAAATGGGCGACGCGGTGCTCAAGGCGCTCTAGTCTGCGCCGATGACCACCGCCGCCGCCGACGCCTACGACAACAAGGCCCGAGCCGAGCTGGCGGCCTGGCGCGAGGCGGTGCTGAAGCCGCCCTCGGCCCTCCAGGCGGCGGCAAAGGGGCTGCAGACGCGGATCAACAATCTCATTCCGGAGAAGATCCATCAGGCGGTCAGCAAGGTCATCGAGCAGATGACCCGCGGCATCCTGATCGGCTCGGACTTTGTGACCCCGCCGCCACGAACCGGCCTGACGCTGGCCGAGCGGGAGGCGCTGGTCCGCAAGGCCATCGACGGCTACCGCAACGTGGCCACGGTGGAGGGCGGCGTGGCCGGCGCCGGCGGCTTCCTGCTGGCGGCGGCCGACTTTCCGGCCCTGGTCGCCATCAAGATCAAGCTGCTGTTCGAGATCGCCGCCCTGTACGGCCACGACGGCGGCGCCTGGCGCGAGCGCCTCTACATCCTGTCGATCTTTCAGCTCGCCTTCTCGAGCCCTGACCACCGACGCCGCGTGTACGAACAGATGATCGGCGATGACCAGCCGGCCACGGCGGCCGACTTCGACTGGCGGCGCTTCCAGCAGGAGTACCGCGACTACATCGACCTGGCGAAACTGGCCCAACTGCTGCCGGTCGTCGGCGCGCCGGTCGGGGCCATCGTCAATTTTCGTCTGGTCGAGCAGCTCGGGACGACGGCGATGAATGCCTACCGGTTGCGCTGGTTCGCCTGAACCCGTCCCGCGGGGACCAGGACAGCTGACAGGGTCCGGCCCCGCGCGCGGCCGTTCACACGACCTCGCTGGCCACCACGAACTGCGGGTCATCCACCAGGCCCATGAACTCGCCCATGATCGCCTGGACCACGCCGCCGGGCATGTCCTGGGCCACGAAGCGGTCGAGGTCGGGGATGTCGAACACCTCGATATAGTCCATCGACGGCGCGCCCTCGCCCATCAGCAGCCGCTCGGCGCGGTGGTTCACATAGGACGACACCCGGCTCAGGCCCCGCATGGCTGGATAGTCGCGGTCGCGGATCCAGGACTCGAACTGCTCGGCGGTCACGCCGGGCTTGAGTCTGTAGGTAAGGAACAGCTTGGCCATCGGGGTCTCCTCATCGCTGGGACCCGGACGCTAGGCCCGCCCGCCCGGCCCGCCACGCCTTGAAAGGGGGGCTGAAGCCGTTGCGACATTTCCTTGCCTTGCGCGGCGGGGGCGACAGGCGTAACCGTCCCGTCCGCTAGTTACAGGAGAGATTTCGATGGGTTACCGGGTCGCCGTGGTCGGCGCCACGGGCAACGTGGGCCGTGAACTGTTCAATATCCTCGAGGAAGTGAACTTCCCCGTCGACAAGATTCACGCCATCGCCAGCCGTAAGTCCATCGGGGTCGAAGTCTCCTTCGGCGAGAAGATCCTCAAGTGCGAGGACATCGAGCAGTTCGACTTCTCGACGGTCGACATCGTGCTGATGAGCGCCGGCGGGGCCGTGTCCAAGGCCTGGTCGGAGAAGATCGGCAAGGCGGGCGCCATCGTCATCGACAACAGCTCGACCTGGCGCATGGACCCCGATGTGCCGCTGATCATTCCGGAGGTGAACCCCGACGCCATCGAGGGCTTCCGCAAGAAGAACATCATCGCCAACCCCAACTGCACGACCATGGGCCTGCTGGTGGCGCTCAAGCCGCTGCACGACGCGGCCAGGATCAAGCGGGTGGTGGTCTCGACCTACCAGTCGGTGTCCGGCACCGGCAAGGCGGCCATGGATGAGCTGTGGGAACAGACCAAGGGCGTCTTCGTCCTCGGCGCCCCGCCGCCCAAGGTCTATCACAAGCA
>Ga0315900_10006011_pt1 | contig 16466 bp, 12 predicted proteins | sample LakEriMetagenome_FD_203521 | JGI IMG/M metagenome (GOLD analysis project Ga0315900, IMG submission 203521) | Freshwater fungal communities from buoy surface, Lake Erie, Ohio, United States - Buoy 12 MA114 | ecosystem: Environmental > Aquatic > Freshwater > Lake > Lake biofilm | place: USA: Lake...
GCCGCGCTGGTGGCGCCGGAGCGGCCGAAGGCGTGATACCATATCCCATTGATCACGACCTGCGCCCGCCGAAGGCGGGCGAGCGCCCGAACGGGCGCCGCCGCCTATGCGGCGAAGCCAAGCGCGCTGATGCGCGCGCCGGCGTCTGAGGGCGGATCGGTCACGATCCGCGAGATTTGGTATGATCCGGCGGAGGGGGCGCTCAGCCCGCGGCGGCCAGCGCGTTGTCGAGGCTGGCGAGGCTCTGCTCCAGAAGCGTTTCGAGCCCGTCGCCCGCAGCCATGGCCGCGGCGCTGTCGCCCGCCCGCGCGGCGCGCTCGATCCGCGCCATGGTCTGCGACAGCGCATCCGCGCCCAGCATCGCGGCGGGTGATGTCAGCGCATGGGCGTGCCGGTTGGCCGCGGCCAGATCGCCCTTGGCCAGTGCGGTGCGCGTGGCCTCGGTCTGCGCCACGGCGCAGTCGCGGAACAGTGCCGCAGCTTCCCTTACCGCGTCCGGCCCGATTGCGTTGATCAACTCCGTGAGGACCGTTGTGCGCAGCAGCGTCTGACCGGCGGCCGGAGGTGTGGCTGTGACCGGCAGCGTCTCGGCCAGCAGGTTCTGCAGTTCGGTGCGGTCGATGGGCTTGCGCAGCACGTGGTTTGCTCCCGCTTCGAGGATGCCGGCCAGCGCGTCCGGCAGGATGTTGGCCGTGCAGGCGGCGATCGGCATGTCGAAGCCCGCGGCGCGCAGCTGCCGCGTTGCCTCCAGCCCATCCATCACCGGCATGTGCAGGTCCATCAGCACGAGATCCGGGCGGCGGCGTGCGGCTTCGGCCAGCGCCTCCCGGCCATTCTCCGCTACGGCGATCTCGAGCCCGAGCCCTTCCAGCAGGGCGCGCGCCACGGCCCTGTTCACCTCATGGTCTTCCACCAGCAGGACCAGCGCGCCCCGGCGATGGCGCGGCGCCGTGCCGTCCGGCAGGCCGGCGGCGTCGTCGAGCAGGGGCGGATGCGGCGGCCGCAGGCCAAGGCAGGCTTCGACCGCGTCATAGAGTGCAGCCGGGCTGAGCGGCAGCGGCACATGCCAGCACGGCGCGGGCAGGCGCGTCGCGCCTGGCGCGCCCAGCAGCACCTTTGGCGCCGCATCCAGCGCGGCCTGCATCGCCGGATCGGCCGTCGCCCGCAGCCTCCCGAAATCGCCCGGATCGGTGCAGACCACGATATCCGGCGCCGTTGCAGCGGCGTCGCGCAAATCGGCGCCCATGCTCCGCAACTGTTCCGCCACAATCTGCCGGCGCCGCGCATCGGCGCCCGGCGCAATCAGGACGCAGCGCTCGGCCAGGGGCAGGCCGAAGCGCGGCGCAGGGTCCAGCACCTCGAGCGGAACGCGGACGCGGAAGATGCTGCCGCCAGCCAGCCGGTCCTCATGCGTGATCTCCCCGCCCATCAGCCGCACGACATCCTGGCAGATGGACAGGCCGAGCCCGGTGCCGCCGGGTCGTCCGCGACCATCGGTCGCCTCGATCTGGGAGAAGCGGCGGAACAGGCGGTGGCGTTCCTGCGGTGGAATGCCCGGCCCGGTATCCTCCACGGCAAGGTCGAGCACGCTGTCGCCCTCGGCCGAGGTCTCCATGCGAAGCCGCAGCACGATGCCACCCCGCGCGGTGAACTTCACCGCATTGCCGACCAGGTTGTTCAGCACCTGCGTCAGGCGCAGCGGATCGAGCCGCACGCGCGTCGGCATCCGCCCATCCATGATGCGGACAAGGTCGAGACCCTTGGCATGGGCGCGTTCGGTCCAGAACGCAGCGACCTGGTGCACGGCCTTGGCGAGGTCGGTTTCGGCGGGCAGCAGGTCGAGCTTGCCGGCTTCGATCTTCGCCTGGTTCAGGATGTTGTCGATCAGCCCGAGCAGCATGTCGCCGGAGGACAGGATCAGGTTCAAGGCGCGCCGATCCGCGGCGCTGCGCGGCTGCGCGAGAAGCGCCTGCGTCATGCCGAGGATGCCGTTCAGCGGCGTGCGGATCTCGTGGCTGACCGTGGCGACGAAGTCGCTCTTCGCGCGGTTCGCGGCCTCGGCGGTGTCCTTGGCCGCCAGCATGGCGCGTTCGGCGGCCCGGCGCAGGGTGATGTCCTGCAAGGTGGCGACCACCAGCCGCCGTCCATCGAGCATGACGGCGGCCTTGTTGATCTCCACATGCGTCGGCTCTTCCGCCGTGCCGAGTGTCATCTCGCGCCGGAGTGGGCCAGCGACCTGGCCGGACAGCAGCGCACGGTCGTCCGCTTCCTTGCCCGCGCCGATCTCGGGCGGCAGCACCTCGGACGGCAGGCGCCCGAGAAGCTCGGCCTTCGGGCGGGCGAAGATGCGCTCGGCCGTGCCGTTCACATAGCCGAAGCGGCCCTTGTCGTCCTTCAGGTAGATTCCGACCGGGATGGCTTCGAGAATGCCGCGCACCATCGCCTCGCGCCGCTCGCTTTCCTGCCAGGCGACCTCATAGGCATCCTTCTCGGCGGCGAGCGACGTGGCCTGCTCGCGCAGGCGGCGCGCTTCCAGGCTGGCCAGGGCCTGGCGGGCAACGACCGTCAGCCGCCGGACCGTTCGCGCCATCTCGGCCGTGAAGCCGCCACGCTCGGCCGATCGCAGCACCACCAGCGGGGCGCTGCCTTCATTGGCACCGACCGGCAGCGCGATCGCCAGCGCCCCGCCAGGCCGGCACAGCATGGGATTCGCTGCGCCGGCAAAGTCGGGCACGCGGGCGATGTCCACCAGGTTCACCACCTCTCCCGCGCGGGCGCGGTCGAAGACGGGGCCATCCGGCCAGCATGTGCCAAGCCGTCCGGCTTCGGTCGCAAAGGCCACGCGCAGCCGGCCGGGCCCATCGTGTTCCAGCACCACCGCGTCTTCGAAGGGCAGGATGCGGCGCAAGACGCGCAGGACGCGCAGGACCATGCGGGCCGGCGGCAGCGGCCTGAGCAGCGTCTCCAGCACTTCGAGGATCGCCGTGGTTTCGAGCGTGCGGCGGTCGGCGTCGTCGCGCGCGCGCTTCAGCGCGAGCATCAGCTCGCGCATGTCGCCCTGCGCAGATGCGGTGCCGCTCATTCAGCCGAAGACAACGACCGAGATCATGAGGTTCCCGTGCAGGTTCACCCCTGCGACGGATTGGCCCTGCTCGCCGAAGGTGAAGACGCCGAGGAAGGGCGCGCCGGGCAGCGCGGCGCGCAATTCAGCCACCACTTCCTCCATGCGCGGACGCACGGCGAGCATGCAGCCGGCGCAGTAGATGGCCAGCGCGCCGCGCACCTCGGCCGGGGCGAGTTCAGCGGCTTCCATCGCTTCCCGCGCGACGCGGCCGATGCGCCCGATCAGCCCGGCCTCGGTGCCCGCCATCAGCGCGACTTCGGTGCCTTCCGGCATCTCCGCGAATAGCGCGAGCGCGCCATCTTCCGTCACATGCGCGGGGTGGGCGAGCAGCCAGAAGGGCACGCCTTCCACCGCGCCGACGCTGCGCGCCAGCGGTGCCCAGGTGGATTCTGCCAGGATCGTCGCGGGCGCGGTGCCGATCCGGCCGCCGGTCCAGCGGTGATAGACCTCCGCAGCCGGTGCGCCGTCGATCGCCAGCACCGTGCGGCCGTGCGCGGCGGTGACGCGCCCCGAAGCGCCCGCGGGCTCGTAGCCGCTCTGGAAGGCGTGCCCGATCCGGAGCGAGGGGAACAGCACCGCCACCGCGACACCGCCCCGCAGCGCCGCGCCGCCGCCGATCTGCCACCAATCGCCCGCCACCGCATTGTCGGCCGAGCTTCCGCCCAGCACCGGCACGCGCGGGCCGACCACCTCGGCAATGCCGGCGAGCACCGCCTCCTCATGGCCCGGGGCGGCGCAGACCCAGACAAGGCCCGGCGTCTCATTGGGGCGCCCGGCCTGCAATAGCGCGGCTTCGGTGGCCTCGGCCGCCGCGCGGCGCGGATCGGCGCCGAGCGCGGCGCACGCGCTCCCGAAGGCGCCGGTCGGATCGGTCAGGCCAAGCAGCCCGAGCGCGGGTGCCTCGGTCGCCGTCGCGGCATGGAAGCCCGCCGAGGTCATCACGCCGAGGCAGGAACTGCCGCCGATCACCGCGGCCTGCGGGAAGCGTTGGGCCAGGCCCGCGGCCAACTGCGCCGGGTCGTGGCGCGCATCGGCATAGGCCAGGACGAGGTCGGGCGGTCCGGCCGCGCCAAGCCGCGCCGCGAGCGCGTCGGCGGCCTCGGCAAAGGCCGTCTCGGTGGCGTGGTGCCGCGCGGTGGCATCGGCGATGCGCATGGCCTGGTGTCCTTGCTCGGGTCAGGCGACCGCGATGCGCGGCGCCATGCCGGCCATCGGCGCCTCGGTGCGGCCAGCGGCGAGCCAGGCCAGGAACTGCGCGGGCGGCATCGGATGGCCGATCAGGAAGCCCTGCGCCACGTCGCAGCCCATCTCGCCCAGGGCCGCCAGGACCTCTTCGCTCTCCACCCCTTCGGCAACGGTCCGCAGGCCGAGCGTGCGGGCAAGGCCGATCACCGCGCGGGTGATCACCATCGCTTCCCGGTCATGCAGCATGCCGGAGACGAAGGCGCGGTCGATCTTGAGCTCTGAGAACGGCATCCGGTGCAGCTCGGCCAATGAGGAATAGCCGGTCCCGAAATCGTCCATGGAGAGCGCGAAGCCGCGGATGCGCAGCCGCGCGAGCGCCGCCGTCACCACTTCCGTATCCGCCATGGCCGCGGTCTCGGTGATCTCGAGCGTCAGCGCGGCCGGGTCTGCTTCGGCCGCGGCGACCAGCTCGGCGACGCGATCGGCGAAATCGGGTTCGGAGACGCAGCGGGCCGAGATGTTGATGGAGACCGAGAGGTCATGCCCGGCGGCGCGCCAGGCGGCGCAATCGCGCGCCGCGCGTTCGACCATCAGATAGGTCAGCGGCGTGATGGCGGGGCCTTGCTCCGCCAGTTGCAGGAAAACGCCCGGCGGCAGCGTGCCGCGGGTGGGGTGTTCCCAGCGGGCCAGCGCCTCGGCGCCGACGGGCTGGCGATCGGCAACGCGGACCTTGGGCTGATAGTAGGGCACGAGCTGGCCGTCGCCGATCGCCTTGTGGAGATCGCCGGTGCGGATGGGTAGGCTGTCCTGCGCGGCAGCGGCCAGCACGGCCGCCAGTTCCGCCGGCGTAACCGGTTTGCGCAGCGGTGCGAGCATGGCGAGGCCGAGGCTGCGGCCGATGCGCACGGCGCTGGAGAGCAGACGTTCGTCGAGGCCGGATGAGATCATCATCGGCGCCATGCAGCGTCGGCGCGACAGCGCCTGCAGCACGGAGATCCCATCCGCCTCGCCGATGGCGAGGTCGAGAACGATCAGGTCCGGCGGGTCCGTCTCGATGGCGGCCAGGAAGGCGGCCGGTTCGACGAAGCCCTCGGCCCTGTAGCCACAGCGTTCGCCCACCCGGCAGACCAGGGTACGGATCACGGGGTCGTCGTCGAGCACATGCAGTACCGGCTTCGACGACATCGGGCGGCCTCCGGCAGATCTCCTGCGTGCGACAGAAGGCCGGAGGGGGTTAATGTTTCGCTTACGCGGCCTCGGCCGGCAGCAGGCCGCGCTTGCGGAGCAGCGCGTTAACCTGCGGCTGTCGTCCGCGGAAGGCGATGTAGAGCGCCATGGGGTCCGCGGTGTCGCCGGCGGCGAAGATCGCCTTCAGCTTCGCGGCGAGGTCCGGATGGAAGGGATCGCCGGCCTCCTCGAAGGCGGCGAAGCCGTCAGCGTCCAGCACCTCGGCCCACATGTAGAAATAATAGCCCGCCGCATAGCCGCCGCCGGCGAAGAGATGGCCGAAATGGATCGGGCGGTGCCGCAGGCCGATCGCCTCTGGCATGCCGATTTCTGCCAGGAAGGCGTCCTCGAAGGCAGCGAGGTCGAGCGCCTCGGGCGAAGAATGCCGATGCAGCGCGAGGTCGATCAGGGCGGAGGCAACGTATTCGACGGTCGCGAAGCCCTGGCCCTCGTTCCGCGCCGCCAGCAGCTTCGCCAGCATCGCCTCGGGCAGGGCTTCGCCGGTGGCGTGATGGCGCGCATGGGCGCGCAGCGTCTCCGGCACCGACAGCCAGTGTTCCATCACCTGAGAGGGAAATTCGACGAAATCGCCCAGCACGGCGGTGCCGGATTGCGACGGGTAGCGCGCGGTGCTCAGCAGCCCGTGCAGCGCATGGCCGAATTCATGGAACAGGGTGCGCGCATCGTCCCAGGACAGCAGCGTCGGCGCGGATTTCGCCAGGTTGTTGTTGTTGACGATGATCGGCGCCACGCGCCCGTCGAGCGCATCCGCCACGCGAAAACTGCTCATCCAGGCGCCCGAGCGCTTCTCCGCGCGGGCGAAATTGTCCAGCAGGAAGACGCCGACATGCCCGCCGGCTGCGTCCTTCACCTCGAAGGCGCGGACATCGGGGTGATAGAGGGGGATGTCGGTGCGTTCTTCCAGCGTGATGCCGAACAGGCGGCGCGCGGTGTCGAACAGCGCGCGCAGCATCGCCTCCAGCTCCAGATAAGGCTTCAGCGCGGCGCCGTCGAAATCATGCTTCGCCTTCTGGGCGCGCTCGGCCCAGAAGCGCCAGTCCCAGGCCTCGACGGGGCCGTGATGGCCTTCGGCGCGGGCCAGCGCCGCCAGCTCGGCGCGTTCCTCGGCCGCACGGCGCTTCGCCGGTTCCCAAGCCGCTCGCAGCAGCGCCTCGGCCGCGTCCGGATGGCCCGCCATGGTATCCGCCAGCCGGTACTCCGCGTGGTCTGCTGCGCCCAGCAGCCGTGCCCGCTCCGCGCGCAGCGCCAGGATCTCGCGCACCAGCGTTGCGTTGTCGCGCTCCGGGTGCAGCGCGCCGCGCGCGACCCAGGCGCGCCAGGCCGTCTCGCGCAGATCGCGGCGGGTGGAGAAGGTGAGAAAGGGCTCGACCGAGGAGCGGGCGAGCGTGATGGCGTAGCCCGCAAGCCCGCGTGCCGCCGCCGCCTGGCGCGCGGCGGCACGGGCAAAATCCGGCAGGCCGTCGAGGTCGTTCTCCGCCAATGCCATGTGCCATGCGTTCTCGTCGGCCAGCACATTCTGGCCGAAGCGCGTGTGCAGCGTGGCGAGGCGGGAGGAGATCTCGGTCAGGCGCGCGCGCGCCGCCTCATCCAGTGCCGCGCCGCAGCGCAACAGGCTCATATGGGTGCGATCCAGCAGGCGGAGCTGGTCTGGGGCGAGGCCGAGTGCAGCGCGCCGCGCATGCAGATCGGCGACGCGGCGGAAGATGCCGGGGTCGAGCGCGAGCTGCATGTTGTGCCGCGCGAGAAGCGGCGCGATGTCGCGCTCCACCGCCTGCAGCGCTTCGGTGGCGCGGCTGCCGGCGAGGTTGAAGAAGGTGGCGGCGACGCGGTTCAGCAGGCTGCCCGCGCGTTCCATCGCCTCGATCGTGTTGGCGAAGGAGGGCGGCGCGGGGTCCGCGGCGATCGCGGCATATTCCTCGCGCTGGGCGGCCATGGCGGCGTCGAAGGCCGGGGGGAAGTGCTCCTCCCGGATGTGGTCGAAGGGCGGCACGCCGAAGGGCGTGGTCCATGTCGCGAGCAGCGGGTTCTCGGTCATGGCGCCTATCTGACGTGCCGCCCCGCCCGCGTCCAGCGCCGCCCTCAGGGCTCTGCGGTCCCGTCGGTCAGTTCGGTCAGGGCCTCGCGCCGCAGGATCTCGATGCGGCCATGGGCGGGTTCGCGCACCCAGCCGCGCCGGCGGAAGGCGGTCAGCGTTCGGCTGACCGTCTCCAGCGTCAGGCCCAGGAAATCGGCGATGTCGCTGCGCGTCATCGGCATGTCGAGCACCGAACCGGGCTGGTGGCGCCGCTGGCCTGCCTCGGCGAGCGAGAGCAGGAAGGCGGCGACGCGTGCTTCGGCGGTGCGGCGGCCGACCGTGACAAGCTGGTCCTGCGTCGCCGCCAGTTCCTGCACGCAGAGATCGAGCAGCCGGCGTTCCAACGCTGGGTAGCGGCGCAGCAGCTGGTCCAGGCGCTTGCGCTCCAGCCGGCACAGATGGGCAGGGGTCAGCAGCTGCGCTGCGAATGGATAGTGGGCAGCGCCGGTATAGCCCAGCACGTCGCCGGCGAAGCGGAAGCCGAGCACCTGTTCCCGCCCATCCGGCAGCAGGCGGGTCAGCTTCGCCGTGCCCTGCACCAGGGTGAAGACATGGCCTGCCTTGTCGCCTTCCTGGAACAGCATCTCGCGTGGGGCGAGCGTCATCTGCTCAGCCTCGGCCAGGACATCATCCAGGCTCGCCGCGTCCAGCGGGCGGCAGAGCCCGGCGACCCGGGACCCGCAGGTGCCGCAGATCTCGCCCTCGCCCAGCGCTTCGCGTGCCACGCGACGGGCCACGTCCAACGGGTTCACCCCGTCTCTCTCCCCAACCCCGACGTAGCGACGTTATCCGACCGCGACGCTCGGCTTCAAGGTCTTTGGCATACGAAGTACGGGGCGGGCTTGCTACTCTGGGGTGATCGCCAGGGCGTCCGCGGCGATCGTGATCGTCCCCGGACCCGCCACCGTGACGGGGGCCGAGAGCGGCGCCCAGGTCAGCGGATTGCCGCCCGTGGGCGCATCGAACAGCCCGAGGTGAGATATCGTGCCGATGGCTGTCGTGAAGGTGAAGGTGATGGCCGCGACATTTCGCTGCGCGCCGGTGCCGGTGAAGGTGACGCGCTGGCGCGCATAGCCGTTGCCGGCCGGCTCCCCGGTCACGCCTGTGGCGCCCGTGCCGCCGGTGCCGAGCGCGGCCCAGGCGGCGGCTGGCAGGGTGGGGCTGCGCCCGCACAGCGCGCGGGCAAGCAGGTTCTTGGCGTGATCGGTCAGGTCGGTCATGCAGGGCGTCCTTGGACAAAGAGCGGCGATATCGGCCTGGCACCGGAGGATCAGGGCGCCACGGCGCCGGACAGCATCAGCAGCCGCGTGCCGCCCCCATCGGGGCTGAAGGCCAGCAGCGTCGCCAGGCCGCCCGCGCGGATACGCGTCATGCCCTCAGGGTTGGTCGGCGTTGTGCCGGTGAAGCCGGTCATGGCGATGGCGAGATCGGCGGCGGTGCGGTTGACGACGAGGCAGGAGAAGCCGTCGCCCGTCGCGGCCCAGTCGATGGACAGCGTCGTGCCGGCATTGGCGCTGACCAGGCGGGCATTGTGGTTGGCGAGCGTCAGCGGCGTGGCGGCTGCGGTGGCCACCACCGGCAGCCGCCGGCTGGTGAATTGCGCATCCACATAGCCCCGGCGCGCGGCATGGTTGGCGGCCAGCGGATCGTTGGGCAGCACCATCTGGCCGGTGAGCGTGACGGTGCCATTCGCCGCAACGCGCAGCCTTTCGCCCATCATGCCGCCGCTGCGAGTCTCGACCACGAAGGCGCCGGCCTCGCTGCCGGTGGCGACAGTCTCGCTGATGCCGCCGGCGCGGGCGAAGACCGTCTCCGTCCCGCTGGCATTGTTGCCGCTGAAGTTGATCTGGCCGAGCACATGGTTCGCGGCCGGGCTTGCGGAGGCGCGGCGCAGCGTGACGTCCATCGGCGCCGTCATGGCGGATGCGGCGCCGAAGACCACGCCGCCATTGGGATTGTTGGCGACGTTGCCGCCGAGTTGTAGTGGCGCCAGCGCGCCGGCGCCGAGCGCGATCGAATAAGCAACCGCGCCCGTCTGGTTCGCGAGATCGAGACTGGCCCCGAGGCTGGCGGAGCGCGGGGCCAGCAGCGTGCTGGCCTGGTCGGGCGAGGAGCGCGCAGCCTGCGCACGGTTGCCGACCAGGACGATGCGCGCCAGATCCACCGCGGTCTGGCCGGTGAAGCTGGCGCTGCGCGTATCGCAGCCGAGAACCGCGAGGGTGTCGCCGGCACTGGCGAGATGCACGCTGGCCGATGGCAGGTCGCAGGCGACCAGGGTCAGGCCGCCATCCAGCACCTCGACACTGCGGCCCGCCCCGCCGCCGCCCACCAGGACGCCAACGAACTGGTTGTCGCCGTCGTTCGCCGTGGTCGAATTCACGCGGATCGCCGTGGCCATGGCGCCGATGAAGCCGCCGAGCCATTTGGCGCGGCTGGCGGTGCCGCGGATCCAGGCGCCGGTCGTCAGCGGATCGCGCAGCGCCGGCAGGTCGTCCACGCTGCAATTGTTCAGCTGGATGGATCGCGCGCCATCGCCGAGGTCGAAGCCGACATCGTAGCCGTAGCAGAAGCAGTTCACGCATTCCGCCATGTCGCTGGTCTCGATGCGGAAGGCGGTGCCGAGCCGACGGTTGTTCCAGACCGCGAGCGTGCCGCCGCCGCTGTGGCTGCCGGCGAAGCTGGTGCCCTGCAGGTCGATCCGGGTCGCATCCACCACGGTGGCGGTGGCGCGCGTATTCGCCGCCGCGACGCCGTTCACGCCATAGACATTGACGCGATCGCCCGTGAGCAGGTTGTGCGCGGCCGAGGTGGTGATGCGGATGAGCCCGGCGCCGTTGTTGGCCACCGCGGCGATCGGCATCTCGACGATCGAGATGTTCGCCAGGTTGCCGGTCAGAAAAGGCCAGAAATGCACGTCGTGGATGCGCGTGATATCGGCGCTGCGCGTCAGCCAGATGCCGTTGCGGTTGTCGCCGCGCAGGCGGCGGATGCCGAGCCGCTGGGTGTTGTCGGCGCGCAGCGCCAGGTCGAAGCCCAGCACCAGCACGTCCTCGACCAGCGCGTCGTGATGCGTGCCGGAGCCATTGCCGATGGTGATGGCCGTGCCGGCCATGGCGGCGCGCAGCTGGATGGCGGCGCGCAGGGTGGCCGGCGGTGGGCCGAGGCCGTCGCGGATCAGCGCGATGCGCCGGAGCGTGGCGCCGCGCATCACCCGCACCGTGCGTGCCGGGTCGAGCAGGATGGTGCCGGGCACAGTGCCGTAATTGGCCCCCGGTCGCTGCCCACCGGGAAAGACCGGGCCTTCGAGCGCGACATTCTCCTGCACCACGATCTCGGCGGCGCTGGCGCGGTAGCGCCGCGGGCCAAGGCGGACGATGCCGCCGCCGGCGGCGCTGGCGGCATTGATCGCCGCCTGGATCGCGGCCGCATCGTCGGCCACGCCATCGCCGACGGCACCGAAGTCGCGAACATGGAACATGCGTTCCGCATGCACCGCGGCGGTGATCTGCGCGACCGTGGCGCGGCGCGTCTCGGCCGCGGCGCCGTTGCCCTGGACGATGGGCGCGAGGTCAGCCGCGCCGAGCGGCGTGGCGGCGGGCAGGTCGGAGATGCTGGTATCGGGCATCGGCCCCTCTCTTCGGGTTGGAGCTGCGCGGATGGCTGGTGGGGAAGGCGGTGCGGACCCGGCGTGGTCAGATGCGCAGGCCGCCGCCCGCCTCGGTCAGCAGCCAGCCGCCGGCCTCGGTCAGCAGCGTGAAGGGCAGGCTGACCGTGAAGGGGGGCGAGGCGTCCGCAACGAGGGGGAAGCCCACGGCTTCCACCCGCAGTCGGTAGCCGGAGCCCGCCTCGGGCGCGGGCAGGCTGGCGCTGGCGGTGCCGCCGATGACGGTCGCCGCTTGCGGGCCGCGCACGGTCGCGCCGGTCGCATCGCGGATCGAAAATCGCACCTCCGCGACCGGGCCCGCGACGGCGGCCGCGGCCTGCACCGTACCGTTGGAGACGATGGCGCCGGAGAGCGGGGCGAGCAGCACCGTCATCGCCACCGCGCTCGCGACCTGGCCGACCGAGACGCGCTGCGCGACAGCGCGGGTCGTGCGGATAGGCGCGGGGGCGGCATCCAGCACGACGCCGCCCGGCACCGTCGGACCGGGGCGGACTGTGGTCAGCGCCACAGCGTCCGATGCCTGCAGAAGGATGACGTCGCCCCAGGCCAGCCGCGGCGCCGCGGCGTCGAAATAGCCGGCCGTGAGCGCCTGCGCACGCGGGTCCGCCGTGCGGTAGAGCCAGAGCGTGAAACCGCCCTGCGTGAGCAGCGGCAGGAGCGCGGCGGTGTCGAAGGGCATGCGGGACTCCGGACGGTCGCGCGCCGCTGCCGCGCGGGGCGCGGCAGGGATGGCGGGCAGGCATGACGGGCGAGCAGGGACAGGTCGCGCGCCCGGCTGCTGGCGCGGCCGGGGCGATGATCGCGGAAGGTCTGGGGACAGCCCGGGCGGTGCGGACGCACCTCGCCCCTTGGCTGCATTCGTCTAACGCCGATTTCGTAACGAAGTCAAGATAAAAATCCTATTGCGCCCTGTCTGCGCACCCCCGCTGCGCCATCGCGGAGGCGTGATAGGGTCCGCCACGACGGAATCGGCCCATGCCTGGGAGATGCGCATGCGACGTCTGATGCTGCTCGGCGCCCTGCTCGGCGCCGCCCTGTCCGCCCTGCCCGCGGCGGCGCAGGAACGCGTGGTGAATGTCTTCAACTGGAACGACTATATCGACCCCTACATGGTCCAGCGCTTCACGCGCGAGACCGGCATCCGCGTGCGCTACGATGTCTTCGACAGCCTGGAGACTCTGGAAGGCAGGCTTTCGGCGGGGCGGACGGGCTACGACATCGTGGTGCCGACGAATGAGCCGACCTTCTCGCGGCTGGCGCGCGCAGGCGCCTTCCGGCCGCTGGATCGGGCGCTGATCCCGAACCTCGCGAATCTCGATCCGGCGTTGCAGCGGCAGGTCGCGGCGTCTGACCCCGACAACCGCTTCGGCGCGCTGTATCTGTGGGGCACGATCGGGCTTGGCATCAACGCCGACCGCATCCGCGCGCTGGCGCCGGATGCGCCGCTCGACAGTCTGGCGCTGCTGATGGATCCGCAGCATGCGCGCCGCATCGCGCGCTGCGGCATCACCATGATGGACAGTGCCATCGACGTGATCCCGACCGTGCTGCGCTATCTCGGCAAGGACCCGAACAGCACCAGCGCGGATGATCTGCGCGAAGTGGAACGCGCGCTGATGGCGATCCGTCCCTTCATCCGCAACTTCTCGACCGGCGGCGCGATCGAGGCGATGGCGGCGGGCCAGTCCTGCCTGGCCTTCGGCTATTCGGGCGACATGATCCAGGCCGGGCTGCGGGCGCGGGAGGCCAATCGCGGCGTCACCGTGCGCTACGTCGCCCCGCGGGAGGGCGCGCAGCTCTGGTTCGACCTGCTGGCCATCCCCGCCGATGCCCCGAACCCGGAGGCCGCACACGCCTTCATCAACTTCCTCCTTCAGCCTGACGTGATGGCGAACATCACCAATCATGTCCGCTACCCGAATGGCGTGCCGGCCAGCCGCGCGCTGGTGGAGGCGGAGGTCGCGAATGATCCGGCGGTGTTCCCGCCCGAGGCGCTGAAGGCGAGCTTCTTCACCATCGGCCCGGTGCCGCAGGCGGCGGAGCGCGCGCGGTCCCGTCTCTGGGCACGGTTCAAGGCGGGCAGGTGAGCGGCAACGCCACCCAAGGCGTGCGCGACGCCGACACTGCGCCGCTTCTCCGCATCGAGGGCGTGCGCAAATGTTTCGGCGGTTTCGCCGCGGTGGATGGCGTCACGCTCTCGATCCGCCGCGGCGAGTTCTTCGCGCTGCTCGGCGGTTCGGGCTCGGGCAAGTCCACGCTGCTGCGCATGCTGGCCGGGCTGGTGGAGCCGGATGCCGGGCGGATCGTGCTGGACGGGCAGGAGATGGCCGGCGTGCCGCCGCATGCGCGGCCGGTCAACATGATGTTCCAGTCCTACGCGCTGTTCCCGCATATGAGCGTGGCGCAGAACATCGCCTTCGGCCTGCGCATGGAGGGCGCGCCGAAGGCGCTGATCCGCGACCGTGTGGCAGAGATGCTGGCGCTGGTCCGGATGGAAGGTTTCGGCGACCGCAAGCCCGCCGTGCTCTCGGGCGGGCAGCGCGCGCGCATCGCGCTGGCCCGCGCGCTGGCGAAGCACCCGAAGCTGCTGCTGCTCGACGAGCCTCTCTCGGCGCTCGACAAGAACCTGCGCGAGGCCATGCAGTTCGAGCTTCGCGCCATCCAGGCGCGCAGCGGCACCACCTTCGTCATCGTCACCCATGACCAGGAGGAGGCGATGACGATGGCCACCCGCCTTGCGGTGATGGATCAGGGGCGGCTCGTGCAGGTCGGCACGCCGGGCGAGGTCTATGAATTCCCGAACAGCCGCTTCACCGCGGAATTCCTCGGCAGCGCCAATATCCTCGAAGGCGTCGTGACGGCGACGGGGCCGGACGGCGCGCGCATCCGCGCCGCCGATGGCGCCACGGATATCCTGTCCGACACGCCGGCGCCGCAGCCTGTCGGCAGCCCCGTCTTCGTGGCCCTGCGGCCGGAGCGGCTGGAGATCGCGCGCGCGCCGGAGGATGCAGGGCCGGGCGAGAACCGGCTGATGGGCCAGGTGCGCGACATCGCCTATTCCGGCGATGTCTTCACCTACCATGTCGAGCTCGCGGGCGGCCGCAGGCTGCGCGTCAGCCAGCCCAATTTGCGCCGCATCACCGATCGTCCGCTGGATGCGGGGGATGCGGTCGTCGTCACCTGGGACCGCCAGGCCAGCATGGTGCTGCCGGAATGACGGCGGGGGTGCGACGGGGGCTGGTGCTCGCCCTGCCGGCGGCCTGGATGCTGCTGTTCTTCGCCGCGCCCTTCGCCATCGTGCTGTCCATCGGCTTTGCCGAACCAGCCGAGGGCATCCCACCCTATGCCCCGCCGCTGCGCTGGGCCGAGGGCGCGCTGCCCGCGCTGCAGCCGAACTTCGCCAACTTCGCCCTGCTGCTCGAGGATCCCTTCTACATCGAGGCGCTGCTGCGCAGCCTGCGTGTCGCGGCTATTGCCGCCACGTTCTGCCTGCTGGTCGGCTACCCGATGGCGCTGGCCATCGCCCGCGCGCCTGCGCGCTGGCGCGCGACGCTGCTGCTGCTGGTGATCCTGCCCTTCTGGACCTCCTTCCTGCTGCGCGTGACGGCCTGGATCGGGCTGCTGCAGGATCAGGGCTGGATCAATGGCGCGCTGCTGGCGCTCGGCCTGATCGCGGAGCCGATCCCGCTGCTCTACACCGACGTCGCGATGTATCTTGGCATCACCTATTGCTACCTGCCTTTCATGGTGCTGCCGCTCTACGCCAGCCTGTCGAAGCTCGATCCCGTGCTGCTGGAAGCGGCAGCGGATCTTGGTGCGCGGCCCTGGCGCGCCTTCGTCGCGGTCACCCTGCCGCTGTCGCTGCCGGGCGTCCTGGCGGGCTTCCTGCTGGTTTTCATCCCGGCCGTCGGCGAGTTCGTGATCCCCGAACTGCTTGGCGGGCCGGGCGCACAGCTGATCGGGCGCGTGCTCTGGACCGAGTTCTTCCAGAACCGCGACTGGCCGCTGGCCTCGGCGCTCGCGGTCGCGTTGCTCGTCACGCTGGTGCTGCCGATCGCGGCCTTCCAGGCCCGAGCCGCGCGGGAGGGACGCTGATGGCCGCGCGCCTGCTGGTCCCGCTCGGGCTTGGCTTCGCCTTCCTGTACCTGCCCATCCTGTTGATGGTCGTCTTCTCCTTCAACGACAGCCGCATGGTGACGAGCTTCACCGGCGTCTCGCTGCGTTGGTACGAGGCGCTGTGGCGCAACGAAGCGCTCATGGAGGCGCTTTTCCTCTCGCTGCGCATCGCCGCGGTCTCGGCCAGCATGGCGACGATCCTCGGCGTGCTGGCGGGCTTTGCGCTGGCCCGTTTCGGGCGCTTCCGCGGCCGGGCGGCCTTCGGCGGGCTGATGGCAGCGCCGCTGGTGATGCCGGAGGTGATCACGGGGCTGTCGCTGCTGCTGCTGTTCGTCGCGCTGGAGCAGGCCTTCGGCTTTCCCGCCGGGCGCGGCGCCGGGACGGTGGCCATCGCGCATGCGACCTTCGGCGCGGCTTACGTGGCGGTGGTGGTGCAGAGCCGCCTGGCCGGCTTCGACGCCAGCCTGGAGGAAGCGGCCATGGACCTCGGCGCCACGCCTGCCCGGGTGTTCCTGCTCATCACCCTGCCGCTGATCGCGCCTGGGGTCGCGGCGGGCTGGCTGCTGGCCTTCACCCTCTCGCTCGATGACCTGGTGGTGGCGAGCTTCGTCTCGGGCCCCGGCGCCTCCACCCTGCCGATGGTGATCTTCTCCTCCGTCCGGCTGGGGCTGACGCCAGAGCTTTATGCACTGGCGACGCTGATGGTGCTGGCGGTCGGGCTGGCGCTGGGGCTGGCCTGGCGGATTGCCGCCCGCCCCCCGCGTGCCTGACCGGCGCCACAATCCCTCCATGCCCCTGGGCCAGGATCAGGCCATGCGCCGCCTTCCCCTTGTCCTGATCCTGCTGGCCCTGCTGGGCGGCTGCGCCGAGCGCTGGACCCGCCCCGGCGCGACCGAGGCGCAGGCGGATGCGACCAACGCCCTCTGCCGGGATGACGCGGAATTGGCTGTGCCGCCGTTGATGGTGTGGCAGATCATCGACCGGGGCGGCTATGTGCGGGAACGGCGCTGCTGGCGGGACCATGCGGGCCGCGAGGCCTGCGGCTTCACCGAACG
>Ga0315900_10006013_pt1 | contig 16462 bp, 15 predicted proteins | sample LakEriMetagenome_FD_203521 | JGI IMG/M metagenome (GOLD analysis project Ga0315900, IMG submission 203521) | Freshwater fungal communities from buoy surface, Lake Erie, Ohio, United States - Buoy 12 MA114 | ecosystem: Environmental > Aquatic > Freshwater > Lake > Lake biofilm | place: USA: Lake...
CGGCCTGGGAAGGTTGCGACGCTGCTTCTTGCCGAAGGGCGGCTTCTGGGGAGGCTGCGGATCCGTCATCGCCGCCTCCTCAGGTCGTCATCGAGGCGGCGGCCAGCTGGCCACCGGCGATGGACACAGCCGCGAGCCAGATGCCTGCGGAGAGCTCCTGGCGCTCGATGCGGCCGCTGAGGTCGTCGATGATGAGGCGAGCGAGGTAGTAGATGACGATCTGGATGAACAGCGACACGCAGGCCCAAAGCGCGTTGTCGAGGATCGATTCGGAATATTCGACAGAGGCCGCGAGCGGCAGCGAGAAGCCGATCAGGCTGCCGGCGAGCGAGATGGCCGCGGCTGTGTTGCCCCTGCGGATGAGCTCGAACTCGTTGTGGCGGGTGATCGTCGTGTAGATGGCGCCGAAAATGACGAGAAACAGGACGGCGAGCGCGTAATGCGCGAGGAAAGCTGGAAAACCCGAGAGATAGTCGGCGATGATCATGGCCCCTCCTGAACGTTGCCGGTCGAGGCTAGCGCCGGCCGGGGGCGGCGGCTACCCTGGCCCGAAGATCGGGACCACCCTGTCGGGCGGGCCGGTTCGCACGCAGAAGCCGGTCGCCCGGGGAACGAACCCCGAAGCGCCGTCAGCGGGCTGGCAGGAAGAATAGCGGTCCTCGCATTGCTGGCGCATGTCGAAGACCGGACCCCTCTGTGTCAGCCGCCGGTTCGCCTCCGCCAGATAGGCCTCGCAACCCGACATGGTGCGACCGCGCGACACGCAGGCGGCGACGTCGCGATAGACCACCGATCCGGCACACTCTCCGCCAGTCAGCATGACGTAGGAGACGACCGCCCCCGCTGTCAGGATCGCCGCTGTGCCGATGACCGCGACCGCCTTCATCACACGAGGCGCGATTGCGCCTTGGCTGCCTCGATGAACGAGCGAAACAGCGGATGGGGATCGAAGGGCCGGCTCTTCAGCTCGGGGTGGTACTGCACGCCGATGAACCAGGGATGGTCGGGATATTCGATCGTCTCGGGCAGGACGCCGTCCGGCGAGAGCCCGGTGAACACAAGGCCCTTGTCCTCCAGCCGCTTGCGGTAGTCGAGATTGACCTCGTAGCGGTGGCGGTGGCGCTCCGAGATCACGTCGGAGCGATAGATGGCGGCGATCTTCGAATCCGCCTTCAGGTGAGCCGTGTAGGCGCCGAGCCGCATGGTGCCGCCGAGGTCGCTCCCCGCCGTGCGCTTCTGCAACTCGTTGCCCTTCAGCCACTCGGTCAGGAGGCCAACGACCGGTTCCGGTGTCGGCCCGAACTCGGTCGAATTGGCGTTGCTGACGCCGGCAAGGTTCCGCGCCGCCTCGATCACGGCCATCTGCATGCCGAAGCAGATGCCGAAATAGGGCACCTTGCGCTCGCGGGCGAAGCGCGCCGCGCGAATCTTGCCCTCGGCGCCGCGCTGGCCAAAGCCGCCGGGCACCAGGATGCCATGCACGTCCTGCAGGTAGGGCGAGGGATCCTCGTTCTCGAAGACCTCGCTCTCGATCCATTCGAGATTGACCTTGACCCTGTTGGCCATGCCGCCGTGGGCCAGAGCCTCGATCAGCGACTTGTAGGCGTCCTTCAGGCCCGTGTACTTGCCGACGATGGCGATGTTGACCTCGCCCTCGGGATTGTGGACGCGCGAGGAGACGTCGGCCCAGCGCCGCATGTCCGGCTCGCCCTTCACCTCGATGCCGAAGGCGCGCAGCACCTCGTCGTCGAGCCCGGCCTGATGATAGGCCAGCGGCACGTCATAGATGGAGCCGGCGTCGCGCGCCTCCACCACCGCGGAGGGGCGCACGTTGCAGAACAGCGCCAGCTTCTTGCGCTCGCCTTCCGGGATCGGCCGGTCGCAGCGGCAGAGCAGGATGTCGGGTGCAATGCCGATCGAGCGCAGTTCCTGCACCGAGTGCTGCGTCGGCTTGGTCTTCAGCTCACCCGCCGAGGCGATGTAGGGAAGAAGCGTCAGGTGGACATAGATGCTGTCGCCCTCGGGCAGCTCGTTGCCGAGCTGGCGGATGGCCTCGAAGAAGGGCAGGCCCTCGATGTCGCCCACCGTGCCGCCGATCTCGACGAGGACGAAGTCAAAGCCCTCGTTGCCGGTGCGGACGAAATCCTTGATGGCGTCGGTGACATGCGGAATGACCTGGATGGTCGCGCCGAGGTAGTCGCCGCGCCGTTCCTTGGTGATGATGTCCTGGTAGATGCGCCCGGTGGTGATGTTGTCGGCGCGCGTGCAGGGACGCCCCGTGAAGCGCTCGTAGTGGCCGAGGTCGAGGTCGGTCTCCGCGCCATCGTCGGTGACGAAGACCTCGCCGTGCTGGGTCGGGCTCATCGTGCCCGGATCCACGTTGAGGTAGGGGTCGAGCTTGCGCAGCCGGACCGTGTAGCCGCGCGCCTGCAGCAGGGCTCCGAGAGCCGCCGAGGCCAGACCTTTTCCGAGGGACGAGACCACGCCGCCGGTGATGAAAATATACCGCGTCATGGGGCCTCCTCTTTAAGGCGCAACGACCGATTCGGGTAGCGAGACGAAGGCCTGTCGCCCTCTTCTCCCCGGACAAAAGAGAAGGGCCGGTCGCCCGGCCCTGGTTCGATGTTCGTCCTAAGCCGGCGCGGCGCGCTGGCAATGGCCGCGGGCGGCAATTCCGCCCCCGTCCCCAGATTACTGACGCGGAGCCGGAGCCGGGGCGGCCGGGGCGCCGGGAGCGGCCGGCGGCTGGGACAGGCCACGCAAGCCCTCGAGCATGCCGGTTCCACCCTGCCCGCCGCCGGACTGCGGCACCTGCGGTGCGGCGGGAGAGGCGGGAGCCGTCGGGGCGGCCGGCGTCGCCGGCGCGCTGGTCGCCGGGCGATCGAGCAGCGAGCGGGGACCGCGCGCCTGCGTCGCCAGCAGGGCCAGGACGATGGAGGTGAAGAAGAAGGCGGCAGCCAGGATGCCGGTCGCCCGGGTCAGGACGTTGGCCGTGCCACGCGAGGACATGAAATTGCCGCCGCCGCCGCCCATGCCGAGGCCACCGCCTTCGGAGCGCTGCAGGAGGACCACGACGATCAGCGCAAGCACGATCATCAGGTGAACGACGAGAATGACGGACTGCATGGCCGCGGAACGGTCCCTGGCTCGAAAGAATGGGCGTCTCTACACGATCGGACGGGACTTGCCTACCCCGATGCGACCGGCTCTCCCGGCGATATGGGATGCGACAGGGCTCATCACCACCCCGACACGTTCACCGCCTCACCGATAGGCCGCGGCGATGGCAAGGAAATCGGCCGCCTTCAGGCTTGCGCCTCCGACCAGCGCGCCGTCGACATTCGGCACCGCCATGAGTTCCCTTGCGTTCGCCGGCTTCACCGAACCGCCGTAGAGAATGCGGATTCCGGCGGCCTGCTTGCCGTGGCGGCCGACGAGCTTCTTGCGGATGAGAGCATGGACCTCGGCGACGTCGGCCGCCGTCGGCGTCAGCCCCGTGCCGATGGCCCAGACCGGCTCGTAGGCGACGACGATCGACGCCGGTGTCGCATGCTCTGGTACGGACCGGGCGACCTGCCGGCCGACGACGGCCAGGGCCTTGCCGGCCTCGCGCTCCTCCCGCGTCTCTCCGACGCAGACGATGGCGGTCAGCCCCGCACGGTTGGCAGCGGCGGCCTTGGCGGCGACTGTGGCGTCGGTCTCGCGGAAATACTGGCGGCGCTCGGAGTGGCCAACGATCACGGCACTGGCGCCGGCATCGGCCAGCATTTCGGCCGAGACCTCGCCGGTGTAGGCGCCAGCCGCCTCGCTGTGACAATCCTGGCCGCCGATGGCGATGCGCGTCCCGATCGCGGCGGCCGCAGCCAGGAAGACCAGCGGCGCCGGCGGGCAGATCATCAGGTCCACCTTCGCCTTCAGCGCCGCGTCATAGCCCTCGGCCATGGCGGCGAGTTCCTTCAGCGACGAGCGGCTGCCGTTCATCTTCCAGTTGCCGGCGACGAGCGGGCGCGTGCCCATGAGACCCTCCTTGGCTGCGGTCGGAAACATGTCGGCCGCTGCCTAGCAGAAGGCCAAGAGGCGTGCCAGCTGGCATGCTTGCCCCCTTGGGGTCCCCTCACTATGCTCCGCCGACTTTTTCAGACCCCCAGCGGCCTCTTCGCCGCGCGTTGGAGAATCCACCGGCATGCTGACCGGCCTTCGCTCCGCCTTCGAGAAGGGCATCGCCCGCTTCGTCCTCATCGTCCTGATGGGCGTGCTCGTGCTGTCCTTCGCCGTCTGGGGCATCGGCGACATCTTCCGTGGCGGAACCGCCACGACGGTTGCCACCGTCGGCGACACCCAGATCAACGTCCAGACTTTCCAGACGGCCTACAATCGCGAGGTTCAGAACCTTGGCCGCATGGTCGGCCGCGGACTGACTCCCGACCAGGCCCGCCAGTTCGGTATCGACCAGCGCGTCCTCAACCAGCTCGTCACCGAGGCGACGCTGGACGAGCGCGGCCGACAGCTCGGCCTCGGCATCGACGACGACACCATCCGCACGCGCATCGTCTCGACACCCGCCTTCCGCGGCCCGACCGGCCAGTTCGACCGCGCCGCCTTCCAGGAGGTGCTGCGCCAGAACGGCTACAACGAGCAGACCTATATCGACCTCGAGCGCCGCCTTGCCGTGCGCCAGCAGATCGCCGGCGCGGTCTCCGACAAGCTCGGCACGCCGCAGGTGCTGATCGACGCCATGACGCGGTTCCAGAACGAGACACGTCAGGCGCAGTTCGTGGTGATCGGCGCGGCCCAGGCCGGCGACATTCCCGCCCCCGACGCCGCGACGCTGCAGGCCTATTTCGACGCCAACAAGGCCTCCTTCCGCGCCCCCGAGTACCGCAAGCTCGTGGTGCTTGCGCTCTCGCCGCAGGAGCAGATCGGCTTCCAGCAGGTGCCCGACGCGCAGCTCGACGAGGAGGTCGCCCGCCTGCGCGAAACCTCCGAGCGCCGCACCATCCAGCAACTCACCTTCCCCTCGCCGGAGGAGGCCGACACGGCGGCGAAGCGGCTGAAGGAGGGGCTGTCCTTCGAGGACCTCGCCAGGGAGCGCAACGTCACTCCCGCCGACCTGTCGCTCGGCAACCTGTCACGTGCGCAGGTCGCCGATCCTGCCGTGCGCGATGCCGCCTTCGCGCTGGCAGAGGGCGCCGTGAGCGAACCCGTCCGCGGACGTTTCGGCACGGTCCTCCTCAAGGTAACGGCGATCGAGCCCTTCAACGAGGGCCAGGCGCGCGAACAGGCGCGCATGACGATCGCCACCACCATGGCCCGCAACGCCGTCAACGACCTGCATGACCGCATCGAGAAGGAGCGCTCCTCCGGCCTGCCGCTGAGCGACATCGCCGCCAAGGTCGGTGTTTCCGTCACCACGGTCGATGCCATCGATGTCCAGGGCCGCGACGCCTCGGAGGTCCAGTTGAATCTGCCCGGTGCTTCCGAATTCCTGCCCGCCGCCTTCCGCGCCGAGGTGGGCCTTGAGAACGAACCGGTGAACAACCGCCAGTCGGGACTGTGGGTCTGGTACGAGGTCGCCGGCATCACCCCGGCCCGCGACCGCACGCTCGACGAGGTCACGTCCCAGGTCGAGGCCCGATGGCGCGAGGACGAGGTGAAGGTCCGCATCGGCAAGGCCGCCGACGTCATGGCGACCGCCCTGCGCGAGGGCAAGACCCTGGCTGAGCTCGCCCAGCCGCTGAACCTCGAGGTGAGGACCACCCCGGCGCTGAAGCGCACCGCCACCGAGGGCGTCTGGGGGTCTAGCGCCGTCCAGATGCTGTTCGCCACGCCCAAGGGCCAGGCGGCCAATGCGCCGGCGGCCGACGGCATCGACCGTGTCGTCTTCGTGACGACCGAGGTTGCCCTGCCGGCGGATGCAACGCTCGACCAGCGGACCCGTGACCAGCTCTCGCAATCGATCGAGGACGATGTCCTCGCGCAATATATCGCCCGCCTCCAGCGCGACTTCGGCACCACCGTCAACCGCACCCTGCTCAACCGGGCGGTCGGCGGCTCCGCCGACGCCCGCTAGGCCGGGAGCGACCACGAGGACGTCATGCAGATCGAGCCGGCCTTCAAGGCCTTCCAGCCCCTCCATGCTGCGGGACAGCCGCAGGTGGTGTGGACGACGCTCGTCTCCGATCTCGAGACACCGGTGTCCGCCTATCTGAAGATCGCCGGAACCAAGACCAACGCCTTCCTGCTCGAGTCCGTCGAGGGCGGCGCCATCAAGGGACGCTATTCCGTCCTCGGCATGGAGCCGGACCTGATCTGGCGTTGCCGCGGATCGGTCGCCGAGATCAACCGCCGCCCCGGCGCCGACCGGAACGCCTTCGCGCCGCTCCCCGACGCGCCGCTCGCCGAGTTGCGCAAGCTGCTGGCCGACAGCCGCATCGATGTTCCCGACAAGTTGCCGCCCATGGCGGCCGGCGTCTTCGGCTATCTCGGCTACGACATGGTGCGGCAGATGGAGCACCTGCCGGACGTGCCGCCCGACCCGCTCGGCCTCGCCGATGCGCTGTTCATCCGCCCGACGGTCGTTCTCGTCTTTGACGCGGTGAAGGACCAGATCACCGTGGTGACGCCCGTGCGCCCACTATCCGGCCAGACCGCGAAACAGGCCTACGAGCGCGCCGTCGACCGGCTCGTCGCCGTCGTAGATGCCCTCGACAGCCCGCTCGACAAGCAGACGCCCCTGCCCGACCACGCCGAGATCATGGCCGGGCTGGTCTCCAACACCTCGGAGGCCGATTACTCCGCCATGGTCGACCGGGCCAAGGAGTACATTGCCGCAGGCGACATCTTCCAGGTGGTGCTGTCCCAGCGCTTCTCGACGCCCTTCACCCTGCCGCCCTTCTCGCTCTACCGCGCCTTGAGGCGCGTGAACCCCTCGCCTTTCCTCTACTATCTCGCCTTCGACGGCTTCTCCGTCGCCGGTTCCTCGCCGGAGATCCTGGTGCGCGTGCGCGATGGCCGCGTCACCATCAAGCCGATCGCCGGCACCCGCCCGCGCGGTGCGACGCCGGCCGAGGACAAGCGCCTCGGCGAAGAGTTGCTGGCAGATCCGAAGGAGCGCTCCGAGCACCTGATGCTGCTCGATCTCGGCCGCAACGACGTAGGCCGTGTCGCGAAGATCGGCACGGTGGAGGTCACCGACAAGTTCTTCCTCGAGCACTACTCCCATGTCATGCACATCGTCTCCAACGTCGAGGGCGAGCTCGATCCGAAGCACGATCTGATCGACGCCCTAGCCGCGGGCTTTCCCGCCGGCACGGTCTCCGGCGCGCCGAAGGTGCGTGCCATGCAGATCATCGACGAACTGGAGAAGGAGAAGCGCGGCATCTATGCCGGCTGCGTCGGCTACTTCTCCGCCACCGGCGCCATGGACACCTGCATCGTGCTGCGCACGGCGGTGGTCAAGGACGGGCAGATGTATGTCCAGGCCGGCGCCGGCATCGTCGCCGACAGCGTCAACGCTATGGAACAGGCCGAGTGCGTCAACAAGGCCAGGGCGCTGGTCCACGCCGCCGACGAGGCGGTGAAGACGGCGGCCCGGGTCGGGAGGGGCCAGTGAAGATCACCCTCATCGACAACTACGACTCGTTCACCTGGAACCTCGTCCACTACATCGGCGGGCAGGAGATCGCCGGCATCAGGCCAGAGGTCGAGGTCATCCGCAACGACAGGACCACTGCCGACGCCGTGATCGCCTCCGATCCCGACGCCATCGTGCTCTCGCCCGGCCCCTGCACGCCGAACGAGGCCGGCATCTGCCTCGACCTCATCGGCAAGGCGTCGGAGCGCATCCCCATGTTCGGCGTCTGTCTCGGCCACCAGGCCATGGGCCAGGTCTTCGGGGGCCATGTGGTGCGTGCGCCGAAACCGATGCACGGCAAGATGTCGACCATCCGCCATTCCGGCCGCAGCGTCTTCCGCGGCATCAACGGCGACTTCCAGGCGACGCGCTACCATTCGCTCACCGTCGACCGCGCCAGCTGGCCGCAGGACCTCGAGATCACCGCGGAATCCGAGGACGGCGTGGTGCAGGGCCTGATGCACCGCTCGCGACCGGTACACGGGGTGCAGTTCCACCCGGAGAGCATCGCCTCGGAGCACGGCCACCGCATGATCGCCACCTTCCTCGACCTCGCGGCCGAGTGGAACCGCAGCCAGGGACGCCGCTGATGGAACAGTTCAAGACCCTGATCGCCAAGGCGGCCACCGGCGCGCCGCTGACGCGCGAGGAGGCCGCCGCCGCCTTCGACCAGATCATGTCGGGCAACGCCACGCCCTCGCAGATCGGCGGCTTCCTCATGGCGCTGCGCGTGCGCGGCGAGACCGTCGACGAGATCACCGCCGCCGTCGCGACCATGCGCGAGAAGATGGTGCGCGTCGATGCGCCCGCCGACGCGGTCGACGTGGTCGGCACCGGGGGCGATGCATCCCATTCCCTGAACATCTCCACCTGTGCCGCCTTGATCGTCGCCGGTGCCGGCGTGCCGGTGGCCAAGCACGGCAACCGCGCGCTGTCGTCGCGTTCCGGCGCCGCCGACTGCCTGATGGCGCTCGGGGTGAAGATCGACCTCGGACCCGAGGGGATCGCCCGATGCATCCGCGAGGCCGGCATCGGCTTCATGTTCGCCCCCGCCCATCATCCCGCCATGAAGCATGTGGGGCCGACGCGCGTCGAACTCGGCACCCGCACGATCTTCAACCTGCTCGGGCCGCTGTCCAATCCGGCCGGCGTGAAGCGGCAGATGGTCGGCGTCTTTTCCGGTCAATGGGTCTCGCCGCTCGCCGAGGTGCTGCGCAATCTCGGTTCCACCCACGCCTGGGTGGTGCACGGCTCCGACGGGCTCGACGAGGTGACCGGCACCGGTCCCAGCGCCGTCGCCGAACTGAAGGACGGCCGCGTCAGCACCTTCACCGTGAGCCCGTCCGACGTCGGCCTCGGCCTCTGCCAGCCCGGTGACCTGAAGGGCGGCGATGCCGCCCACAACGCCACCCAGTTGCGCGCCGTGCTCACCGGCGCCCGCAATGCCTATCGCGACGTGGCCGCCCTCAATGCGGCGGCCGCCCTGGTCGTCTCAGGCAGGGCCGCGACGCTGCCCGACGGCTTCGCCATGGCGACGGCGTCCCTCGACACCGGTGCGGCGGCGAAGACGCTGGACCGCCTTGTCGCCATCTCCGGCGCGGCGTGATCCCATGGCCGACATCCTCAGGAAGATCGAGGCGTACAAGCTGGAGGAGATCGCCGCGGCGAAGCGCCTCAGGCCCTTCGCCTCCGTCGATGCCGCCGCCCGCGCGGCATCTCCGGTACGGTCCTTTGCCGGCGCCATCGAGGCCAGACTCGCGACCGGCGGCACGGCGCTGATCGCCGAGATCAAGAAGGCGAGTCCATCCAAGGGCCTCATCCGCCCGGATTTCGACCCGCCATCGCTGGCGCGCGCCTATGAGGCGGGCGGCGCCACCTGTCTCTCGGTGCTGACCGACACACCGTCCTTCCAGGGCGCGCCGGAATTCCTCACCGCCGCCCGCACTGCCTGTTCGCTGCCAGCGTTGCGCAAGGACTTCATGCACGACACCTATCAGGTGGCCGAAGCGCGCGCTTGGGGCGCTGACTGCATCCTCGTGATCATGGCCTCGGTGGACGACGCACTGGCGCGCGACCTCGTCGCCGCCGCTGCCGACTATGGCATGGACGCGCTCATCGAGGTGCACGACGACGCAGAACTCGACCGTGCGCTCGCCCTTCCCTCCCGTCTCGTCGGGATCAACAACCGCAACCTGAGGACCTTCGAGGTGACGCTGGAGACGTCCGAGCGGCTCGCGCCGCGCATTCCGGCCGACCGGATTGTCGTGGGCGAGAGCGGGATTTTTGTCCCGTCAGATGTCTTACGATTGCGACAGGTCGGCATCAGGACCCTGCTCGTCGGAGAAAGTTTGATGCGCCAGGCTGACGTTACGGCAGCGACCCTTGCGCTCCTGACCTAACGCGACCTTGCGGAAGGTCATCTTCCGTTGCGCCGACAGCGAAATCGGCGATTTGTTGGTAAATGATCCGTCAATTGTTTCCTTAAGACACTAAAACAATTGAATCACGTGCGATTCCAAAAGCTTATCGGCTGACCTCTATTCTCGGCCCCGGTCGCAGTTCTGGGGGTCGCCACTCATGTGGAACAAAATCCTTTCATTCGGCAAGGACAGGCGGGGCGCCATCGCCGTGCTCTTTGCCGTCGCCATCTATCCCGTCATGATGATGATCGTCGCGGCGATCGATCTCAGCCGCATGAGCCAGCAGCAGGCGCGCCTTCAGGCCGCCCTCGACGCGGCCGCCCTGTTCGTCGCCCGCCTCGTCGCCGACGGCAAGTCCCCGGCTGACCTGAGCGCCGCAGCGCGCGCCATCGTCCTCGGCAACATCAATCCGTCGGACCTGCTGAACGTCACGGTCTCGGCGACCATGGACAACAGCAATGTCCGAGTCAGCGGCAGTGGCAACCTCAATTCCATGGTGCCTGGACTGCTCGTCAACACCGACCTGTCGATCAGCGGCACCGCCGGCGCCGCCTGGCGCACCAAGAAGATCGACATGGTCCTCGTCCTCGACAACACGGGCTCCATGTCGAGTTCCGGCAAGATGTCCGCGCTCAAGACGGCCGCCAAGAACCTCATCGACACCATGGCCCTCGTGTCCAACAGGCCTGACGCCATCCGCATCGGCATCGTGCCCTTCGACGTGCAGGTCAGGATCGGCACCACCTACAGGAACGAGAGCTGGCTGACCTATGCCGGAACGAGCATCACCTCCAGTTCCTGGACGGGCTGCGTCGCCGACCGCGACCAGAGCTACGACGTCGACGACACGACGCCGACCACCGCGCTTCCCGGGACCCTGTTCCCGGCCCGCAACTGCACCAACTCCAACCTGACGTCGATGATGCCGCTCTCGACCGACTGGACCGCGCTGAAGGCGAAGGTCGACGCCATGTCCCCGGCCGGCAACACCAACGTCACGATCGGCCTCGTCTGGGGCATGCACATGCTGACCCAGAACGCACCGCTCACCACAGCGCGCACCCTTGCCACCGAGCCGGATCTCGAGCGGATCATCATCCTGCTCACCGACGGCGACAACACACAGAACCGCTGGACGACCAACGGAACGTCCATTGATGCGCGGACGGACCTTGCCTGCACCAACACCAAGGCGAACGGCATCCGTCTCTACACGATCCGCGTCATCAACGGCGACGCGTCCCTGCTCCGCCGCTGCGCCACCAGCACCTCGATGTACTACGATGTTCGCTCGGCTTCGGAACTCGTGCCGGTGTTCCAGCGCATTGCCGCCGAGATTGGCCAGTTGCGTCTCACACAGTAGCCGGCGTGCACCTGACCCATGAAAAAGGCCCGGTGCAGCGCACCGGGCCTTCGAACGTCGCACAGGACCTCTGCGGCCTCACTTGGCCGGGGCGAACTTTCCGAACGCGGCCTCGTAGGGCTTGAAGGCCTCTTTGAAGAGGTCGGTGTAGAGCTCGCCAATCTTCGTGGCGCGGGCAACCGCAGCCTCGTAGGCGCCCTTGGCATAGTCGGACTGGACCTCGATGGCCTTGTCGAGGCTCTTCACGGCCGCAATCTTCTCGATCGTGGCGGAGCTGTCCTCGAACGACTTCTTGGTGAAGTCGACCATCTCGGCGGCGATGGCCTGATAGCCCTTGGTCAGGGCCGTCATCGCCTTGACGGCGCTGTCGAGGTTTTCCTTGCCGAACTTCTGCACGTCTTCGAAATTCTGGGCCATGGCCGCACTCCTCGCGATGGGTCTTTCAACCGGCATTTCCTGGCGCGGGCTTCGCAGCCATTCGCGCAGTGTCAAAATAGCGGCAATGTTGCACTGCGTCAATTAACCTTTCGCACTGCACCATAGGCCACTCGGGGGGTGGTGGCCACATCCGGCCCGCCCGGAATCACCTGGCGAATCGACGCTTAACTTCCTGGCAACCGCAAACGCTTACCGTGCTTGTCAACGGTTCCCGGGCTTCGGGGATCGCAGTGCCGAGTACGGCTGCGTATCGCCGAGAGTGGTGTCGCGTCGCCGGCGGTCCTTCGGGACCGTCGGTTGCGAGATCCGGTCGATGCAGCCTTGCCCGGTGCGCCAGGGACAAGGATTGCGGACCGGTCGCCAGAAGGCTCCCGGACGCACGTAGTGAGTTCAGGGGTGGCGTAATGGCGAGGATCGACGACGCCGGCCGCGCGGTGTGGAGCCGCACGGTCCTCAGGTGTGCGGCGGCCGCAACGGCAGCGATGGTCGGCATCGTCGCTATGGGTGAGGCGGAAGCCCGCCCCCGCCGCTACGGTGGTTATGCGCCTGCCTATTCCGCCATCGTCGTCGACGCCAAGACCGGCCAGACCCTCCATGCCGAGGCGGCTGATGCCCATCGCTTTCCCGCCTCCGTCACCAAGGTCATGACGCTCTACCTGTTGTTCGAGCAGCTCGAGGCGGGCCGGTTCTCGCTGCAGTCGCCGCTCCGCGTCTCGGCGGAGGCCGCCAGCCAGCCACCGTCCAAGATCGGCGTGCGGCCGGGCTCGACCATCACCGTCGAGGAGGCCATCCGTGCCCTCGTCACCAAGTCGGCGAACGACGTGGCCGTCGTGGTCGCCGAGAACATTTCCGGCTCGGAGGAAGCTTTCGGCCAGCTGATGACCCGCAAGGCCCGCGCCATTGGCATGAGCCGCACCACGTTCCGCAATGCCTCCGGCCTGCCGGACAACGAGCAGGTCACCACGGCACGCGATCTCGCCACCCTCGGCCGCGCGATCCAGGACCACTATCCCACCTACTTTCGCTACTTCCAGACCTATTCCTTCGCCTATCGCGGGGTGAACTTCCGCAACCACAACCGCCTTCTTGGCCGTGTCGAGGGTGTCGACGGAATCAAGACGGGTTATATCCGCGCCTCCGGGTTCAACCTGCTGACCTCGGCCCGCCGCGGCCAGCGCCAGATCGTCGCCGTGGTGATGGGCGGCCGCACCGGCGGCGCCCGCGACGCCCGCATGCGGCAGCTGGTGGACGCCAACTTCCCGCGCGCCTATGCCGGTGCCCGCACCGCTCCGATGGTCGCCCGCGCCGCCGAGCCGCAGCGCCCTCAGACCCGCATCGCGGTAGCCGCCCAGGTGCCCGTGCCAGGCCGCCGCCAGCCGGTTGCCGCGCCCATGCCGATCACCCCGATGGCCGCCGCGATCATCACCGCCGGCCAGACCCGCGGCGGCGCCTCCACCGGCGCCTCGGCCGCAGCGCCCGTCACCGCCAACGCCCAGCCGCACCGCCAGGTGATCCAGGCCGAGACCGCACCGCCGCCGGCCGCAGCCGCCATGCTGTCATCGACCTCCTCGCGCCCCGCGACCATTCCCGCGGCACCGACGGGCAACCCCAATCCGCGACCCGGTGTCCTCGGCACCCTCAATGCATCCCAGTTGACGACCGCCTCCGTCGCTCCGCGGCCGGTGCAGATGGCCTCGCCCGGCTCGACCTCCGTGGTCGAAACGGCACCCCGCCGCCGTGGCGAATGGTCAATCCAGATCGGCGCCTTCCCGACAGAGGGCGCCGCCCAGGAGACGCTGCAGGAGGCGCGCGAGGCCTCCGGCCGCCAGCTCGGCGCCGCCGATCCCTACACCGAGAAGGTGGAGGCCCGCGGCATGACGCTGGTCCGCGCCCGCTTCGCCGGCTTCGATCGGCCGGGTGCGGACGCTGCCTGCCGTGCCCTCAAGGCACGCGACTTCGACTGCATTCCGGTCCGCAACTGACGGACCGGCCGCTTCCGGATGACAGGTGTTTCAGGAGTTCCGGCGATGACGATCCAGGAGGGTGTCCTTGGCCTGGTTGACACGCGAGGCGAGCCACGTCGAGCCGCCCTGGTCGGGGTGCAGCTTCTTCATCAGCGAGCGATGCGCGCTGCGGATGGCCTCCTCGTTCGCCCCGGCCTGAAGGCCAAGGATCTGGTAGGCCTCCTCCTCGGTCATGGCGCTCGAAGCCGCCGGGCCACCCTGCCCCGCACCCGCATAGCCATTTCCGTGTTCACGCCAGCCGGGCTCCCGGCGGTCAAGATAAGCCTCGAGTAGCTGGGCGCTTTCCGCGTCGATCTCGGCGAAGGCCTGGATCAGCCGCGGCACGGGAATCTGCTCGAGCGTCTGGCCGGCGAGTGATCCGGCGACAAACCGTCCTGTCATGTGCCCGGTATCGATATCGAGCACCATCTCGACGAAGCGCGAGCGCACCGTCGAGGACTGGCTGGGAGTCTTCTGGCCCGCCTGCCCCCAGCCCGAAAGCATGCCCTGCCCGGGCACGATGCCAAGCAGCGTCGCGCCGGCGAGGAAGGCCGGCAAAGCCAGCTCCCACTGGCCACGGGTGAGCAGGAACACGCCGAAGGCCATCACGGCATAGCCGCCGATCTTCTTGACCTGGTTCGACAGCCATTTCGGATTGGCGCCGAGGACCCGGTTAAGCGTTCCGGAAAAGACGATCAGGGCGATCAGGCCCGCGATGAAATAGGTCATGGGACGCGTCTATAGCGGTTTCGGGCGACGTGGGCACCGGCCCGCGTCAGGAAAGCGCTTCAGCACCGAACCCTAGCCCATCTGTCCGAGCAGAAGCCGGGCGCCGCGCGAGCCTTTCGCCGCATCCGCGAGCGCCAGACGTCCGCCCGACGCGAAGGCCGCCACCGCCTTGAGAAGTTCGGCCAGTTGCGCGGCGGCCCCCGGGTCGAAGCGCGCAAAAGCCCCCCGCGTGATGCGCGCGATTTCGCGATAGGCCTGCTCGGCGAGGGGGTCGCCGCCCTCGAGGAAGGTGAAGACCGGCACCTTGGCCATGGCGAGGCGCCCCGCCTTGCCGCAGAGATCGTCGAGGCTCTCCTCCATGGCGTCGCCGACATAGACGACGGCGTGGATGCGGCGGCCCGCCGCCTCCTCGGCCGCGTGCGACAGGACCCGGCCGATCTGCGTCTGGCCGCCGATGCAGGACACCTTGCGCATCAGTTCCTTCAGTCGGGCGGCATCCGCCACCCAACCGGACGACCGGCACTCGCCCATGCCGCGGAAGAAGACCAGCTGGATGTCCAGTGTGCCGACCCGCGCGGCCTCGGTGAACATCTGCCCGGTAATCTCCTGCGCCATGCCCCAGGTCGGCTCGCGGCTCGCCGTGGCGTCGAGGGCGAAAACGAGGCGTCCTCGCTCGCCGGGGACCTTCGGCGGCCCTACGGCGGCGGCGGTCTTGAGAAAGGCAGAGATATCCGCCGCGCCGGACACGGACACGCCGCCGCTGCCCCGTCCCGCCGGAGTGGTGGCCCCGCCTGTACCGGGGGCAATGGGATTCTTCTGCGTCATGCCCTGAATTTGGCCAAGGCGGCGGCGATTGCAAGCCGTCATCGCTTGCCCTGCCCCGCATGGCCTAGGCCACCACCGGCAGTTGCCGTGCGCTTCCGGCGCGATAGCCTGTTCGTCAACGACCTTCGGCACGGAGACCGCGATGACCCTCCCCACCCGACGCCTGATGCTCTCCGGGGGCCTCGCCACTCTCTCGGGTGCCGCCCTGGCCCAGACGCAGCACTCCCAGCACAGCCCCCACCATCCGCATCGCGACGGCCAGTTCGAGCGGCTCAACGCCCCCGGCCGCGTCGACATCCCCGACATCCATCACAGCCAGGTCTATACCGCGAGCCCGGTGCCCATGGCGGCCAGTCCCGGCCGCTGGATGCCGCGCGCGCCGCTGCCCATCCCGCGCACCGAGATGGCCTGGGCGGTCGGCCGCGAGGGGCGGATGCATCTCGTCGGCGGCTACGCCGAACAGCGGGTCGACCGCCCCTACCACCACGTCTACGACCCCACCACGAACAGCTGGATCGCCGCCGCCGAGGTGCCACGCGGCGCCAACCATGTCGGCGTCGCGGTCGCGGGCCAGAAGCTCTACGCCATCGGCGGCTTCATCGAGCAGAACCGCACGCCTCATGCCGAGTGCTTCGTCTGGGGCGCAGACGGCGACCGGTGGACCGCGGTCCGGCCGCTGCCCGAGGCCTGCGGCGCCATCGCCTGCATCAACCTCGGCGACCGCATCCATGCCATCGGCGGTGCGATCGGCAACACTTTTGCCAATCGCAAGTCGATCGACTGGCACCTCGTCTATGACCCGAAGGACGACCGCTGGACGAAGCTCGCCCCCATGCCGCTCGGCCGCGACCATACCGGAATCGTCGCGCTCAACGGCCTGATCCATCTCATCGGCGGGCGGGTCGACAGTTTTCACACCAACTCTGTCCTTCACCACGTCTACGACCCGCGCGAGGACAAGTGGACGGCGCGCAACCACATGCCCACCGCGCGCTCGGGCCACGGCGCCGTGCTCTATCGCGGCAGGATCTTCTGCATGGGCGGCGAGGGC
>Ga0315900_10006014_pt1 | contig 16460 bp, 14 predicted proteins | sample LakEriMetagenome_FD_203521 | JGI IMG/M metagenome (GOLD analysis project Ga0315900, IMG submission 203521) | Freshwater fungal communities from buoy surface, Lake Erie, Ohio, United States - Buoy 12 MA114 | ecosystem: Environmental > Aquatic > Freshwater > Lake > Lake biofilm | place: USA: Lake...
TCGGCGTTGACTGAGGTGGTGGCGGGCATGATCGGTCGGCCCATACACGCTTGGCCGGATACTGGCAAAGCTCCCTATCGGTTGGTTCGGATTTTGGTAACCCGCGTCAACAGGCGGTAAACCGGCCCTTTACCCGATCTTGACCTTGGTCGGTTTACAAGCAGCTCATGGAAATCGCCAAAGACCTTCTGGCAGGTTTGCGCCATCGGCTTGATGCCGGAAGCGATGTCGTGTCGGCCACCAGTTGCGACTGGCATGGCCTGAGCGCTCGGCTGCAAGCCGCTCACGCCGCGCGTATCGAATTGCACCGGCTGGCCGATGCCGGGGCCTCTGCGCCCTGGGGATCGTTCGTCGAAGCTGCGGGCTGGGCGGGCTCGCTCAGCCAACATGACTCACGGCATGTTAACCGTAGTGCTTTAGGTGATGGCAAAGCGCCCGACGGCATAGCAACCGGAACCCGAGCCGATTGGCTGGGTCACGGCCGAGGATGAATATGATCGAGAACCAGAAGATTCGACCCGCGATGGTGATCGGCCCGCTCGGCGAGCCGCTGACGCTTGAATCGCTGCCCTCGCCGGATACGACCCGGTGGGTGGTACGGCGCAAGGCTGAAGTGGTGGCAGCGGTCAACGGCGGCCTGCTGACCATCGACGAGGTCTGCGAGCGCTACAACCTGACGCTGGAGGAGTTTGCTTCTTGGCAGCGGGCCGTGGACCGTTCCGGCATGCAAGGCCTGCGGGTGACCCGCATCCAGCATTATCGCGACCTCTACGAGCGCCAGCTCAAGTACTGATCGTCTGAAAATTTAGTCGCGACAAGCGCTTGCTGTCGCGATAGACTTCGGGCCTGGGCAGACAATCGTCTGTCCGGGCTTGCTGTCGTTGCGTTGCGGGCACCGCCCGCCCGCAGGTCGGCACTCCGTTTGGGGTGCTGCACGGAGGAGGACGGATTATGGGCTGGTTTATTGCTCTGATCGTTGGCGGCGTTGCCGGCTGGCTCGCCAGCCTGATGATGAACCGCGATGCCTCGATGGGCATCTTCTGGAACATTGTGGTTGGCTGTATCGGTTCGGTCGTTGGCAACATGATCGTTGGCCCGTTACTCGGCATTGGAGGTTCGGTCAGGCAGTTTTCGCTGACCGGCTTGGCGATCGCTGTGGCGGGTGCAGTTATCCTGCTGGCCATCGTTAACCTGATCCAGCGCGGCCGCGTTCGTTAAGCAACCGGCGATAGCGTTTCGACGACCGCGGTTGGCAGTTGGACGAGCTTTGCGTTGCGCCTGAAACGGCGCAGGCCTAAGGCCTGTGCTCGTTGAAAAGTGCCGTGATGCTTTGAGCACCGCTTCAGGCTTGTCGGCAGTGATTTAGCATAGTAATACAGCTGCCTCAGGTGCTGCCGCACATGTTGCAGTGCTGTCCGACAGCGACCGAACGATGGGGCAAGGCCGGCCATGAACTACGACACGCGAATTGCAGCCAGCGACCTGGAGGAAGGCGATTCCGCTGCTGTCCTGCTGGGAGACGCAGAGGAAGCACGGCAATCACGCCGCAAACTTTGGTTAATCGGCCTGGTCGTTGCGGCCTTGATCATCGCGATCTGGTTCTGGCTGAACCGGGGGTCCGGTACGGCTGATGATGCGGACAAACCCAACCAGGCTCCGGTGGTGTCGGTCGTTGTGCCCGGCCGGACTACGGTAGACGGCACGATCAATGCCAATGGTACGCTCGCCGCCCGCCGCGAGCTGCCAGTCGGCGTGCCCGGCGAAGGCGGGCAAGTGGTTTCGGTGCTGGTCGAGCCCGGTCAGTGGGTTCGTGCAGGGCAGGTTTTGGCGGTGATTGACCGCTCGGTCCAGGTCCAGCAGCGCGCCAGCCAGGCTGCACAGATCGAGGTCGCGCGGGCCAATGCCAATCTTGCTCAGGCCAACCTTGATCGGGCCCAGCAGCTCGTCGAGCGCGGCTTCGTGTCCAAGGCCGATATCGACCGGCTCACCGCGCAGCGCGATTCTGCCGTTGCCCAAGTGCGCGTCGCTGGTGCCCAGCTTGGAGTGATCAACGCCCAGCTAGGCCGACTTAATGTCGTCGCTCCGGCGGCCGGACTCGTGCTTGAGCGCAGGATCGAGCCGGGCCAAGTCGTCAGCGGCGGTTCGGGCGTGCTGTTCCGACTGGCCAAGGGCGGCGAGATGGAGCTGCGCGCGCTGCTCGGAGAAACCGATCTCGCGGCCATTTCGACCGGCATTTCGGCCAGCGTAACCCCGGTCGGCAGCGATCGCTCGTTCGCGGGCCAGGTTTGGCAAGTGGCGCCAGTGATTGACCCCCAGTCCCGACAGGGTATTGCCCGCGTGGCGCTGGCCTATGCCCCTGAATTGCGGCCAGGCGGCTTTGCGGCGGTCACGATCAAGGCTGGCACCATGGTTGCTCCGGTCCTGCCCGAATCGGCGATCCTGTCGGATACCAGGGGCAGCTTCGTCTACCTGGTTGGCAAGGACAACAAGGCCGAACGACGCGACGTCAAGACCGGAGCGATCGTTCCCGCCGGCGTCGTCGTGACCGAAGGGCTGAGCGGGACCGAGCGGGTCGTCCTGCGCGCCGGCGGCTTCCTGCAGCCTGGTGAGACGATCAAGCCGGTGGTGGCGAAGTAGGCTTCGGTGCCTCGGGAGAGCGCGATATGAGTTTCCGCAACATCTCGGCCTGGTGCATCCGCAACCCGGTGGTGCCGATCATCCTGTTCATCGGGCTGGTCCTTGCTGGCATGGTCACCTTCTCGCGGATGAAGGTGCAGAACGATCCTGACATCGAATTCCCGATCGTCGTCGTGGCGATCGCTCAGCCTGGTGCCGCGCCGACCGAAATTGAGAACCAGATCACTCAGAAGATCGAGGCTGCGCTGCAATCGATCCAGGGCGTCAACAACATCAGTTCGACCGCCCGCGAGGGTAACAGCGAAACGTCGCTCGAATTCGAAATCGGCGTCGATGTGATCGAGGCACTGAACGATGTGAAGAACGCGGTCGACCAGGTGCGCGGCAGCCTGCCCGACGGCATCCTTGAGCCGCAGGTCTTCAAGGTTGAAGTTTCCAACGATTCGATCGGATTCTTCTCGGTGATGGCCGATGACATGACGATCGAGCAGCTGTCGTGGTTCGTCGATGACACCGTCACGAAGACCTTGCTCAGCGTTCCTGGCATGGCAGAAGTGAGCCGAGGTGGCGGCGTCAGCCGGGAAATCCGGGTTATCCTCGATCCGGCCAAGATGCAGTCCAACGGCGTATCGGCTGGCCAGATCAATCAGGTGTTGCGTCAACTTAACCTGAATGCGGCCGGTGGCCGGGCCGAGATTGGCGGATCGCGTCAATCGGTGCGGGTGCTTGGCAATGCCTTGACCGCATACGAACTGTCGCAGACCGATATTCCCTTAGGCGGAGGCCGGGTGATCAAGCTGGCCGATATCGCCAAGGTTACCGACAGCTATGGCGAGATCACCTCGATCGGCAAGACTAACGGCAAGTCGGTCGTTACATTCAGCATTTCCCGTGCACGGGGCGAATCCGACGTCGCGGTCTATGACGCAGCCGTAGCGCGACTGGAAAAGCTGGAAGCCGACAATCCAGGCATCAAGTTCACCAGGCTGTTCACCACGGTTCCCTACACCAAGGACCAGTACAACAGCTCGATCGCAGCCATGGTCGAAGGTGCGATCCTCGCCGTCATCGTGGTATTCTTCTTCTTGCGCGACTGGCGCGCGACGGTGATCTCGGCGATTGCCATCCCGCTTTCCGCGATCCCTTCGTTCTGGTTTCTCGACATGCTGGGCATTACCCTCAACCAGATGTCGCTGCTCGCGCTGGGCCTGGTTGCCGGTGTGCTGGTGGACGATGCCATCGTCGAGGTTGAGAACATCGTCAGGCATATGCGGATGGGCAAATCGGCCTATCAGGCCTCGATTGACGCGGCGGACGAGATCGGGCTGGCGGTGGTTGCCACCACCTTCTCGATTGTGGCCGTGTTCCTTCCGGTTGGTCTCATGCCGGGTATTCCCGGCCAGTTCTTTTACAACTTCGGGTGGACCGTGGTGGTCTCGGTGCTGATCAGCCTGGCCGTTGCCCGGATGATCACGCCGATGGTAGCGGCCTACTTCCTCAAATCGGCCGGTCCAGCCGAGCACGGCACCGGCCCGTGGATGGACCGCTATGACCGGCTGCTGCATTTCAGCCTCGATGACCGCCGGGCCAAGGCGATGCGGGCGTTGATCCCCCACGTCCGCGGTGCGCCGATCTTTCACCTGATCCCAGCGGCCGTCGCCCTGGTTGTGGCGCTTGCTCCGTTTCTGTTCAGCGGTCAGCCGGAAGTGGGAGAGGTCGACAATGGTCCCGGCCTTGGCATGGTCCTCGCAGCGATGCTGCTCGGCGCGCCGATCGCCTATGGCCTGACCTTCCTGCTCATGATGCTGATTGGCGCTTTGGTGGATCGCTTTGTTACACGGCAGGAGCAGGGATTCTTCGCCTGGTGCATGTTCTGGACGCGCCGCCTTAATGCCCGGTTGCGCGACCATCGGGTCTGGATGTTGGGCATCGCGGCGGTTGCGCTCGTCCTGTCCGGTGTCCTGTTCGCCATTTTACCGCAGCAGTTGTTTCCGGACCAAAACAGCAACTTCAGCCGCATTTCGATCGAGATGGTGCCTGGCACGACCCTGCAACAAACCGAAAAGGTTTCGGACCAGGTGGCTGAGATCGTGAGCTCGCGCCCCGAGGTTGAGCGCGTGCAGCAGCGGATCGGCGAAGGCAATGGCTCAATCTTCATCACGCTGAAGGAAGATCGCAACAAGACCAGCCAGGAGTTCGAGCGCGAGGTTACGCCGCTGCTCCAGCGGGTGCCTGACGCGCGCGTCAACTTCCAGGCGGTGTTCCAGCCGGGCCCTCCGGGGCTGGGGCGGCCGATTTCGGTCATGCTGACCGGCGCCGATTCGGTCGCGCTTGAGCAGGCCGCGACCAGTCTGGTGGAGCAGATGAAGACCGTGCCCGGGATCGTCGCGCCGCGCATTGCCGCCGATACCCGCCGTCCGGAACTGATCATCACCCCGCGTCAGGACCTTGCTGCTAGCCTCGGCGTCACCACGGCGGCGCTCAGCCAGACGATCCGGATCGCAACGATTGGCGATATCGACCAGAACGCCGCCAAGTTCTCGCTGTCAGACCGGCAGATCCCGATCCGCGTGCGCCTGTCCGAGGATGACCGCCGCGACATCTCGGTGATCGCCAACCTGCCGGTTGCAACCACGACCGGCGGCTCTGTGCCGCTGAGCCGGGTGGCCGAGATCAGCTTTGGTTCGGGCCCGGTCTCTATCCGCCGCTACAATCAGCAGCGCCGGGTCTTCGTTGGCGCCGACCTTGCGCCCGGGGCGCTGAAGGGTCCGGTGATGGAGCAGGTCGACAAGCTGCCGATCATGAGCAACCTGCCGGTCGGCGTCAGCAAGAAGCCGTTCGGTGAGGACGAGATTTTCGAGGAGCTGATCACCAGCTTCCAGATTGCGCTCGTGTCAGCCATTTTGCTGGTCTTTGCGGTACTGGTGCTGCTCTACCACCGGTTCGTCTCGCCGCTGGTCAACATGGGGTCACTGTTCCTCGCTCCACTAGGGGGCCTGCTGCTGCTGGCGCTGTTCGGGCAGCCGGTGACCATGCCGGTGTTCATCGGCATCCTCATGCTGTTTGGCATCGTCGCGAAGAACTCGATCCTGCTGATCGACTTCGCGATCGAGGAAATGGCCCAGGGCGTGCCCAAGTATGAGGCTATCGTCGATGCCGGGCACAAGCGCGCCCAGCCGATCGTGATGACCACCGTGGCGATGACTGCTGGCATGGTGCCGACCGCACTCTCGCTTGGCGGGGATTCGGCCTGGCGCCAACCAATGGGCACGGTCGTGATCGGCGGCCTGATCCTTTCGACGCTGCTGACCCTGGTGATCGTGCCGGCCGGGTTCAGCCTGGCTGATGGGTTCGAAAAACGGGCTGGCCCGTGGTTACGCAAGCGCCTGCTCAGCTATGATCCCAAGGACAGCCTGCCGGATCGGCAGGCCCAGGCCCGGCTTGAGGGCGGGGCCCTCCCGGCGGAGTGAGCGGGAACTCCCCCCTGCGCTGGACGCGCGGTGGTGACCAACCGGTTGACCGCGCGCGGACCATGCGGCGCACTGCCACCGGCCTGCTGGTGGCCATGGCGGTGCTTTACCTGGCCACGCGGCAGTTTGAGCACCTCCACCCTGCATTGGGTTATGTCGTGGCCTTCGCCGAGGCGGCGATGGTTGGCGGCCTGGCGGACTGGTTTGCGGTAACCGCACTGTTTCGTCGCCCGCTGGGCCTGCCGATCCCGCACACTGCGATCGTACCTGAAAACAAGGACCGCATCGCCGATACCATGGCGAACTTCCTGCGGACCAACTTTCTGACGCCGCAAGTCGTGGCACGGCGGCTGCGTGGCACCAACGTGGCAGCAGCTGCAGGCAATTGGCTGGCCGATCCACAGACCGGCGGCAGCTCCCGGATTCGTGCTGGCGCTGCAGAATTGCTCGCCCAAGTGCTCGAATCGCTCGACCCTGACCGGTTGGGCAATCAGGTCCGCGGAGGGCTGTTCAAGCAGATCGACAAGCTGGAGGTATCACCGCTGCTCGGCCAGATGCTCGGCACGGCAATCGCCGACAAGCGCCACATGCCAGTAATCGATTCGCTGGTCCGCTGGGCGGGCCTGACGCTGGAAGACAATGAGGAACTGGTCCGTGAACTGATCCACACTCGCGCCAATGCGATCCTGCGCTGGACCGGGCTGGACGAGCGTCTGGCCAATTCGGTGCTCGACGGGCTCTACAAGCTGCTGGCCGAAGTGATTGTTGATCCCGACCACCCCCTGCGCGGCAAGATCGAGGAAGGCCTCGCCAAGCTGGTCGACGATCTGCAGCGCGACCCGGAACTGCGCGGCAAGATCGAGCAGATGAAGGGGGACCTGATTGCCAACCCCGCGGTCTCGGTCTGGTGGCAGGGCGTGTGGGAGCGGTTGCGGCTGAAGATGCTCGACAGGCTGCGCCAACCAGAAGGCCAGATCGGCAGTCAGGCCACCGAGGCGCTCGCCGAGTTGGGCCGTCACCTGCGCGACGATCCGGCCTTGCAAGCCCAGATCAACCGCTTTGCTCGCCGTACCTTGGTTGGTGCATCGGTCCGCTATGGTGATCAGATCGTCCGGCTGGTCTCCGAGACCGTGAAGCGCTGGGATGCCCAGACGGTCACTGACCGGATCGAGGGTGCGGTTGGCCGCGATCTGCAGTTCATCCGCATCAACGGCACCATGGTCGGCGGGCTGGTCGGGGTGATTATCCACGCGGTGGACCAGTTGCTTTGAGCGGGCCGGTACTCACCACCGCGCGCTTCGAACTCTGGCAGCCGCAGGCGGATGACCTTACCGGCCTGTTCGAACTGACCCACGACGAGGAAACCCGCCGCTTCCTCGGCGGCTTTGTCCCGAGCGAGGTGGACAGCTTTGCCCGGCTGCTGCGCAATGCCGGGTCCTGGGCACTGTGGGGCTATGGCACTTTCATGGTCCGTCGCCGGGGCGAGGCGCGGATCTTGGCCAACTGCGGCATATTCCGCAGCCACCGCGGCTTCGGCGCCGAGCAGGGGCTGGATAACGTCCCCGAAGCGGGCTGGATCATCCACCGCGATGCCTGGGGTCAGGGCGTCGCGAGTGAGGTCATGACCGCCGTGCTCGGCTGGTTCGATGCGACCCATGGCCACCAGCGCGTCGCCTGCATGATCGAGGAAGGCCACGCGGCGAGCGAGGCGATCGCGGCCAAGCTGGGTTTCGTGCGCTATGGAGTGCAGCGGGCTGACACGGGTACGCCGCTTGGGCTGTGGGAGCGGGTTTGAACAATCCTCTGCCTGCGTTCAGCGGACCTCTGCTTCAGCATTGATTTTGCTGCGATAAAGGGGCGGCCTGCTATGCACCTCTCTCTTTCTTGCTCTTGCGGCGCTTTCGGCCCCAGCACTTGTCGTCCCGGACACCGCGCCGCTGCAACCTCGATTACGCCGATGAGGAATATTGGCTGGTTCCCAATAATGAGCGCTCGACCCAATGAAAAAGGCCCCGCTGCGCAGGGCCTTTCTCGTGTTGCAGCGCTGAAACGCTGTTCAGAGCTTGCCGGTCAGTTCCGGCACGGCGGCGAACAGGTCGGCGACGAGACCGATGTCCGATACCTGGAAGATCGGGGCGTCCTCGTCCTTGTTGATGGCGATGATGGTCTTGGAGTCCTTCATGCCGGCAAGGTGCTGGATCGCGCCCGAGATGCCAACCGCGACATAGACTTCGGGGGCGACGATCTTGCCGGTCTGGCCAACCTGGTAGTCATTGGGGACATAGCCCGCATCGACCGCCGCGCGGCTCGCGCCGACGCCCGCGCCGAGCTTGTCGGCCAGCGGGAAGATGGTGGCCTGGAAGGTGTCCGCATCCTTGAGGGCGCGGCCGCCCGAGACGATGATCTTCGCGCTGGTCAGCTCCGGACGCTCGCTCTTGGCGATTTCCGAGCCGACATATGAGCTGGTGCCAGCGGCGCCCGGGCCCGAAACGGCTTCAACCGCAGCCGAACCGCCGGTGCCGGCAGCCTTGGCGAAGGCGGTGCCGCGCACGGTGATCACCAGCTTGGCATCGCTCGATTCAACCGTGGCGATGGCGTTGCCGGCATAGATCGGACGGGTGAAGGTCTTGGGGCCTTCGACCGAGAGGATGTCCGAGATCTGCATCACGTCGAGCAGCGCGGCGACGCGCGGGGCGATGTTCTTGCCGGTGGTGGTGGCCGGAGCGAGGAACGCGTCGTGGTGACCCATCAGGTCCGCGATCAGCGGCGCGACGTTTTCAGCCAGGCCATTGGCATAAGCGGCATCGTCAGCGACGTGGACCTTGGCCACGCCGGCGATCTGCGCGGCTGCGGCACCGGCTGCGGCGCAATTGTGACCGGCAACCAGCAGATGGACTTCACCCAGCTGAGCGGCGGCGGTGACGACGGCCAGGGTAGCATCCTTGACCGAGGCATTGTCGTGTTCGACCCAAACGAGCGTCTTGGCCATTAGGCGACTCCCATTTCCTTGAGCTTGGCGACGAGGGCATCCACGTCTGCCACCTTGATGCCGGCGCTGCGCACCGGCGGTTCGCTGACCTTGAGGGTCTTGAGGCGCGGCGCGATGTCCACGCCGTAGTCGGCCGGCGCCTTGGTGGCGAGCGGCTTGGACTTGGCCTTCATGATGTTCGGCAGCGAGGCGTAACGCGGCTCGTTGAGGCGCAGGTCAGTAGTGACCACGGCCGGCAGCGCCAGCTTCACGGTTTCCAGACCGCCGTCAATCTCGCGCTTCACCACCACATGATCACCTTCAACGGTGACTTCGTTGGCGAAGGTACCCTGTGGGCGGCCCATCAGTGCGCCGACCATCTGGCCGACCTGGTTCGAATCGTCGTCGATCGCCTGCTTGCCGGTGATGATCAGGCCTGGGGCTTCCTCACCCGCCACGCCCTTGACGATCTTGGCGACCGCCAGCGGCTCAACCTCGACGCCATCGTCCACCTGGACGAGGATCGCGCGGTCCGCACCCATCGCCAGCGCGGTGCGCAGCGTTTCCTGGGCCTTGGCCGGGCCGACCGACAGGGCCACGATCTCGGTAACCACGCCCTTTTCCTTCAGGCGAATGGCTTCCTCAACCGCGATCTCGTCGAACGGGTTCATGCTCATCTTCACATTGGCGAGATCAACACCCGTGCCATCGGATTTTACCCGCGGCTTCACGTTGTAATCGATCACGCGCTTCACGCAGACCAGGGCCTTCATCGGAATCAGCCTTTCGCTAAGCAATGTTGCATTGCGGCATTACTGCCGTTTACGTAAACGTCAACTGTTCTCACGCCACCGCGCGGACTTCGGCGACGATCTTCTTGGCGGCATCGCCCAGGTCGTTGGCCGGGACGATCGGCAGGCCGGAATTGGCCAGGATGTCCTTGCCCTGCTGGACGTTCGTGCCTTCGAGCCGCACCACCAGCGGTACCGAGAGGTTCACTTCCTTCGCCGCGGCGACGATGCCTTCGGCGATGATGTCGCACTTCATGATCCCGCCGAAGATGTTGACGAGAATGCCCTTCACCGCCGGATCCTTGAGGATGATCTTGAAGGCTGCGGTGACCTTTTCTTTCGAGGCGCCACCGCCGACGTCGAGGAAATTGGCCGGGAATTCCCCGTTCAGCTTGATGATGTCCATCGTCGCCATGGCCAGGCCGGCGCCGTTGACCATGCAGCCGATGTTCCCGTCGAGCTTGATGTAGGCCAGGTCATATTCGCTGGCTTCGAGCTCAGCCGGATCTTCTTCAGTCGTGTCGCGCAGTTCCATCAGGTCCTTGTGACGGAACATGGCGTTGCCATCAAAGCCAACCTTCGCATCGAGCACATAGAGCTTGTCGCCCTCAGCAGTCGGGCAGACGGCCAGTGGGTTGATCTCGATCTGCTCGGCATCGGTGCCGAGGAAGGCGGCATAAAGTCCGGCCAGGATCTGCGCTGCCTGTTTGGCGAGGTCACCCGACAGGCCGAGCGCCTTGGCAACTGCCCGGCCATGGTGCGGCATCAGCCCGGTGGCCGGATCGATGGTGACGGTGTGGATCTTTTCCGGGGTGTCATGGGCCACGGTTTCGATGTCCATGCCGCCCTCGGTCGAGGCAACCACGGCGATCCGGCTGGTGGCGCGATCGACCAGCAGCGCGAGGTAGAATTCCTTGCCGATATCAACACCGTCAGTGATGTAGAGGCGGTTCACCTGCTTGCCGGCCTCACCGGTCTGCACGGTGACCAGGGTGTTGCCCAGCATGTCCTTGGCATGGGCTTCCACTTCCTCAAGGCTCTTGGCCAGGCGGACGCCGCCCTTGGCATCCGGGCCCAGCTCCTTGAATTTACCCTTGCCGCGGCCACCGGCATGAATCTGCGCCTTCACAACATAAAGCGGTCCGGGCAGCTGCCTGGCAGCGGCAACGGCTTCTTCCACCGACATGGCGGCAATGCCCTGCGGCACGGCGACGCCGAACTTCGCAAGCAGTTCCTTGGCCTGGTATTCGTGGATGTTCATCTGGGATTTCCTGCGCTGGGGAATGGCCGTGAGGCGACCGGACGTGCCATGGCCCTAAGCACAGTGTGGAGCGCTTGAAAAGGCCCTTAATCGGGCGATTAAATGCGGATTTGGCACCGCACTGCCTTGCCAAGTCGGACGAGCAGCAACAAATCGGGAGCACCATGATCGACCGCCAGCGCCTTGAAGCCATTGTCCGCGAAGCCGGACGGATTGCGCTCGACCGCTGGCCGGGCCATGGCCACGCTGTCGAGACTTGGGAAAAGGACGCCGGCAGCCCGGTCAGCGCCGCTGATCTGGCGGTCGATATCTTCCTCAAGCGCGAACTCGGCGCCCTGCTGCCATCAGCCGGCTGGCTGTCGGAAGAGACCATCGACGCGCCGGAGCGCCTGGAAGGCGGGCTGCTCTGGCTCGTCGATCCGATCGATGGCACGCGGGACTTCATCCGGGGCCGGCCCGGCTGGGCTGTTTCGGTCGCGCTGGTTAGTTCGGGCCGCCCTTTGTTCGGCCTGCTCAGCGCCCCGGCCCGAGACGAATTCTGGCTTGCCGAGGCCGGGCAAGGCGCCTGGCGTAACGGTCAGTCACTCAGCGCGAGCCGACGCACGGAATTCTCGGGATCGCGGGTTCCGGCGGAGGCCCTGCCCAAAAGCGACAGCGATCTGGTGACGGTGTATCAGCCCAATTCGATTGCGCTCAGGATTGCGATGGTGGCGGCGGACGAAGCGGATCTCGTTGCTACATTGCGCTGGGGTTTTGAGTGGGACATCGGTGCCGCTGCTCTGATTGCGCGCGAGGCCGGTGCTGCCGTAACCGACGCCTTTGGCCAACCGCTGAACTACAACAAGCGCGATCCGCGCGCCTTCGGGGTGCTGGTTTCGGCCCCGGCCATCCATGCCGCTGCGATCGAGCGCCTGGCCCCGCGGGCGCAGGCGCTCGCCGGCTAGCTTACCCGGCGGAACGGGCCGCCTGCACTTCTTCCTGGGTTACCGGCACAATCTTGATTTCGACCCGGCGATTCTTAGCGCGGCCTTCCTCGGTCATGTTGTCGGCAATCGGCATGGTTTCGCCAAAGCCCTGGTTGCGGATACGCGCCGCCGGCACGCCGCGTGAAATCAGGTAATTGGCCACCGTCCGCGCCCGGTTTTCCGACAGGGTCTGGTTATAGGCATCCGATCCGGTCGAATCGGTGTGACCATAAACGTCGATCAGGCTGTTGGGATACTTGATCAGGCTGTCCGCCACCTGGTCCAGCGTGGTCCGGAAGTTGGGTTTGAGCGTAAAGCTGGCAACATCGAAGGTCACCCCATCGGGCAGGTTGACCAGGATGGCCGAGCCATTGTCGGTTTCGGTCACGTCGACGCCCGAACCGGCGGTCTGCTCCTTCAGCTCCTTGATCTGCTTGTCCATGGTGTAGCCAACCGCCGCCCCCGCGATCCCGCCGATCCCGGCACCAACGATCCGGCCGGTCTTGCCGCCGATCAGCCCGCCCAACAGCAGGCCGGCCAGGGCACCCCCGGCGCCGCCGATGGCCGTGCGCGAAACCTTGCGTTCACCGGTATTGGGGTCGGTCACGCAGGCGGAAACCGTAAGCAACGAGAAAACGGCAAAGCTGGAAACCAGCAGGCGGGACTTCTTCATGGGCTATCCCCTTCTTCTTGCGATCCACAGGCGTTAACCATGGCCAGCCCAACCTGAATGAATCGTGGACCAAAGCCTTGTCAATGATTTGCGCCAAGCCTCTTCGCCAAACCGCTGTGATCTGCTAGCGGTTCCGGGGTGACACCCTTTCCCTGGTCCGATGTCCTCGTCATTGCGGGGTTGATACTGCTGAACGGCCTGTTCGCCATGTCCGAACTGGCGATCGTTTCCGCACGGCCGGCCCGGCTCAAACTGCAGGCCGAACGCGGCCATGCTGGCGCCAAGACCGCGCTGCTGCTGGCGAGCGATCCGGGCAAGTTCCTCTCCACCGTGCAGATTGGCATAACCCTCGTTGGGATCATCGCAGGTGCCTATTCGGGGGCGAGCCTGGGCGGCCCCACCGGGGAACGGCTGGCCATGCTGGGCGTGCCGGAGCGCTATGCCGACGAGGCTGGCTTTGCCCTGGTCATCGCCATCACCACCTATTTCAGCCTGGTTGCGGGTGAACTGGTGCCCAAGCAGGTGGCCTTGCGCGCCGCTGAGCCGATCGCCGTGGTAGCGGCGCTGCCGATGGCCGTGGTCGCACGGGTGACCGCGCCGTTCGTTTGGCTGCTTGATCGCTCTTCGGCGCTGGTGCTGCGGCTGATGGGTGTGCGCCACAGCGGCGAGGCCGGGGTCACAGCCGAAGAACTACACATGATCTTTGCCGAGGCGACTCGGTCCGGCGCGATAGAGGAAGACGAGCGCGAGATCATGACCGGCATCATGAAGCTGGCCGATCGCCCGGTCCGCGACCTGATGACCCCGCGGACCGAGCTCGACACGATTGACCGGCGGGCGAGCGAGGACGAGATCCGCGCTGCAATCAAGGCCAGCCCGCATTCGCTGCTGCCGGTGGCCGATGGTTCGCCGGACAATATCGTTGGGGTGATGAAGGTCCGCGATGCCCAGGCCCTGCTGCTGGCGGGCAAGCGGGTCCAGATCGCCCGGGTGATGAAGAAGGCGGAGATCATCCCCGATCAGCTCGATGCAATGGATGCGCTGCGGATCTTGCAGCAATCGGGCGTGTCGATGGCCCTGGTTCACGACGAATACGGCCACCTTGAAGGGGTGGTGACCCCGGCTGATCTGCTGGAGGCGATAGTTGGCAATTTCGCCAGCCATGCTGATGATGGTGACGCGCCGATGGTGGTGGAGCGCGATGATGGCTCGCTGCTGGTCGCGGGCGGCCTGCCGGCCGACGCCCTGGCCGAACGCCTCGGACTTGAACTGCCCGATGACCGCGATTTCGCCACGGCGGCAGGTTATGCGCTGTCAGTGCTCAAGCGGCTCCCGCATGAGGGCGAGCATTTCGACGACCAGGGCTGGCGGTTTGAAGTGGTCGACATGGACGGCCGCAAGATCGACAAGCTGCTGGTCAGTGAGATCGCTGCCCCGCGCGACTGACAATGAACAAGCGAAAGGGCCCGCCGTTGCCGGCGAGCCCTGTCCATTTCCGGAAAGACCGAAATCAGTTGCCGGCGACAGCCTGCGCTTCGCGCCCGTCGCCCTGCGGTGCGGCGATGATGTCGCGCGTCACGGCGCCCTTGGCAACAGTGCTCGTGGCCGGATCGCCGACGGTCGAGCGGATCGAGGCGGCGGCCGTGCCGGCGCGGTTGCCGGCGGTCGTTTCGATCCCGCTGCGCGGTGCGGCCGGGCCGAAGAGGGCATCCTGAGCCTGCTGAGCAGCGCTACGGTCTGAAGGACGGGGTGCGCCGGGGGCCGGCGGGGTCAAGGCGAAATCGGGTGGCACCACCAGCGGGGCCTGGCGCTGCACGGCAAATTCGTCAGGCCGGTCGCGGTTGAACAGGCCGGAGCTGCCACAGCCGGCGAGCAGCGTGGCGGTGCCAAGAGCGGACAAGGCCATTGATTTGCGGGCCATCAGTTTGCGCATTATGTCATTTCTCCGTTACGGGAGCACCCGCATCGCTTTTCGTATCCGCCTTTTCGCGGATCAGGAACGAACGGGCAAGGATAATCAAGACACCGATAGTGATCGCCGCATCGGCCAGGTTGAAGACCAGGAACGGCCGGAAATCGCCGATATGAAAATCGGCATAGTCCACCACGTAGCCATAGTTGATCCGGTCGCGGATATTGCCGAGCGCCCCACCCAGCACGAAGCTCAGGCCCAGGATCTCGCCCAGCACCTTTTCGCGCATCATCCACACCAGCACCACCAGCGCGATTGTTGCAGTCAGCGCCACCAGCCCCCAGCGCATTTCCATCGACCGCGCGGTCAGCATGCCCAGCGAAACGCCATAGTTTTCAACCCAGGTCAGGTCGAAGAACGGCAGCAGGTGGATATTGCCCACCTCGCGCAGGCGCAGATCGTGGATCATGATGTTCTTGAGCCACTGATCGACGATGAAGATCGCCGCAGCCAGCACCAGGCCGATCACGCGCGGGCGGGTAAACAGATTACTCATGACACCACCACGGTATCACAACGCGCACACAAGGTGCCGTCCGCCGTCACTTCGGGCAGATGGCGCCAGCAGCGGCCGCACTTGTGGTCGGATGTGCGCGAAACGGTCACGCCATCGCCCTGCCCGCGAATGACTTTCGCGGTGATGAACAGCTCGGCCAGATCGCCTTCTGGCGCATCGGCCGGCACGGTCACTTCGGCTTCGAGGCCCGAGCCCAGCACCTTCTCGCGCCGCAGCGGCTCGATCGCTTCCAACACCTGTCCACGAAGGGCGCGCAGCGCGGCGAAGCGTTCGGCCAGCGCCGGGTCAAGCCAGGCTTCGGGCAGGTCGCTCAGTTCCTCCAGGTGGACGCTGCCCGCCGCGGGGAAGCGAGTGGTCCAGACTTCCTCGGCGGTGAAGACCAGCACCGGCGCGGCATAGCGGATCAGGGCATGGAACAGCGTGTCGAGCACGGTGCGATAGGCCCGGCGTTCGATGCCCGCCGGATCGTCGCAATAGAGCCGGTCCTTGCGGATATCGAAGAAGAAGGCCGACAGGTCCTCGTTGCAGAAGTCGCTCAGCGCGCGGGTGTATTCGTTGAAATCGAAATCGCCGATCGCCCGGCGCAGCACGGTGTCGAGCGCCTTGAGCTGGCCGAGCATGTAGCGCTCAAGCTCCGGCATCTGGGCCACGTCCACCCGCTCCGCCTCGCTGAAGCCATCCAGCGCGCCCAGCAGGTAGCGGAAGGTGTTGCGCAGCTTGCGGTACTGGTCGGCCACGCCCTTGAGGATCTCGTCGCCGATGCGGTGATCCTCGGTGAAATCGACCGACAGCGCCCACAGCCGGATGATGTCCGCGCCATAGGTTTCCATCACCTTCAGCGGGTCGACCGTGTTGCCGACCGACTTCGACATCTTGAGGCCCTTGGCGTCCATCGTGAAGCCGTGGGTCAGCACCGCATCATAGGGCGCACGGCCGCGGGTGGCGCAGGACTGCAGCAGGCTCGACTGGAACCAGCCGCGATGCTGGTCGCTGCCTTCAAGGTAAAGATCGGCCGGCCACTGCAGTTCCGGCCAGCGGCCCGATTCGAGCACGAAGGCATGGGTGCAGCCCGAATCGAACCAGACGTCGAGGATGTCGGTGACCTGCTCGAAGTCCTCGGACTTGTACTCGCTGCCCAAGTATTCCTGCGCGCGGGCGGCGGACCACGCATCGACGCCTTCGGCCTTCACCGCCGCGATGATCCGG
>Ga0315900_10006015_pt1 | contig 16459 bp, 13 predicted proteins | sample LakEriMetagenome_FD_203521 | JGI IMG/M metagenome (GOLD analysis project Ga0315900, IMG submission 203521) | Freshwater fungal communities from buoy surface, Lake Erie, Ohio, United States - Buoy 12 MA114 | ecosystem: Environmental > Aquatic > Freshwater > Lake > Lake biofilm | place: USA: Lake...
ACTTATCAAATGATTCTTGATTAATTTTTTCAATTGTTTCGTTGATTGTTTTTTCTACTTCTTTATCTTGCTCTTTTTCTTGGATTTTCTCTAATTTAGAGATTACGCTCTCTTTTAAAGAATTATATTTTTCTATTAACTCATCTTCTTTAGATGATAATAAAGTTTTTAATTTTTTTTGGTCTGATTCGTTAAGATTACTTATGTAACTACTAATTGTTTTATTTGCAATGTTAACCATAGTTTTTAATGGGACCGCAACAACTTCTTTGTTCTCTTTAGGTAGTTTTGTAATTGTTTCTAAAATTGTTTTTTTACTTGTAATTTTTTCTTCTAATTTTGTTATACCTGTAGAAAACAAATCATCGACAACATCATATTCGTTATTATATTCACTACCTTCTAACCAAATATTTAAATTTTTTAAATCATCGGTTTTAATTTTGTTAATAATGTTTTCGTATGCGGTAATACTTTCATTAATAAATTCGTTTGCAATAGATTCGTTCAAACCTTTATTAGATGTCAATTCATCGTACAAATAGAAAAGTTTAGAAATATTTTTATTCTTTAACACCAATGAGTTAAATTTAGACATATCAGTTTTAATTGTACCATTTTTGTATGATTCAACTAATTTGTTTTCTATTTTTGATTTTAATTTACCGAATTTCATAATCTTTTTTATTATAAATATCAATCTCTTAATAATTTGCTCAATTCACTTTCAATTGACCCTAAAGAATTTTTACCTTTTGATAGGTCAATGTACTTATCACCATAAATATCATCACTTTCAAGTAAGATATTTAAGTTATCATTTTTCTTTCCTTCAGGTAGTGTTTCTTCTTCTTCAGGTGCTGGAGGTGCTCCCGGTGCTTCAGGTGCCCCACCTATTTCACCCCCACCTAATGGTGGTTCTGGTGCCGGTGAAGATTCTCCACCTCCACCACCAAAGTCAGGTAATGATCCTCCCCCAAATGAAGAACCTCCTCCACCTCCTCCACCTGAAGGTGCTGCCCCTCCTGCCGGTGGATTTTCTGTGGATCCTGATTTAGTTTTATATAATCTATCAACAACATCAAACATACCTGTATGTGTGATAACTGTTGCGGTATTTGCTAGTTCGGCGGCAACCGCTCTTTCTAATCTTTGTTGTTGAGTATCTAATTTAATATCTTCATCTGAGAACCCAAAAATATGTTTCTTAGCCCAAGTTGCGGATGTAGGTGCCAGTGAATTAGGTATTTCAGAAACTAAATCTTTGTATAGTAATACTTTTTCTTTCCACACATCAATCATTAATAAATCCGCTTGTTTTGATGGATTAGTTAATCCTAATGTAAAGTTTTGTAACTCATCTTCAAACCCTAAGATAAATAAGTGTATGATTGCAATTTTATTCATTTCTGAAATCATTGCTTTTTGTATTTTGTTAATAGTCCTTGCAAAACGAATGTCCTGTAGAGATAAATTTTTACCATCACCAACAACCTCTTCAAATCCTAAGTACGCTTTCGGCACACGTAATGCTGTAACCAATTTCTTTTGGATGTATTCAATGTCCGCAATTTCAGATAAATTTTGTGCTCCCGGTAATGTCTCAATTGGCATTGTTTGTGTAACATCACGTACAGGAACAAAATAATCTTGATCAACCGCCATCTGATTAAAACGTAAATCAACATTACCTGTTTTATTATCCACAACTTGATCTCTCTTAAATTTGTTTGCAACACGTTGCACATATGGTTCAACATCTTTATCGTCCATATTACCAACAAATACTTTAAACACCCTTCTCTCAGGTGCCCTTGAAGTTCTATAAATTAACATTGCATCTTCTGACAGTAATAACTGTTTCCAAATTCTTCTCGCTTTTTCTAACATTGAGGTACCATAAGGAAGTTTTCTATCGTCACCAAGTAATCTAAAGTGAGCAACTTCCCAACTATTAAATTCCATGTCTTTTATTTTCCAGTGGAATCTTAAACCTTTTTGTTTTGGGTCCACTTCAGCATTTATTGATTTTGCTGCCATACCACGTTCTAAACGTTCAATCTCAATGTTTGGTAATTGCATACAACCAACAACACCTTTTTCCGGATCCAATTTTAGGTACACAAAGTTATCACCATATTTACAAGTATTTCTTGTCCACATTTGTAAGTTTGTGTTAATATCTAAAACATTATTAAATAAATCTGTTAATATACCTTTTACTCTTTTTGATTCTGAATAAATTTGTAGAATATAACCATCTTGATTTGGTGTGGTAGATTCTTCAGCGTATATATCTAATGCAGTTGAAATCTCAGGAGTAAATTCCATTGATTCATAGTCATAAAATGCAGCCAATCTTGTTGGTTCGTAATAAACCGCCTGAGTATAAAGGTTATTCTCAATTTTAGCCCATTGTCCTGACAAATACATGGATTGTTGAGCCTGTAATTTTTCTCTTTCATACTCTTGCTTATCGGTGGTTTTGAGTAGTTCTTTTTTATCTAACGAATATGTTGGGTAATCTTGGTTCAGCAAAGAATTAGGACCAAAAGTTTTTGATAATTTTTGCCAAATTGTTAGATTTTGATTATTATTTTCCATATTAAAAAATTAAGTATAACAATAAATATATAAATAGTTTAATAACTCATTTAGAAGATGTTGGTGTTGGTGTATTTGTTGGTGTTGGAGTCACACTCGAATTTGGTGTTCTTGTAATTGTGGGTGTTGGAGTATTAGTTGGATCCGGTTCTCTAGTTATACTTGGTGTTGGAGTATTAGTTGGATCCGGTTCTCTAGTTATACTTGGTGTTGGTGTTATAGTTGGTGTTGGAGAAATTGTGGTTGTTGTGGTTGTAGTTGGTGTTATTGTGGTAGTTGGGGATTCTCTGTGTTCATTAGGTAAAGATCCTATTTTACCATCAAAACCCGGTTCAAATACTTTAGCAGTTAATATATCCTGACCTTCAACAATCAATCTTGATCCCGCAAATATTTTTCCCGACCTTTTTCTTAAACTTAATCCCATTTTATTTTAATAATAAATATTATCTTCCACCAAATAACCATCCGTATTTAGCATAATCACTTCTACTTGGGGCACTACTATCTCTCCTTGAATCATAAGTGATATTTGGCATAACAGGATTAAAACTAATAATATCTTTTACAGATTCATTATTAGTTACAGTCCAAGATTCAATCATTGATTTGGTATGTTCCGTAACTTTCTCTAAACTTGAAAAAGATGACTCCCCAACATATAATGCCATGGCAATAGACATAATTAAATCATCGTGGTGTCCTTTTTGGTGATCGGGTCTACCGTTTATGTAAACGAAAGTATTCATCTCGTTATACAATCTAGAACTATACATTCTAAATCCGTGTCTCATTCCTTCCTCAAACGCCGCAATAATTTGTACTCTTTTAGAGTTAAAATTAATACCCGGTATTTTATCTACCGTTCTTGATGCCGACCTCCATATATTATTTTGATCAACCCCATCAATATACAAATTCTTGTAATCAAATTCTTGTAATTTACGTACAGTTGTTATACCCATACCTCCTGTTATATCCACCACAACAAACGCAGAATACATATTTGCCCATTTAAAAGCAACTTCCGCCAACGTATCGGGTGGTATTTTACCAATATATTCTAATACTTGTTCCCTTTCATCAAAATCAATAATTTGGATTGTACTAAAGTCCTCACTATCTCCACGAGAAACGTCAACCCCCATTATGTATTTGTGTCCCACAACAGGTTCTTTCCAAATCCATAGTGAATTACCCATCATTTTATTTTGGGGGTCTTTTAACATATTCTCACGGATTTTTTGTAACATATTAGAATCAAAGACATTATCCCCCGATCCTAAGAAGTTACACTCCAACTCCTGAGATACCTTTCTCTTGTCGTATTTAAGTTTTTTTACCATCCCCTCAAACCAAACGGAACAAGGTTTATAACCTGTATCCATAATTGCTTTAAGATCATTGTAATTCCTATCTTTAAATGGGATATTTTCCCAACTTAAAATATCGTCATCGGTATATTCCTCTTTATTTAATAAATAATGAATAATATCCTGTGTTTTGACTAAATATAAATCTTTGGTATACCTTGGATCTCTAAACCAATACATCTCAGAAATTTTGAAGTCATTCATATTTCTTAATGCTTGATCATATATCTCATAATAAATTGGGTCATAACCATTCGGTGTTGAAACCACAATTACCTTACCCCCTGTGGATAAGGATGCCATACAAGCCGCCCAGAAATCACTGTCGGCTTCAATAAACGCCGCCTCATCAAATATAAGTATTGTAGGGGTAAAACCACGTAAGGCATCTTTTGATGTTGCCACGGCTTTTACTTCAGATCCATTATTTAATTTATAATGTTTTTGTGAGTTTTTTTCCGCTGCGAAATCAACACCTACCCATTTTGGCCATTGACCAATAAATGCTCTTACCTTATTCGCCATCTCTAATGATGTATCAAGTTTGTTGGCAATAATAAGGATTTTTTCGGGTTTGTTTTTCTTAGCAAATGCTAATCGTTTTGATGCCCAAGCGGCTGTAACCGTAGATACACCCGCCTGACGATATTTTAATGCAATATTTTCATTGTAATTTTCGTAATCTTGTAGTAAAGATATTTGATCGGGAAATAACTCTAACGGCACGTATTGAGATACCGTATTATCATATGTCTGTAAATAAGTTTTTAATGCGTAAGTTGTGTCCTTCATACACTTCACATACTCAAGCATTACTTGTTCTTTAGATAAACCCATAAAAGTATTTATCTATAAATATAGAAACCCCCAGTTATTTTCATAAAAGGGGGTTTTTAGTTATTTTAAGGATTTTTAAAGACCTAATTCTGAAAGGATATCATCATCTTCTTCCTCATCCTCTTCATCATCGTTATGATATCTATCATATTCTCGTTTTGCTTGTTGTAAAATTTCCTCAAATTTACGTCTTGCTTTGTCATTATCAGCATTATCTTCAGAAACAACATTTGCCATAATGTCTCTTAAAAATTCTTCAGCTGGTATACCATAAAGTATTTTTGAGAAATAAAATTTATACTTTTTACCATACTCATCAATTGTTAATTCATCAGGTAAAAGAGATCTTAATTTTCTCACTAATTCTCCCCCAACTCTAAATTGCATTGGTTCGTTTGAAAAGACATCAGTTTGACCCATTACATCTTGAGCAATGGATGGATCTACGTTTCTCCATTGTTCTCTTGATGGGATCATTTCAAATGTTTTCCCTAATTCGTGTAATAAAATTGGAAATATTAATCCATTTCCATAAAAAGTTTCAACATCATCTTCTTGACCATTTTCTTGACCACCTTCATCCTCATCCTCATCTCCATCATCATAAGATTGACCTGATGATCCTGCGGCATTCCCACCTAACATTTCAATCAATTGTTCATCGGTGAAATACATTAAATCGTTTGCTGACATTATCTTATTATAGATTGAATATAATCTTGGATCAATTTGTTCTAATCTATCTCTAAATTCTTCAATTTGATATGCAAACTGAATTCTTTTACCCGTTCCTTGAATTAGAGCGTTAATAACATTTCGTTTTTCAATTTCAAGTTGTCTCATTTCATCTGGAGTTAATTCATCAACGTCAAATGAAAAATTTGGAGGTAATTCTAATTTTTTCATTTCTTTCGGTTGCATTCTAAACACACTTGGATCAATTGGTTGTTCACCTAAGAAAGTCAAAAGATTAAAAAAATCATACTCGTATACTACTCCACCATTTTCACCTTCTCTTTTAGTGATTATTCCATTTTTTAATGCTTCTTCCATGGTCATATCGGGTGACATCCATCCTGATTCTTTAGACGCAATCTCAACTGCCAAATCTCTTAACTCTTCTCTATGTGCAGGTTCAATTGACATTGCTTGTCTTACAGCATTCATTTGTTCCATTTGAATGGATCTTTTTACTGACGGTTCAGTAATATTACCTTCAGCTCCGTAATATCTCTTTACATAATCAACTATTTCTTTAAATCGTGTTCCTGCAATTCTTTCTACATCACTTGCCCCTTTTCTAAATGCTCTATTTTTAGCGTATAAACCTTCAGGGTCTTCAATTTTTGCTTGAGATCTTGGATCCATCCTTTCAGGATAATCACCATAATCAACAGGGGCTTCTTTAACGATTCTTCTAATTAATCTTTCTAAATCTTTATTTCCCATTTTGTTAAATTGCTTGGTTAATTAATCCAATGAAATCTTGTTTCATTTTTTCTTTATTTTTCTTTTGACCTCTTGGATCTTCTTTAACCCCAGGATTAGGATTTTTAACAGGATTTCCCCTTCTTTTAGGTGTAGTGCCCGGTTTAGTAGGTGCATCCTTCTCCTTAGTTCTTTCTTTTTCTTTAGTTTCGTTTTCTTCCATTGTTCCCATAATTGGCATCATTTGAGTAGGTTTTTTCATTCTTTTACTTTCAATTCCTGATTCTTTAGCAAACATACTCATTTTTTTTGGATTTCTCAAAATCATAGAATTACTTTTTTCCATTTTTTCTGAAATTGTTTTTAAAATATCCGCCTTGGTCATTTTAGGTTCAATGTGTTTCTCAATCATTTCAACAATACGATCCTCCAAAAGTTTTTCGTATTCTTCATTGGTTTTTTCTTTTTTCTTCTCAAATAATTTACTATAAAGTTCTTTGGCTCTTTTATTATGAGTACTTCCGTGTTTTGACATATCGGCATAACCCTTAATTTGATCAATTATTTTTTTGTCGGTCCAATCTTCAATATTTGATTCAATATCTTTTATTTTTGAATATCTAACAATGAACTTTTTAAAGTCATCTTTTAATTTAGAATCACTAATTTGATTTGGTGTTTTTTTCTTAAATAAATCATAAAAACCTTCGGTAACGTGATCCGGCATTTTTTCATAATCTTTTTTTGTGGTTTTGTCTGAAAATTCTTTTGCTAATTCACACCACTTCTTTTTCTTAACTCCCTTACTTGTATTACATTTTGCCCAAAAGAATCCTTGTTGTGCCTTTGATTCAAATTTCTCAGTCATTTCATTTTTTTCTTTTAATGGGGTTACAACAGTTTTACCTCCAGTTGTATCTACCTCAACGCCATTAACCATAGTTTTAGAATTAGGGTTAACTTGATATGATGGTTGTGCCGGTTTTGTTACCACCGTTGTGTTTTGAGGTATTGATTGTTCTTCAATAACATTCTTACTAAATCTATTTACTAACGACTTTATTTGAGTGTCATTTAATTTAGCAACAAAAGCGGATGATAGTCCGCTTTCTAATAACATTTGTATGTCTTTTTTAGTTCTCATATATCATTTTTTTTTCAAACTCAAGAACAATATCTCGTTCATATAATTTATCTTTTACTTCTTGTTCTGTTTCTCCAAACCTAAAAACAAGTCGTTTTGTAACGGAAAAATCAATTTCATCATTTTCTTTTTCCCACCCCAATGAAATTACACCATCCATTGAGTCCAACATTGAGAATACGTCCGAATCTTGAATTAACTCCAAACCTATTTCTCCATTTATTAATACACCAACTTTCTTAATGTATTCAACATCTGGTGGATTTGGATATCCATTTGATGGTTTTGATTCCCAATTGTCTCCCCAAACTTCTAACGTATCCGAAAAAATAAATTCATAAATGTTGTCACCCTTATAGTTGGGTCCCATTCCATTTATGTAAATTAATTTATTCACAGAATAGATCCGTTTGGTGTAATTTTAGTTTCAGTGATACCGTCTTTAAAAATTAAATTCTTTTTGTTTGTAATACCAACTAAAGAAGAATTAGGATTTTTTTCCATATAACTTAATGCCGATCTTTCTTGTCTGATAGTTTCTGATAATCTTTTAATTTCTGATTTATCAAATTCTCTCATTTCACGTAATCTCATTTTATTTTTTTCTTTTCTTAATTCGTCTTCTTCATTAATGTTAAAATATTTTGAAATTATTTTATCTATTGTTGATTCACCGAATGTTCCATGCGACAAATGTGGGTAAGATCTTTGTTTTAATTTTGCTCCATGTCTTGGATATTCATCTCCAAAATCATCTCCCATTGAATCGTATCCCATATTTAATTCTTTTTTCATACCTGAAGCATAAGCCGATGGAATTTTTTCATTAAGAGCGTCTTCTAAACTCATAACTTCTTTCATCTCTCCTCCTTCTGCCGGTGGTAGAGGTAATTCTTCTCCCATTCCAGGTTCTTCTTCTCCCATTCCTGGCTCTTCTTCCCCCATTCCAGGTTCTTCTTCTCCCATTCCTTTTTCGTCTTCTTCAACACCCTCTAAACGATCAATAATTTCATCAATATCATCATCATTTAATGTTGTTAAATCCAATGCCGATAAAATTGAATTAATAACGTATTTAACGTCATCCCCAATCATTTCTTCATCTTCATTATTAAAGTTTCTAATTTTTTGTGCTAATTTACCTGTTAATTTTTGGATTACCTTCATTGTTACAGGTTCGTTGTCGTCATCGTCTTCTTCATCCCCACCCATTTCATCAAAATTAGGTTCATCCTCAGGTGCCGGTTCAGGTAATGCCTCAGGTTCTGGTGATGGTACAGCAACAGGAGCCGGAGCGGGTGCCGCTGCAGGCGCAGGTGCCGCCGCAGGTGCCGGAGCGGGAGCCGATTGTTCATCAAGTTCAATGTCATTAGTCATCATCTCATTAGTTGGTTTTCTTTTAAGAATATATTTTTTATTCTCATTAAACAATGACGTACCTTCTTCATTTTCAAATAATGTATTTAATTCTTTTGCCATTAAATTCATTCTTTTAAACGCTTGAGAATAAGAGTTGAAATATTGTCTATTTTTCATAGGTGCAATATATTCACTCTCAGATTCGTTAATAGTTTTCTTTATAATATATCCCGCCTTTTCTTTTACGATTTGGTATCTATTACCATCCGCTAAATCAATAGAATATTCTGTAGATTTAGATTCGTTAACAGGATTTGGTGTATTTTCGTTGTAACGAGAAATTTCAATAATTCTTCTAATTTTATCCATTCCCTGTAGTTTTTCACTACCAATTGGTCTTAAGTTTCCCATTTTTTTGTTTTTTTAAAAATATTATTTTTATTATAAATATATTAATACTTATGTTTATTTGTTGTTTTACTAAATTATTGCTTCATTGATAGTTTTTTATCAATAATATCGGTAGGAATGTTATATAACTTTTCAATATACCCATTTCTTCTAAGTAATTTAAAAACTAAGTTTTCTAAAGACATTTCACCATCTTTTTCTAAACCACAATTTCTAAAATTTTTTAGTTTTTCCTTATACTTTTTAACTATTGATTTAATCTCATCCGGATCTTCATCTTTGATATTATCTATAATACCGTCAATTATTCTCATCCATTGTGACGATTTTTCTTTTATTAATTCTTTATCTATATTCTCAAACCCTGGTTTTTTAGGTTCATTCATCCACATATCAAAAAGAATTGAATATATCCCACTACTAAATGTTGTCTCATCTTCTTTCTGAACGAAACATTCAACATCATACCCAAACATTTTAATATTATGTTTTTGATTAAATATGACTTTTTTTAAATCAAAAAATTCAAGATATAGGTCTTTTGAATTTTCAGGAAATTGATCGAAATTTACAACAATGTGTAAATCAATATCGGAATATTTAGACCAATTATAATTAACGAGTGACCCAATCATAATAATGTCAGTTATTACAACATCAACACCTAAAAAATCAATAAATATATTAGAGGTCTCTAAAAGTTTTTGTCTAACCTCATCTCTAATCTTATATTCATCCCCTGTTTTTTCCCAAATTTTAGGATTTAACTCGTCCTTCGGTTCAAAACTTTTTAATATATCGTTATTTTCCATTACCTATAAATATAATGGTTTTCAAATTACGTCAATTTTGTGAACTTAAACGTTTTTGAAATTTCTTTACTAAAAAAACTACCCTGAGATTTAGCCGATCTAAATTGAGTATATGTAAGATGAGGTACATCATCATATTCGTACTTTAATCCATGTTTAAACTCAACAATCATTTTTTTAGTTGCGGTATCGTATTCCGTTCTTACGATATTACTTGACTCAATCTCATTTAAGATTTTAGTTCCTTTGATTTCTTCTTTAATAATTCCCATGTCTTTTTCTTTTAAATATATTTTTAAAAAAATAAAAATACAGGTTATACACTTTATTGAAAAAAATTACTACCTTTACAAAAAATATAATTTATGATTGAATTTCAAGACGAAAACGAAAAAGGAAAAAAGAAACCAGAAAGTAATGGTGGTACTCCAGTTTTGGACAACTTTAGTAAGGATTTAATTAAATTGGCGGAAGAAGGGAAGTTAGATCCCGTAATCGGTCGTGAGAAAGAAATCCTAAGAATTGCTCAAGTTCTATCAAGACGTAAAAAGAATAACCCTATTATTATCGGTGAACCTGGAGCAGGTAAAACGGCAATTGTTGAGGGATTAGCAATGATGATCTATAACGGAGATTGTCCTAAAAATTTGGTTGATAAACGAATAGTATCTTTGGATATTAATTCAATTGTTGCTGGCACCAAATATCGTGGTCAATTTGAGGAACGTATGAAGGTCATTATTGAAGAACTTCAATCAAATCCAAACATTGTAATCTTCATTGATGAAATTCATACAATGGTTGGTGCCGGTAATAGTTCAGGGTCTTTAGATGCCTCTAATATCTTCAAACCAGCATTATCTCGTGGGGAAATTCAATGTATTGGAGCAACCACATTAGACGAGTACCGAAGACATTTTGAAAAAGATGGGGCTTTAGAAAGACGATTCCAAAAAGTAATTGTAGAGCCTTCTACTAAGGAAGAAACGTTTGAAATTCTAAAACAAAGTAAATCTAAATATGAGGATCATCACAAAGTTAACTATACTGATGAGGCACTTTGGGTTTGTGTGGAATTGGCAGATCGTTATATTACTGATCGTGAATTCCCCGATAAAGCTTTTGATATTTTGGATGAGGTTGGAGCAAGAATGCAAATTGACATTAAATTACCTGAAGTAATTGAACAACTTAAACTTGAAGCTCAGGAAATTAAAAAAGAAAAATTTGAGGTAATTAAAAAACAAAAGTACGAACAAGCTGCGGAACTACGTGATAAAGAACGTACCGTATTGGCAAATCTTGAGTTAGAGAAAAGGAAGTTTGAAGATCACTTAAAAGTTAGTAAACGAGGTATTCCGGAAGAATTGATTTATGAGGTAGTTTCAAACATGACCAAAATTCCAGTATCCAAATTAAACTTGGATGAGAAGAACACATTGGTTAATTTGGAATCGTCATTATCATCTACCGTAATTGGTCAAGAAGAAGCGGTTATGAAAATCTCCAAATCTATTCGTAGAAATCGTGTTGGTATTAAGGACCCAAATCGTCCAATCGGATCATTTATTTTCTTGGGGTCAACAGGTGTTGGTAAAACATTCTTGGCTAAACAATTGGCGAAAGAAATCTTCGGTAATGAAGAAAACTTAATCCGTGTGGATATGTCTGAATACCAAGAGAAACATACAATCTCAAGATTGATTGGTTCTCCTCCAGGATATGTAGGTCACGAAGAAGGTGGACAACTTACCGAACAAGTGAAAAACAAACCTTATTCCGTTATCTTGTTTGATGAGATTGAGAAAGCAAACAAAGACATCTTCTCAACACTATTACAGATGTTGGATGATGGTCACTTAACAGATGGGTTGGGTAGAAAAATTAACTTCAAAAACTGTTTGATTATTATGACATCAAACATTGGGGTTAAAAAACTACAGGACTTTGGTGCTGGTGTTGGTTTCAAAAGCAATAGTGATATTGTTAAAGAAGAACACAAAAGAGATATCCTCAAAAAAGAATTAGGTAAGTTTTTCGCACCTGAATTCCTCAATCGTATTGACGATGTTATTATCTTCAATTCTTTGAAAAAAGAAAACATTGATAAAATCGTTAAGTTAGAGATTGATCGTTTGATGAAACGATTAACCAAAATGAAATACAACTTTACATACGAACCAACGGTTATTGATTTAATCTCTAAAGTTGGTTTTGATGAAACCTTTGGGGCTCGTCCATTAAAGAGAGCACTCCAAGATAAAGTTGAAGATCTAATCTCAGAAAAAATACTTCTTAATGAGGTTGTTGAAGGAACTGAATATATGTTATTAGTAAAAGACGGTGAAGAAATAGTAATTGAAAACCGTACAGTTCAGGAACCAAAAAAACGAGGTAGAAAAAAGAAAGAGGATCAACCCTCAATCTAAAATAAAAAGGAAGAGAAATCTTCCTTTTTTTGTGCCCAATAAAAAAGGGGGATTAAAAATCCCCCCTAAAAATAAATAGAAAATTAAACATTAATGTTTGGTATAACCAAGACCCTCTATCATTAGTTTACCAACCTTAATACCGTTATATGTATCCTCAACAACAACATATTCATTTGGGGTATGATAACGATAATACCCAATAGAAATATTAAAACAAGGAATATTAAATAATTGATTAATCATATAGATATCCGTATATGGATGTTTGTGATACTTTGTATCCGATGGAAAATGTTCGTTAATTAAACGACCACCAACATTAAAGAACTCGCTATTACGATCAAACATTTGTCTACCCATAAGAAACTCTGAAATCATATTGTTCTCAGGAGCATCAAATTGGATACAGTACCCAACGTTTTCAAAAAATTCTGGATCTGCCTTTCTTGACCCATGACAACCTGTTTCTTCAGATACAAAAAATGCCGCTTTAAGATTTGGTAATTCTTTTAATAATTCCAAACACCCATAAACACCACATTTGTCATCCCCACCTATACCAGTGGGATTACCGTTGTCATTATACGCTTTAAGAGATAGTTTAATGTTTCCCTGAGCATCAGGTAACATTTCCTCAACAACGTTAATTGTGTCAATTGTATGTACCGTATCGGTGTGAGCAATCACACAAGGGAAATATTCAACATTTTCATCGGTTTGTTTAGTTGCGTAGATATTGAACATATCGTCAACGTGATAAGGGATTTTGTTTTCAATCAACCAGTCCTCAATAAATTGGATCATTAGATCTTCTTGATAAGTTTTGGTTGGAATAGACAATACCTCTTTTAATAATTCATAGTTTCTTTCCATGGTACAAAAGTACACAAATTATTTCAATCTACCAACTATTTTCCTTATTTCTTCGAATAATTCGTATTGAGTTTCAATTCTTTTCAAATCATCATAAGTAACAGATCTCTTTTCTTCTCTATTATCACTTTGATTATCTCTAAATGAAATGATGATTTTATTTGTACCTGGATCTATCTTTTCTATTTTAAAGAATTTATTTTTATCCGTTCTTATTGGGATCCATTTATCAAACCCATATTCTTGGTCAACCTGTTGTTGTAATTCTATAAATTCATTATAATTAACAAACCTTTCATCTTCTTCGTATTTCTCAATAATTTTATCCAATTGATTAGAAACAAATGATTGATAACTTTCATTATCCCAATCAGGACAATCTCCATTATATCTTAGTTCGGACCAATTACCTCTATAGTTTTTATCAAATTTATCTATTAATTCTTTTAATAGACCACCAAGATCAACATCTTCAGATTTTAGTTGTTTGTACCACGTTAAAAGGACCCCTACGGTTGCCTCATATTTATACGCCAATGCCTTTTGTTTAATTCCAAATTTAACAAACGGATTATCAAGTTCAGATCTTATTTCATCTCTAGAATTATTGTATATACAATGCTCCCATTCTGACGCATACTCATCTACAATCCTATCAACAACGTTAGAATCAATTTCATTTGCCAATCCCGATATTTTTTTTGTATCACTTGGGTCCACAGAAGGAAAAAATGTTCTAACAATATTTATTAGTTTTTCTTTATTCTGATCATCAAATGCATATTGGAAAAAATCACCTTCTTCCCAATCTTCTGTATATCTATAAGTGTCGTAATCAATATTTGAATAATCAGACATATAATATCTCCATTCATATACATCATCACTATCAAGATCAAAAATATTTAAAAAATCTTCATCATCATTAAACTCAATAACAACTATTGAATTATTTGGACTACTACTATTGAATTTGATTTCACCTATGATCTTATCCCCACCATTTTCATTCCATCTTGGTTCATACCCATTATAAACACTTTTTAAAAATTCATATGTTTCACCGAATCTTATTATTGGGTTTAAAACTTTAACCGATTTAGGGAAGTATTTTTTTATATCGTCAGCATTTGCAAATCCATTTCTATCGTACCCATATCTTACAACACTTGGGTCGTTATTGTCTCTGTTATGTATGGAGAATACTTGAACGTCAGGATCAGAACTGATTAAAAAATACAAATCACCCTCACTAAAATTATCATCCCAACTCTGACTATATAAATCTCCACCAAAATAAAATGCCGCATCTTTAGATAATACTTTAACTATCTTTAAATTTTCATCTTCACTAACAATTTCTACGTCACCAGATTCGTATGGATTATATTTTCCGTAATTCATATAAAATAAATATCCTAAATGCTTGGAATATTGTTTTTTTGTATTATCTTTGTATTTATAAATTAGTTATTTGACATATGGGGGTGTTTTTGGATTTGACAGGTATTGGCTGAAGATCAAGGGCACGTGGGGACTGAATTAATCTCCTTAAAAACTGATTCACATTTATAGACGGCAACGTTTTAGCAAAAATGGAAACTCTTGGTTTAGTAAGAGAATCCGAAGTTACTGTAGCCTAAGAGGTTTACGGAAACGGGGGGTCGATCAGACATATAACCTAGCAACAGAAGTCGCAGATGAGTTGGTTTTCACTCTAAAAGAAAACAACGGTCTCGTTCAGAGTGCTACCGTAACAAAAGTGAACTCGACACAGTTATTGGTAACGATGTCAAAATAGGAACCAAATATTTTGGAAGGTATGAAAAACCTTAACCTAAACGTGTAGTCCTTATCCGACAGGATAGGCTGGACGAGGGTTCGAGTCCCTCCACCTCCACCAATTGTAAACCTCATCTTCGGATGAGGTTTTTTTATGCTCGATTATTATATTTTAATGATGTACCAAAACTATATTTTAAGGCATAAAAAAACCCATATAAAATGGGTTTCTTTTCTTCTGATCTAAATTTACTTTGATAACGTGTCCGATGCAACAACTTGTTCAGTTGTGTCAGGTGTTGCGTTTTCGGTTGTGTTAGATGTTGCATTTTCAGTTGAATTTTTTTCACCACAAGAAGTCATTAAAGTTAATGTCGTGAAAAACATAAAAAATACTAATACTACTTTTTTCATTTTTTTTTAAATTATTTATTTGTTTATTATAACTAATATATATCATAAAAAATATTAATAATCAATATATCAAATAAATTTTAACATAAATTTCACGATAAAAAAAAAGGGATCAATTTACATTGTCCCTAATTAATTTTTTTAACTTAATAAGTTTACCTAAAAAATAAAAACCTGAGATTACAGTTTTTTGTGAGAACCTTTAGTAGTATTATTGTTTCCCTACTTATCCACCATCTTTTGAATGGTATTTCTCAGTGACGATTAGTTAGACCAATCACTCCTTAAGATAACAGTTACTCTCTTATTACTCGACTCTCTCCGAGAATGCCTTCCCAGTTGATCCTTGCGGGACTAGAGGTGTTTGGTAAGAATATCGTTAAACTTGCGGTTTAGACGATGCAATGAACGGCTCATTACTATGTAGTCACCTTTCGCTGTTACCTGACGAACACTTTTGCTTAAGTCATATTTAATTATAGGAATAATCAACATTTCCATAAGTTTGTGTTGTGGATTGTAGAAGTAGTGGTCCGCCACGGGCTCCGTTATCTTTTGAACAACGGAATACTCAACTACTCCTTGAAATGTCCCCATTTCCATACTTTAAGATTACTTCGAGATCGACCCCTTGGTAGAAGTTAATCAAGGTTAATAACGGCACCACCCGTACATTAACATACCTTTCGGTTTTAAGTACCCTTTCATATTGGAACACGCAATAATGAAATTGGATAACTTCATTTTTTGCAATATTCCTACGGGTTATTCCTATTAGTGTTCCCACTTCAATCAGACGACCCACATCGCCCAATCATCTAACCATTTTCCCTACAGCGTTGCCCTCGGTACTAAAGGTTAAACGGTATCCCGCTTGTGTACTCAAGTTCGGTTACCCAAACCGCAAATCGGTTACACTTCCGATTCACTTTATCCTACTTTCGTAGTTTATTTTATGGACTATACACGGCCCAATATCTTTATCATTCC
>Ga0315900_10006016_pt1 | contig 16459 bp, 7 predicted proteins | sample LakEriMetagenome_FD_203521 | JGI IMG/M metagenome (GOLD analysis project Ga0315900, IMG submission 203521) | Freshwater fungal communities from buoy surface, Lake Erie, Ohio, United States - Buoy 12 MA114 | ecosystem: Environmental > Aquatic > Freshwater > Lake > Lake biofilm | place: USA: Lake...
AGGTGGAATAAAAAGAAAATATTAAAAAAAAAATAAATTTGATAATATTTATCATAAAACAATAAACAGAATTTAAAAAACTTAAATAAAATGGCTGATTTACTAATGAAAATGCCCATACCGTATGAACCAAAAAGACAAAACAGGTTCATCTTGAGATTTCCATCATCTTTGGGCATAAACGAATGGTTTGTGGAATCGACAGCGAGACCACATATAACAATAAACGCAACCGAAATTCCTTTTTTGAATACTTCAACTTACGTTGCTGGAAGATTCACATGGGGTAAGTTAAATGTTAAATTTAGAGACCCTATCGGACCCTCAGCATCACAAGCTTTGATGGAGTGGGTACGTCTTTGTGCAGAATCTGTTACAGGCCGTATGGGTTATGCTGCTGGATACAAGAAAAATGTCGATTTGGAAATGTTAGACCCAACTGGTGTTGTTGTAGAAAAATGGATATTAGAAGGAACATTCTTAGATGATGTTAACTTTGATAGTTTGGCATATAATCAGGATGGTTTAGCAACAATCTCAGCTTCGATGAGAATGGACCGTTGTATCTTAGTTTACTAAAATTTTTATAAAAAAAATATTAAAAAAATCCCATGCACTTTGTGTTATGGGATTTTTTTTGTTTATTTATGTCAATGTGATATTATGTTTGTGATAAAAAAAGTATATGGAACAAGATATTTCAGTTTATGGTCAAATGAATTTTAGTTTACCACATGATGTGGTACCTCTACCGACAGGTGGAATTTTTTACAAAAACAAAAAAAAATCTATCAAAGTAGGTTATTTGACTGCCACAGATGAAAACATTCTTTTGAATGCGACGACAAACAACAAGGAAGGTGTTGTATTACAACTAATGAGGAGTAAAATCTATGAAACGGATTTGAGACCTGAGGAACTACTAACAGGTGATGTTGAAGCCATATTAATTTTTTTAAGAAATACCGCATTTGGTACAAATTATGATATAACACTTACTGACCCACAAACACAAAAAAGATTCAACGTAACAATTTTGTTGGATGAATTAAACATTAAAAAAACTGATGTCAAACCTAATGAAGACGGTTTATTTGTAGTCAGATTACCTAAATCTGGTAATGAAGTAAAAATTAAACCATTATCATTGGGAGATAGTTTAGAAATTGAAAGAATGATTGAATCATACCCTTCTAATCGAGTTGCTCCAAAAGTAACTTGGAGACTCAACAAACAGATTGTTTCAATTGACGGTGACACCGATAAAGGTATGATTGCAAAGTTTATCGAAACTATGCCAATTATGGATTCAAAATTTATTAGAAATTTTTTGAATGAAAATGAACCAAGATTAGATTTACAAAAAGAAGTAACCGCCCCATCAGGAGAAAAAGTGATTGTTGATATCGCGTTTGGGGTTGAGTTTTTTCGGCCTTTCTATTGATTATAGGAAATCTATTTCCGATGAATATTATTACTGTTCGAAACATCTAAATATTTCCTATTCAGATTTTTTAATTTTACCAACTTATTTGAGAAAATACTTAATCAATAAGTTAATAGAGGAAAGTGCCCCTAAAAATAATCAATCATAGTATTTATAAAAATAAAAGGTAAACTATGATGTCCAACGGAGATGGTTCTGAAAACGAAAATGAGAATACGCCTTATGCGAAAAAAGTTAAGAATGAGGTTGTAAGTAAGTATAAAAAAAGCGCTGATAAAGCATTCGATGTAGGAACTACTATATCATCTGCGAACGATGCTGCAATTAAATTGAATACTGCGCTTGCGGGCTCTGGTGCTTTAGCGGCAACAATAACCACAAATTTTGTCGACGCGGGTCAAAAAATGTTACTACTCACAGATAAAGTGAGTAGTTTAGAAGAAGGTATGCAGATGGCCGCCGATGTCAATAAAAACTTGATGGATGCGACCGGTCGAGCTTACATTGCATCCTCCAAGGAGTTAGCCGGCATAGTTTCTGCACAACAGGCTTCGGGTGTCGAAGCGTCAAAACTACTTACAGCTTTTAAAAGTCAAGGATATGCCTTAGAGGGAATACCAAAAACTATACAAAAAGTAATTGATACCTCAAGAGCATTGGGTGTGAATTCTGAGGCCGTTACATCGTCAGTTGTGACAAATTTAGGTAAATTAAACACATTCAACTTTGCTAACGGTGTTGAAGGATTGACAAGAATGGCCGCTCAAGCCGCGGTTGTTGGAGTTGATATGCAAAAAATGTTTTCACTCGCCGATGACATGTTTGACCCTGAAAAGGCCGTGGGATTGGCATCGTCTTTACAAAGACTCGGAGTTGCAACAGGAGACTTATTGGACCCACTTAAGTTGATGGATTTAGGACAGAACAATCCACAAGAATTACAAAATCAGATTGTACAAATGTCCAAACAGTTCACATATTTCAATGAACAAAATCAAAAATTTGAAATTTTACCTGGCGCAAAGTTACAACTTAGAGAAATTGCCAAAGAGATGGGTATGAGTGCTGACGAATTGGCAAAGATGGCGTTAGGAAGTTCAGACCTTTCGAAAAAAATGAGTGAAATTAAGTTTCCTGAATTGGAAACAGGACCCGTAAGTGAAGACCAAAAAATGATGTTGGCGAATCTTGCGGAACTCAAAGACGGAGAATATAAAATTAAAGTTCAAGAAACAGTACTGACAGAAAAGGGAGAAAGAGTTGCAACCGGTAAAGTCGAAGAAAAATCAATAGCTCAACTATCAAAAGAAGATTTAGAAAGTTTACAATTTGCACAACAACAAGGTACTAAAACCTTAGAACAAATTGCCTTGGAATCGATGAGTTATGAAGCTAGAGCAGCAAATGCACTTGAATCTATAAGTAGTACAGGTAGAGGAACCTTAGCGTCATCAAAAATTGCAAACAAAGGTCAAGAGGTTTTGGGTAAAACTCTTGCAGACTTAGTAAATTTAACCAAGGAAGTCAGTACCGAAGGTGGTCGTGGTCTAGTTGATGAGGCTCTTCCTCTACTGAGAGATTTCGGTGCAAAATTGAGTGAGGCGTATAAAGATAGTAAAATATCAGAAGATGAGAAAACACTTTTGATGGAGAAAGGTAAAGAAATTGATGAAAAATTTGGTGGCGCTTTGGGTAAAGGGGCTGAAGTTTTTTCCAAATTGGGAAATATTGTGTCGGAGTTTCCAGGTGAAGTCATTAAGGCGGTAGATGCTGCCACAAAAACAATGGAAACCGAAAAGTCTTCTGCAAGTGGAGATAAATCAGGTACTGCATCGGCCACTCCGAATGAACCTAAGTATCTTACAACAACTAAAAAAGATGAAATGATGCAAGGTATATTTGAGGCGAGTCGGGCAGAAAACACATCAGTCACTAACAATACAAGTAATCAATCAGTAAATAATTCAACATATAATAATCAAACAAGTTCTAATACCAATAATTCAATAACATCAAATGATAATAGGACAACAAATACCAACTCCACAACAATTAATGAATCACAAAAAGCCACAGCACAATTGAACACACAACCATTAGGATTGGATTTACAACCAATGGTTGACTTACAAAATAAACAACTACTCACAAGTGAAGGGAGTTTAGGTCAACTACAAGAATTGAACCTGACTATGGAGAATGGTAATCAAGAATTAATAAAAGTTTTATCCTCTTCACCCGTAGCTTCGAATACTGCAAACAATATTTTACAAACACCTAAAGAAATATTGATGACTAATCAACCGACAGATAATACAAAACAACTTGTAGTTGGAGGTCAATCGATGACGGAAAACAAAATCGAAATTCAAAAACCAACTGATATATTACCTGTTGGGGAAATCACAAATTCCATGGCTCAAAATAATATGACACCACAAGGGATGAATTCCTCATTTGATGGAAAGTTAACTATCGATGTAAATATTACCGCACCTCCTGGTGTTGATATTGCTACAATTAAAGATGTTGTGACAAAAACTATGTACGATTCTAAAGTTAGAGATAATATTAATAAGAGTGTGATTAGTCCAAGAATAGGTGCTAATGAACCTACATCAGGAATACCTGTATAGAATAAAAAATTTTGACTTTCAGTCTATTTATATTAAAAAGTTCGAATGGCAACACCATCTTTACTGCAACAGGCACAACAGGCTGGACCAAAAACTCAAACACAGACTGAGGAAAGTTTTTTATCTTATGAACCATCTCAAGTCTTTAGAGAGGAATTGATAATTAAAAATCTCAAACCTTATAATATTGCGGGAATAAATTCAGAACCACAAGGGACTGTAATTTATCAACAGAGTCAACCTGATTTGTCAGCAACAGAACCACTTTTTTCTTTGGATGGTACTGGCTTCCCTGTTATTTTCAGAAATGAAAGTCCTGACAACTTAATTGTACCATCGACTTATTTAGCATACAATATTTTTAAAACACCAAACCCTGTAGGTAATAACGGACCTCTTTCAAATGATTCTTATATTGCAAAAATTGGTGCACAAGTTCTAAAAAAATCATTATTAGAAACAAATGCTTTTTATATTGAACAAAGTTTGAATGCTAAAACTACTGTATCATTTAAGATAACAACACCTGACCAAAACGACACATTTGAAAGTAAATTAGGTGGTAGTTATGTTCCTGACTCACCTATTCCTGGTGATTACTTTTTGGATGGACTCAATAAAAGACCTACAGATACTGCGGGAGAGGTACTAAATCTCGCTGCAGGTCAAAGCACAACAACTGGCGGGGTTCTAAACGGTTCATTATCAAGAATAATCACTCCATCCCAAATTTTTTTAGAATATACAACTACAGGACAAAAAGGTCTTTTATTATCAAATCTATCCTACAACATATTTAGACCACCTTATGGAGAAACTCTTCAGGGTGGTTTATTTAATAACATAGCAACAACAGAAATTAATAACTTAGTTGATAATTTTGGATTACAGTTGCCTGGAGCTTACTATGTAGGTTCAGTAACATCAGAACCATCTTTTGCAACAAACCCAATCAATGCGGTCCCAATAGACGTTTTCGGTAGAGATACTCAGGCATTAGTTCTAGGACCTGATGTATTAGGTAAAGATTATGAAGGTAATGAAGGTTCAATTAGTTTCGGTTTAGGTTCTAAAGCTTTAATTGACCAAGGTAATTTAGAAGGAGATTTGGTTTGGGTTTCTCCTAAATACAGAGGAGGTAGTTCACCTTTTAATTCAATCAGAATAGATTTCAAACCAGGTTCTATTTTAGACGACACTCAGAGATTGATAGAATCTGCAGATAGACTCCAAGGAGAGGCTAGACTCAAACATGTTGGTAATGCAATAAATCAAATTAGTACTAAGTTCCATGACGGTTACAAAGAAATTACCAAAGGGTCTAAAGCTGTACGTGTTGAATACGTAAGAGGTAGTGCGGTGGTTGGCTCGGAATATTGTAGAATATTCACTAAGAAAAACACTTATTCAAGATATGATAAATTACAAAAATCTGATGGTATAACCAACTTTGGTAGAAGATTTAGTTATTCTGTATTGGATACAACTTACAATCTGAACATTTATCCAACTAAACGAGGTCAGAATGGACCAACACCCTCATGGGCTCAAGGAGGTAAAGTAAAAAAATATATGTTTTCGATAGAAAACCTTGCTTGGAAAGACTCAAAAAAACCAGGTTTCAATGTACAAGACCTACCTGAATGTGAAAGGGGACCTAATGGCGGAAGAATTATGTGGTTTCCTCCCTACGACCTTAAATTCGGAGATAATTCTACAGCCAATTGGCAAACCACGGACTTTTTAGGAAGACCTGAACCCATTTATACATACAAAAATACGTCTAGAAATGGAACCTTGAGTTGGAAAATAGTTGTTGACCATCCATCCGTATTAAATTTGATTGTTGACAAAGTTTTGAATAAAGAAATCGATTCTAACGCGGATAAAGTTTTGGAATCATTTTTTGCTGGTTGTCAAACTTATGATTTATATGATTTTGCGGTTAGATTCAACACAGTTCCGTTGAGTGATTTACAATACATACAAGAGGTAATTTCTGAGGCCACACCTGAAGAACTACAGATTATAAAATCTACCGACATACCCGTAGACCCTGAAACAGGTGGCGAAGCAAAAAAAGAAGCGGTAAAAGGAGAGTGCCTTAACTGTAATAAACCTGATTTTAACTCATTCCAACAACTTGGTTTTTATTTTTTTAATGCCATACCTGCTCCGTCTGAAACTAATCCATCGAGTTTCAAAAATTATTACGAAACCTATAAAAATCAAAAAAGTGACTTTGAATCAAAAACTATAGAGCCAAATAAAGCTAGTGTCACAAACTTTTTTGATAGTGTGATAATTGATAATTACGAGAAAGTAATTAAAAATAATGATGAAGGACTAATTTATAAAATAGTAGATTCATTCGAAAAAAACCTGATTAAAAAATTGACTATAACTATAAAAGGTTGTGCGTCGGCTCTGGGTGCAACAGACTATAATAAAAAATTAGCAGAGAGAAGAATAAAATCTGTAGAAGAATTTTTGAAATCAGAGAAAGTTTCTTCAGGACAAACTCAAATTTCACTCCAAAAGTATTTTGATGGGGGGAAAATAACTGTAAAAGGAGTGGCCGATGGTGAAGACGCTAAAAATATTACACCAAAATCATTCACTGGTTCTTCAGCATCAAATGTTACGGCATGTAACACAGACCCTATAATTGATGGAAAACCTATCACAGGAACAAAGTCAATTTACTTGGTACAATCCATGGCATGTCGGAGTGTTTTCATAAACGATATAATTGCTGAACCGGCTGAGCCAGTATTTAGTAAACCACCACCAGCACCTGAAGTGCCTGCCACACCACCAAATGACACAAATAAAAACCCTCTACAAGTTCAAGAACCTGTCAGAACAATAAGACAAACCCAAGGATTAAGTAAAAAAATCCTCAGATTACTTTTAAGTGAATGTAATTACTTCCAAGCTTTGGAACAATCAAGTCCTTTTTTATACAGAAGTTTAAAAGAAAAATTAAAATTTTTTGAACCAACATTTCATTCCACCACACCTGAGGGCCTAAATTCAAGAATAACGTTCTTAAATCAATGCTTAAGACCAGGTGACACCATTCCTACGATAGGAACTGATGGAAGACCAATTTATAACGATGCGGTTAATACCGCATTTGGTAGACCACCAGTATTAATTCTTAGAATAGGTGACTTTTACAATACGAAAATCATACCTAGGAATCTCCAATTTAATTATGAACCACTAATTCTTGATTTGAATAGAGAGGGTATTGGTGTACAACCTATGATTGTGGGTGTTACGCTTGCGTTTGACATTATTGGAGGTATGGGTCTTGCTAAACCTGTCGAAGACCTACAAAACGCTCTCTCATTTAACTACTATGCTAACACTGAAATATATGATGAAAGAGCAATTGCCACGGAAGATGTTAGTAAGTTGGACCAGTTAGTTTTGAAGGGATTATTAGACAAAGCAGATGAAGTACCACCACCAGTTGTAAATAATCAATTACAAAATGAAGGAGGAACAACAATTGGTACAGTAATCTCAACCTCTAATAATGGGGATTTTTTAATCGGTAGAATTACTTACAGAGAAGTAATAAAAAATTTAACACAAGAGTTAGAGACTTATTTTAAACTAGTACCAAATACTATAGAACAAATGTCCAAAAATTATAACTTCTTTGTTTGGCAGTATGCTGACAAAGAAAGGATATATCAGTTAGGTAAAGTTGGAGGTTTAAATAACAAAAGAATTTATGGTAAGGCAAAAAATTTGGATGAAGTTTTTAAAAAACCATTTGAGGATGTTATAAAACAAATTAAAAATTCTGATTCCAATAATTTCTGCCCATTAGTTTCAGATTTTTTGAAAGCAACTTTTAAACAAGACAGTAAAACAATAACAATCCTTAAAGAAAAAATGATTTCATTCATAAATGAAAAAATAGAACCAGAGTTTATAAATAACGTTGTACAACAATTACAACCGTTAAACGCTCAACAACAAGTAGTTGTTGATTTAATAGATAAACTAAATTTTGTTTTTACTGAATACGATGGATACATAAAATCTGATGGAACACCGGTCATTTACAAACTCAGCGGAAATTCGATGACAGATATACAAACTGACTTAAATCAAATCGGTATCGACATGGAATTATACATATCCGAATTAGTGGGCGCTGGTATGATATACGGTTCGGGTAACTTTGTTCTATCCAACAAAAGCATATTGACAGACCAAGAAAAAAACTTCTTTATGATAATGAGTCAAACATTTACCGATAAAAATAAATTACAGGAATTTAGTGATTATATTTTCGCAAATAACATAATAGATGGTGTTGAAATCAAAGACCCAAGAAGACCTAAAAAATTACTGAATGATATATTAGGTTTGGACTTCGGAGATTTATTGAATTTAGGATTGGGACAAAGTTATTACGACAGATACTCTAGGGCAAAAAATCAATTAGAGAAAATATCTACTAATTTTTTTGGTGGCCCCGACATTTCGAGAAAGTTTAAAACCTACGGTAACTTTAAATTAAGTAGTTTAACAGATGATAGAAAAGTTGACTTCACAACCAACGTGCCTTCTTTAGAAACTCAGAAAGAACAATTAAAAAAATTATACGAATCAGTTCCTACTGAGGGAGATACATACAATGGAAAAAAATTTGAATAATGGCTCTAGAATACTTTAACAGATATGATAATTTTCTAATAAATGGTCAACAAACAGTTGTTCCTTTTGTGAAAGTACCGCCTAAAACTACTGATAAAAAGTATATTTATAAAGTTGGATTGTCACGTTTAGATAAAATTTCTCAACAATTTTATGATTCACCTTTTTTCGGTTGGATTATTTTAGCCGCAAATCCAGAATTCGGAGGAAATGAATTTGTAATACCTGATGGTTCTATATTGACAATTCCGTTTCCGTTATTAGCATCTTTACAAGATTATAATAACGCACTACAAACACATTTTTATTACTATGGCAGATAACTCAAATATCTTTGTTGAATTCGATTACCAAAATATAATAGTTGTAGACCCAAACAAAATAGTTGACCAAGATGGTCAAGTCAAAGACAGATTGGTAAACCACGAAGATATGGTTATGTATGCAAATTTGGAGTGTCAATTAACACCACGAACCAAACTTAGATTAGGTATTGAACAAAACGAATTACAGACAATTGAAATTGCAAAAATCAATTTTCTTAGACCCGGTGGTGAAAAATATCTTAACGATAGATACACTCAAGTTTTTACAGGAAAGGAAGAAAAACAAGCAACAACATACAGATTTTATGAACCTGATTTAGAAAAAGAAAAAAGTGGTGTTTTGGAAACATCCTTATTAGGTATAACAAATATAAACTTTAATGTTAATACATCTTTTTTACCCAAAGTAACAATATCTCTGCAAGATGTGAGGGGGAGGGCTTTATTTGAATTAGGTGATAAATCACCATATGCGGCATTAGTAAATTTACCGTATCCGATGTTTTATTTAACTTTAAAAGGTTATTATGGTAAAGCGGTGAGATACCAACTAATGTTACAAAACTTTCACGCTCGATTCGACGATAGTTCAGGTAATTTTGATGTGACTTTAACTTTTTTGACTTATAAGTACACTGTTTTAGCCGAAGTCTCAATGGGATATTTGTTAGCAACACCACAAATGTTTCCAACAACAGTCACAACAACGGCCAACCCAAAAAGTCCTACAAGTAAAACAGTAGATACGACTCCGAAAAAATATACTTTAGGTTATCAAAAAATAAAAGAATTATATGATGAATACAAGTCTAAAGGGATTATCGATGAAAACCTACCTGAATATACCATTACACAATTACAAAGTAAGTTAGATACGTTTATAAAAGACACTTTAAAAAAGTGGGGTGAAGTTAATATGGCTCCACTCACACATATAGAAACATATAGCCAATTGCTCACAAAATATAAACAAGAAATGTATTTTAGTTCAGATTCTTGGTTTAAGAAAAATTTAGACCCTATAAATTTCATAATATTAAAAGGTAGTGGAAATAAAGTTTTCATTTCGAGAAAACCGAGTGATGAATCGGACCAAAACAGAATTAGGACTGAACTATCAGAAATTATTATAAGAAATAATAAGGGTTTAGATGAGAATCCTGTTTTAGGAAAAAATGGACAATATGAAATTGGTAATAAAAAAATAGAATCAGAAATTAATAATAGACTAAATATAACAAAACCATTACCAGGACAAACAAGTGCGGTTGGTGGAGCGATTGCAAACCAAGCAGGACTTTCAATACCTTTACCTGGTTGGGTGAATTTCAATGTCACTAAAGAAGAAGTCGATTTTGAAAAAACTTTTTCTCAGATATACAAAAAAGACCCGAAACTCGAAATAAATAAACCTGATTTTGAACAATTTCAGGCGACACTAAGTTTTACAATTGACCAACTGCAACCAAAACAACCACAAGGTGAACCTCCTCCACCACAAACACCTGATAAATTTTATGGAATGGAAAGTAAGGGTGAATTTTTGGACAAAATTTCACAAATGGAAAAAGATTTGTTGAGGACTAAGGATGAAATTACTAAAAATATTGGAGATGAATTAAATAAGTTAATTAAAGATGGAAATTCAGGATTAGGATTTACACCAACAATAAGAAATGTATTGGCAATTTTCTTTGCAAATGGGGAGGCTTTCTTGAGATTGATGGATGATTGTCATTCAGAGGCTTGGTCACAAAGAGATAGTGAAGTTAGAAAAAAATCAATTTTGGGTACTACACCTTCTTCAGAAAAAGTTGACGAGGGTTTTGTTTATCCATGGCCTCAACTAATAAAAGAAAGAGTCGATAGTAAAGGAGTTAAATCTTATAACGTTACTTATCCGGGGGACCCTGATGTCATTAATGAAACTCAAGGATTCTTATTTGATTCTTGGCCTGAAATAGAATTTGTTGAAGAATTGTTAGGGAGTCTTTTCAAATCTAATTCTTTAGACTCCCAATCAACACCAACTGATGATGAAATAAATCAAGTTAGTAGAATATCATTAAATTCGATAGAATATCCACTCTCTAACATTATCTACCAAAACAAAGAAGAAGTAAAATTTTTTTATGAATTTTGGGAGAGGATGGGTTCGGTCTCCAACTTCTCAAGACTCACAAGGGGAGCCCCGAATGCATACTCAATGAGTGACATCGTGGCTGAAACAGAATCAACAAATATGATTAATGCTTTAGGTTCTGAAAATGTTTTTTTGATAAAAAAGTTGAAGGAATATGATATTAATCCAACAACTATAAGACCAATATTACGGGCAATATCAAATTTAGGTGAAGGTGAATCGTATCAAAAATACATCAGGGGGTATTACTCAACCCCATATATAAAATCCTATTCTGACAATGACTTTAGAATATTTGATAATCCGATATTTGCAAGAATTAGTAGTGCGGGACAAAATAACAACACCATATCTGAAACATATAAACAAGATTTGGATGATTATATATCATCGACAGAATCTGAAGAATTCGAATTCAATGACACATTTCCTTTCACAGATAGTGAATGGAATGAAAAATATTTGGCTAAATTCAACGGAAGTCCTAATGTTACAAAAAAAACTATAACATGGAATGAATCCATAAACGCAATTGCCAATTATGATGTTGAAGATATTACTAGTGAAACCAAAAGACCTGTAACTTATTTTAATTACTTAAATAGTGCACCATTAAACCCATTTTCAGATGGTGTTGTTAATTCACAACAACTAAAAACTTATTACAAACAAAGAACCGAGAATAGTTACTCTTCTAAATCAAAACAATTACCAACGGAGGGAGAGATAACTTATTCAAATTATGATGGCGGAGTCGTTAACATCCAGACTACTTCGATGATGAATACTCCATATTTTATTAATGCTATTCAAAAAGGGGTTCTAAATTTCAGAACAGGACAAAACTACCCATATAGAGAGGCTACTTACTTATTCCTCAATAGTTTACCATTAGCAACCCTCAAAGAGAAATATAAATCATTTCAATCGAACGTTACGAGTGATTTGGATTATATCTTTGCTTGTTTTAAAAAATATGGTGCGGTCCACAAAATACCATATTCTTGGATACTAAAATATGGTTCATTGTGGCATAGATACAAGTACTATGTTGAAAATGGTAATGATTTTTTAGATGGTGTTTGGTCGGACTTTGATTATTTAGGGAACTATGACCCATCAACATCTGCAACAACAAAAACATATGTTTTTACAGGTGCTGGTGCTCCCCAAGAAACTAGAATAACCTTACAGTTTGATGATGTCATTAATAATTATTCAACAACCGAAATGGATTTAGGGTTTTACCCCAAATTAATCAATGATTTTTCCGTATTTTTTAATGGTTATAACATATTCCCAACATCGGCGTCAGGTACTGGTATTTTTTCATCATCAACAATAGGATTTAATAGTCAAGACATACAAAACGGAATTAATTCAGGTCTTACAGTTAGTAGAACTGCTTATAATTTTGCATCAACAGGGTTCGATTCGGGAGATTCAAATAGAACTTTTTTGATGAACTCATATAGTGTAACTTTAAACGATATAAATGACAGTAACTTCTTCTTGATGCCATCGGTTGGTAACGATTTTAACCAATCTTTTAATGAATGTTTTAAAAACATCGATAGTTCTTTGACAGCACCGAAGTTGAAAATAGAACCAAGAAATAATAAATCAGTATTTAATGGTTCAGTCAGATGTTTTTGGATTGCTCCAAATTTCGGTTGGTTCGACAATTCCCAAATCGAAAAACCACTGTATAATCAATATCTAAAAAAAATAAAAAACACTCAAGAAAGTCAAGACAATTTCAACTTCACCAAAACCGCTGAGTATAGTTATTTCGATGAATTAACATCAACATTTAAAAAAGATATTTTGGACCAATTCGAACAATTATATTTGAATTTTTCTTCATCAAGATATAAATTTTTACCAGTTGACCAAACAGAGATATTACCCGATAACGTAAGTGTTTTGATGAATTTTCATCTTTTATTCACCGAAATGATGAAATTACCGATTGAATATAAAGACGCTAATATAACACAATTACAGGAATTACAATTCAGTAATTACACATCTTTCATAAAAAGATTTATGGAATATGATTTGTTGTTTAAATACGGAAATCCTTCGGAATATAACAAACAACTTTATCTATCTTTTACAATACCATCACCTGAAGCTTATGGATTTAATTCTATTTTAGATAAAATAAAACCATTACCCTATTCTAACTATACACCTAATGCATTACCAAATGGAAGTAATCAAACAACGTTGGCGGATGTTGAAACAAACTTTCCTGATGCGTGGAAAGCGTTATTACTTCATGTAGGAAATTCACAAGTTGATGGTATTAAATATACAGACCAAGGTTCTACAATTTTTGATTTTTTCATTGATAACAATATAGAATTTAGTGAAGATAACGTTATCTCACTTTATCCGTTAATTAAAATATATGCAACACAGAAGAAATTAAAATCGAACTACAATAGTACCTCCTTCAAGACCGACATAACCAAGTTAGTTGATAAAAATAATAAATTTCAAGACACTGTACTAAAAAACACTTTCAAAATACTTAAAAAAAATTTAGCAAATGTTTCATTTGACCAAGGTAGTAACTTTTCATCAAAACTAATTGGGGCTCAGGGAAAAGTGGAATTGTGGGAATCATTAAAAGCACTTAACGATAAGTGGATAGCTGGTTATGATTTGAAGTATAAAACTATTTTCGAAGATGTTTTATTACTTGACCGAGCTAGTAGAGATTTAGGTGATAAGGTTCTTGTTAATATATTTGATTTGAATAGTTTGATTCAGAAAATCAACACATCGAGTAATTTACTTTATTATATTCAATCAATATTACAAATGAACAACTTTCAGGTTATGGCTTTACCCTCATATGTCAATTTCTACAACGTTCAGGACCCTATAAAAGATGCAATTCCGAAAGTAGAAAATTCTTTGGAATTTGCTAACGATATGTTTGGCACACATCCGAATGTTGATTATAGAAATTCAGGGCCGAAAATGGTTTGTTTCTACGCGGGTAAACCATCAGAACACCCTCAAATTAACAAACCTGATTATGCTTATCAGGACGATGGAATATATTTCCAAAAATTAGATACTAATACATTACAAGATAACTTAGTAGGAAAAAAAGATTGGGCTAAATCAAACAGAGTTGTTGGATTTACAGTTGACATGGGTATACAGAATCAAAATATTTTTACAAATATTTCAGTGAGTCAAGATAATGGTAAGGCTACCACTGAATCTATGCAACAAATTACTGATATGGCAAACCAAGCCGGAAATAGAAGTACATCAACTCAAAATACTTCTTTATATAATTTATATAAGTCAAGAAGTTATGGTTGTTCTATAAAAATGATGGGTAATGCAATGATTCAACCGATGATGTATTTTAACTTGAGACATATACCAATGTTTTCAGGTTCATATATGATATTGGGTGTGAACCATAATATACAACCAGGAAGTTTTACAACACAATTTGATGGTGTAAGACAATCAATATTTAGTTTACCTGACGTTGAAAGTTACATTCAAGCAGCACTAACAACAATTATTAGTACTATTTTTGCTCAGAATAAACAGGCAACTACTTTACCACAATCAAAATCTGCTAATACAGACCAAGAAAAAATAAATCAAAAATCCCCATCATCGATTAAGGATTCTACTCCGTCACAGTCAGATTCTTGTAGTGCAAATACTGCTTTCAGTGATTTTCAAACAAATACTACTCCACAACCGTACACTTACAATGATGATGAGGTTATAAAGGCAATCACTGCAATTACATCAACCTACCTTAATAAAAACATTGGTAAAAAAACAACCACACAAAATTTGATAGATAAAATTAATTATTTATCATTTTGTATAATGAATCATTATTCATATAAGGGAACTAAACAATTTTTAGGGTATGAATACAACTTCGGTGGAGTCAGATTAGATGCAAAAATCAATGGTAAAGAGGTTGAAACAAAAGGAGAACGATGGAAAAAACTCAACAAAGAATTTTTCTGCATGGAAAATAATGGAGTTCAATATAGTTTGGCAACCTTCAACAGTTTACAAAATTACTTGGAGTGGAAAATAGATTATATAAAATCTAAAGTGGATACTACAATATTGAATGGTAAAACATTAAAAGATAAAGACGGTAAAATAAGTGATACACAAAATTTGGCTAAAGATATTGATAAATTTATTTTGACTGAATGGCCATATCAAGACAGTTCTCTGAAATATGATGATATAGCAAATTCTGATGACACAAAAAGAAGGGTTACTTCATACGTAGTTGCAATCGAAACGGCTTTAGCCGCTGGATTATAATTTACAATAAATCGTGATATTTATATATAAAAAATAATATGAACTCAGTAAAAAATATTTTAGACAGTTACCTTGGGAAAAACACAAGGATTTCAGAAAAAGACCTTGGAAATGGGTCTAAACAAGTTTGTGATTTAGACAGTGGTGAATGCTACACAGTAAGAATGAAAGATGGTCTTATAGAAAGAGTAGATAATACTATGAATCAAACAAAAAAAATTCAAGTAGAAACCGCATCAGGAATAAAACAATTATTGAATGGATAACAAAATGAGAGTAGACGAAAAAATTTTAGAAGAATTAAAAAGATATAATCAGATTAATAGATATATCACAGAACAGGAGGCTTTGGACGTACCACCTCCACCTGATGCACCACCGGCAGACCCCGCAGCAGCACCCGCTGACCCAGCGGCTGGAGCGGTTCCTCCACCACCTCCAGGAGCACCCGCTCCAGGTGCAGAGGCAACACCAATTGACCCTGCAACTGACCCTGATGTTGAAAAATTAGGACCTGACGGAGAACCTGAAGGTGAAAAAGGCGAAGATAGTGGAACCGAAGAATTGGATATAACTGATTTGGTGACATCTCAACAAAATATCGAATCAAAACAAGAGGAATATTTTAACAATCTATTTTCACAATTGGAAACCTTACAAAGTAAATTAGGTGAAATGGACAAATTAGTTTCCAAAATTGATTCATTAGAAGCCAAGGTTGAAAAATACAGACCCAAAACGGCTCAAGAAAAACTTGAACTAAGAAGTTTGGATTCGGGACCTTACAATCAGAAACTTTCAGATTTCTTCGTAGATAAAGAAGAAGAAATGGAAAAATCAGGAAAAAATGAATATGTTTTAACAACTGATGAGGTAAAAGATTTTT
>Ga0315900_10006017_pt1 | contig 16457 bp, 16 predicted proteins | sample LakEriMetagenome_FD_203521 | JGI IMG/M metagenome (GOLD analysis project Ga0315900, IMG submission 203521) | Freshwater fungal communities from buoy surface, Lake Erie, Ohio, United States - Buoy 12 MA114 | ecosystem: Environmental > Aquatic > Freshwater > Lake > Lake biofilm | place: USA: Lake...
ATATATGACGCGGAATCTCTTCCGCTTTGATACCACATAGAGGAGGAAGTTCTATCGTTCTCTTCTTGAAAACGGCTTGGGGCGGCGTGACAGCACCAGAGGCATCGACCAGGCGGAGATTGGCGCGGCGGTTGTCGAGGCCATTCTTCGAAATGTGTTGGACCACCTGGTTCGGGCCTGGCGAGAGAAGGAGTGTGTGAAGATAGACCTCCTTCTTCTTGCCGCTGGCGGCGGCAGCCGACGCCCCCGAACAATCCACCTTTTGAGATGTAGCGATATAGGTGTTGGAAGACAGGTGCCACTTATGACTACTCACCAGGGCCAGATCCGCCGAGTCGATGAGAAACTCCACGAGCATTCCTTTAAAGAGTATGCTGCCCACAGCCGTATCTCCTACACGTCTATATTCGGCCTTTCCCATTACTCGGAGGACCTACAAGAATCTCGGAGTTCTGGGCGCGGCCCCCGCGGGAAATCTCCGAGGGCTAGACTAGAGATGGCTGCTATACACATACTCGCTCTTTCACTCATAGGCGCTTGTATGACACGGTTTATATCAGCGATCTCCTGTAAAGATGAGGAAGGGGTCGATATAGATTCCTGGACGATTATGAAGCTGCCGAAGAGCACCGACTACTTTTACTACGAGGCCAATGGAGGGATGAGCCAGAGTGCATACTCCCTGAATGACACGAGTGCCGGGGCCTTGAGCTACACAATGTGGCAGCTTTGGAAGGAACCTGATGTGGAGTATATGCTCTATAACGATGAGCCGCCGAATCAGACAGCCTACAACTTTTCAGTCGCGCACTCAAAAGGGGTGTGGATGTGGGACTCCAAGTCGGCCGTGGTGATCACACACTCGATCCCGAAGTTTCCCTCGGGGCCTGGAGAGGGGGGCTGGTACACGGGGCTCGAGCAGAATGCCTGGGAGTACGGGCAGGCGGCCTCCTGTTTTCAGGTGTCAGCGGATTACCTGGAGACCGCATTAGCTTCTATTCAGCTGACTGCACCACTCATATATGAGAGGAGATGCAGTGACTGCTACGGGCGCCAGCCCTCAAAGGCTCTGCGGGGCGGTGGGGCGTCAAATCCCTGTAACGTCTCGCTCCTCGACGATGGCCGCATTCTCTTCATGAAGCCGAGTACGCTCCAGGTGGATATCTGGGCAAGCTGTATTTCCCCCTATTTCGCCAGCGATGCGCGCGTGGAGTCCTGGATACACGGGACGACAGACGGGGCATTCTGTCCTCCTGAGTATGCATTTGAGACAACGGATATTCAGAGCCTGGCATTTCCAAACGGAAAGACGGTGATCGAGTACGACGACCATAGTAAGTGGGGCGTCTTAGAGAGCCCAATCGTCTGCTTCGGCGATCTCAATAGGGTTACGACTCAGATGCAGCGGGCTGGGACAGTGTATTGCTGGAAAGATGGGGCTCTATGGTCTCAGTTGGATGGGATGATACAAGAGACGAACTCGTGTTAGCCGGCTCCGTCCTGGGCTGGCCCTCAGAATACAGGTAGATCACAAGCTTGTCCGAAATCATCCCAATATTTATATTCTTTTCATATAGGTGCGCATTATAATCACTATCTTCGATGGCATTCAAGTCTTCTCGATAGGGATTGGCCTCCCACACGGAGGCGCGTATGGACAAGTGGCCGTTCTGTATATCTCGCGTACCAGGATCCACGGCGATGACGTGCTTCTGAGTGAAAAGGCGCCAAGGAGGGAACAAACGCTTCACGATGTAAAAGCAGTTCTTGTACAGGCAGCCACGAGGCTCCTCCCAGCTCAGAGTGGAAAAATCCCAGGTCGGATCACTCTTTGTAATGGAGGTGTAGGAATGTACAACGGCGTCGAGATCTGGCCGGTGCAAGAAGGCGCGCTCGATCATTTCGAGGCGGCGCGGATGTGCAATATCATCCGAATCGATAAAGGAAATAATGTCGGCGCCCTCTCTCTTGCCGACAGCCGCGGCGAGATTGCGATTCCTCCCAGCATATTGGCGGACCTCACTGAAAAGGATATGGACTGGAGGGAGCAGCGTGATCCGCTCGATCCACTCACAGATCTTATCTTGCATAGAGGCAGGCGCGCGCGAAAAAGAAAAAACAATGAGGTCTGGCTGGCGGACCTGATTCCTTATAGAGGCTAGACACTGAATAAGATAGCGGAGATCTTTGATATCGAAAGGAATACAGAGGGCTATCTTGAGACTTGGGGGGTCTGGGCCCACCCGCGAGACTTTGCGCGTCTTCATACTAGGGACTGGAGGGAGGAGTTTAGGAGGGTATAGTATTATCAAGTTCTTCCAGAATCTTTTTTGCCTCTTCAAGCTTATAAAGAATCGATGCTTTATTTGATTTGGTAGTAGCCCTCCTCTTTCCATTTTGGCTAGGATGACCTTCAACTGTAAAGAACTCACGCCATTTCGTTTTTTCCTTATTTATAGATTCTTTATAGTAGACGCAATACTTTGGAAGAGGTCCCTCTATTTCAATAGGGAGTTCTTTTGCGTTATGATGGCGTGCAACTTTACCACGATTTTGGTTTTGCACGGACTGCGTTGTTATTCTCAGATTTATAACACGATTATCAAGTTTATTTTGATTTATATGGTCGACTGAGGCCTTCCCTTTTCCATTTTTGGCATACTTCATAACTAACTGGTGTAGAAATATGTATGGATGTGGATCATCTTTTTTTACAGTGCGTGTTGCATATCCTACAGTAGAGTAATACCACGTCATATCTTTATAGGGTTCTGTGTGGAGTTCATCCCACGTAGAAGTATCTAGCAATGTAATATGGTTAGGTTTACAGAACATTCCTACGAGGATTTCATTATTTCGAGTATCACGTAATCGATAAGCCCAGTTAAGTTCCTCGCCAGCCGATTTTCCTCTAGAGGGCGTATGTCCAGAGAGGCGCTCTAATACTTCAAAGTTGGAAGAGAGGGGGAGTTCCATTCCTATTTATAATCCTCCCAAAAACAGATGTCCTTTAAATTTTGTCTATCTCCAAAGGTTTTAGGCAAAATTTATTTTAATATTTATTTAATATACTTTATAGATTGTATAACTAAGATTCTTAAACTAAGATGCTTAGTTGGAGTACGCGAGCAGGCGTATCCAGTATCATAACTATGATACTCTTCAAGGCTCTCCTCTTCAGCAGGATACAACTGCTGGAGATTCCTCCTTGAAGCCACGTTTTCCGTGGGGCCGGACTCTATCTTATGCCCTACTCGTAAGCAGGGCCCACCGACATTGAGTCTCTGAACTGCATCCATAGCGCTGGGCGCCTTAGGACTTGGCTGCGGATTGCCCATTTCTGATATCTCAGAATCCTTTGCGTTTTTACCATACCCAAGTTTGTTATTCTTGGCCACCTGCTTCTTTTCAGAGCAGGCTTGGTATCAAAGGCTTTAGGGGTTTCCCGCAATTTGACGGTGTTGCCTCTTGTTCTCCCACGAGAACCAAGTGTATCAGACTAGCCTCCTTTTTTAGAGGAGACTCTTGGCAGCCAGACCTTTTAGTTAGAAAAGGACAAACCGCCCATACCACTCATCACGCGGAGCACGTTGTAGTTGGTGGCGAACACATACACGCTGGATGTGGTGACAGCGCCCACGGCGTTGTTGCTCACGGTCAGCAGCAGAGTGGTGTTATCGATACGGGACAGATTGCAGGTGCCGCTGGGCTGGTGCTGCTCAGGCTGCAGGGCAAAGCTGTACACGTTGATACCAACCGCAGGGATGTTGGTGTGGTGCTGGTAGGGCTGCACCTCGTTGAAGTAGCGGCCCTCGCGCACCTGGAACCTGTCGTGGCCGTTGAGCTGGAGCAGGGCCGTGATGACGGGGTTCTTGCCGGCCATACCCTCGACACGAGTGACGGAGTAGCCGCTCTCCAGCACGCTGCGGTCCCACCAGTCGCTGAAGTTGAAGGGCTGCTGTCCCTTCCAGGGGTTGACGATGCTGTCGTCGCAGCTGACGAAGCTGTCGCGCTGGACAACCCAGATCAGCTCCTTACAAGGGTGGTTGAAGTTCAGCTTGATCTTGTTCGCGGCGCTGGTGATGGACTCAGTGCCAGTGAACTGCAGGGTCTCGATCAGGTACTCGTGGCTGACCTGGGCGAACTTGCGGCGCTCGTCAGTGTCCAGGTAGATGTAATCCACGTACAGGGAGGCGGCCTGCAGGTTGGCAGCGGCCACGCGGTCGCGGATGGTGTGGTAGTTGCTGCTGATCTGGGGGGTGACGTCCCAGCAGAGGTTGCGGAGGTCGTTGAACTCCAGGTTGATGCGCACCTCGTGGTACTGGAGGGCGATCAGAGGCAGAGCCAGACCAGGGTTGCGGCAGAACCAGAACTGCAGAGGGATGTACAGTGTGTAGGCAGGGGCGCAGTTGCGGGCCTCGTTGGAGGAGTTGGGCTCACCGGCGGCGCAGTCGTCGTCGCAGGTCTCACCACCCTGCACCAGCAGGTTGGTCAGCTCAGGCACGTTACCAACCATCTTGGCGTAGCCGGCCTGCTTGCCAGGCTCCTGGGTGAGCTCATTCCAGATGTGGAGCCAGTTGCCGTAGTGCTTGTCGATGCGCTGGCCACCGATCTCGATCTCGACGTTCTTGATGAGGTTGTGGCCAACCCAGTTGAGCCAGCGGAACTGGGCGCCGCTGCCGTCGCTGGTCTGCAGCTGCACGGAGGGCAGTGTGGCCTGCAGGTACATCCGGTGGATCAAGTCACCGTTGCGCTGGATCACGCAAGTCACGCGCTTGCCGAAGCCAGGAGACCCGTTGAAGGGGTTCTCGATGGACTCCATCGCGAAGTTGGTGTGACGACGATAGACAACCTTGAAGAAGGTGATCTGGGGATTACCAGTCAGGTACACGTCCTGGGCGCCATAAGCAACGAGCTGCATCAAACCACCACCAGTCATTTGTTATATACCTCCCCCGAAGAAAAAATTCCAGGCGAAGCCAGTTTAAGCCGGGGATATCCCCCTTTTTCCCCTAAAAAGGACAGCGTGCCGGGGACCTTCTTTTTCGTCGGCTGTCGCACTGGAGCGCCAGCCAACCGGTCCCAGTTTAAACAGTCTCTCTTTCCTTTTCACAGCGATGTCCTCTAGCCAGAGTGCCTTTTTCAAGATTCGCCCTACAAAGAGGAGTAATCCTGAGGCACGCACCACCCTCGATAGTCTCCACAAGGTTCGAATGCAGCAAATGATTTCGCGAGATACGAGTACCGAGCAGCTAAAAAGGGAAATCGACATCATCGCGGCAAAGGCAAGAGAAACCACGGACGAGATCGCCTACGAGCAGCTCCAGCAGAAGCGGCGCGAACTCGAAAAGGAGATCAAGCGCTGCAAGGAGAAGAACGAGATATTCGACTATTTCTTGGATACTGGCGATATCCTCTACAGCTATTACGAGACCCAAGAGAAGATCCAGAAAGGTGTGGAGCCGGCCTCGAAAAAGACGAGTACGAAGGTGAAGCCTGGGTCTGTTCTTGCGGCCTTGGAGTCGGCCGCGGTGGCGGATGGCGTGGATAGTCCTGTGCCTGTCTCGAGCACTCCAGCTCATGGGGAGCACCTGGGCCGAGACAAACTCCTGGAGCAATATCTCTTGCGCGTGGATCCAGCCCACGCCCGCGGCAGCAACGAAATAAGCGACGACCCCTATGGAGAATGTCCAGAGTGCCAGAAGGAGATGATCTTCAGCGCGAACGAGGCACTCTTCACCTGCACACAATGCGGCTTCCAGGAGTTTGTCTTGATCGATTCGGACAAGCCGAGTTACAAGGACCCCCCGCGGGAAGTCAGCTATTATGCGTACAAGCGCATAAATCACTTCAACGAGTGGCTGGCCCAGTTTCAGGCCAAGGAATCGACCGAGATCCCGCAGGAGGTCTATGAGGCCATCTGCGCAGAACTCAAAAAGGAGAGGATTATGGACTATCGCACTCTCTCGCGTCAGAAGGTGCGCGAGATTCTGAAGAAGCTGAAGTACAACAAGTATTATGAACACGTGCCGCATATTATCAATCGGCTGAATGGGCAGAATGCACCCGTGATGAGCCGCGAGATAGAGGAGAAGCTGCGGTGCATGTTCAAGGAGATTCAGCCCTCTTTCCAGAAGCACTGTCCCAAAGAAAGGAGCAACTTTCTCTCGTATTCGTACGTGCTCTACAAGCTGTGCGAGTTGATGGAGCTGGACGAGTACTTGCCGTCATTCCCTCTGCTCAAAAATCGGGACAAGCTCTATGTGCAAGACAAGATCTGGCAACTTATATGTCAGGATCTAGGCTGGGAGTTTATTAGGAGCCTGTGAGGGGCTCGGTCGGATATTTTGAATTTTGTGATATTATTAACATCATAGAATTCAAAACGGTTCAAAATGAGTATACTCAAAGGATCTACTCGGTTTAACCGCGCATGGGGAAGCCGACGAGGTTAGCACCGAGACCGAAGCCGGCGCCCTGGCGAGCAGCACCACCGATGCTGGGGCTGACCACGTCGAGGATGGCGAACACGGAGGCCGCGACGACACCGAGGGTGAGAATCTCGTCCATGGGCAGGCGGTGACGAGGAATGTAGATAGCGGCCACGGCGACAAAGAGGCCCTCGACGAGGTACTTGATGAAGCGGTTGATGATTTCAGAAGTAGAGTCCATCATTATATTTCGCAGTCAGATTTTTTCTTGGAGGAAAGGGGGCAGCACCGCCGCGCTCGCTGCGTAAAATCCCCCCGTTTAAAGGTATTACGCGCCACTAGATCAGAAAATGTCCAAAGATGTCGCGTCTGAAAGTTTTCTAGAAGAGGACCCTGAGGTCCCTGGGCAGAAGTTCTGCCTCTTGAGTTTCCTAAGTCCGGAGAAGGTTCTGGCGGACAAGAACATCTTCATGTTCAGCAAGTTCGTTCAGTCCTACGAGTTTGCAAGCCGGACGAAGGGCCTGGAGGCGTATTTAATGGAAACTGTAAAGGGGATCAATGACAAGCTGGATAGGGAGGTGGATCGTCTCACTGCTCTTGACTTGAGTGGTGCTGCCGATATTTGCCGCGGCTCACGTATCCGTATGGATGTGCTGATGGACGAGTTCCAGGAGTTTGTCAAGAAGAACCAGCGCGAGTTGAAGGAGTCCAACATGAAGGAGTCGTATGACGAGTTCCTGTACAAGAACAAGGCCACTCTAGAGGATGAGTTCTTTACCAAGAACGAGTTCCGTACGACGGTTCGGGGTCTGAAGGTGCGTGGTGTCTATGGAAATCAGGGTGAGGCGGTGGCTCGCTCGAAGAAGCTGCAGCGCACGGATCCTCTCCACAACATCTATGTGGCCGAGGTGGGCAAGTGGTTGCCGTGGGATCCCGAGCCTGCCGATGTTGCTGAACAGGAATACGCGGAGGAGCAGCTCAATACGCTGATGAAGAAGTACAAGGAGAACGAGGAGCAGCGCGAGAGCTTCCAGCGCGAACACAGGGAGCGTATTCGCAAGGGGGGCGCCGGCACCGGTGGGCCTCCCAGTATGACCGTGGTGCGGGACGCCGATGTCGCCGGTGCTGATGTGAATGGTGCTGCTGATCTGGGCGGTTCTTCTGTCACCGATATGTTCGGCAGCGCGGGTTACGCAGACCTGGCGATTGGCAGAAAGATGGAGGCGGCCGCCAAGAAGGAGTAGGCGGCGCGGTGCGGGAGCTTTGAAATGGCTTGATTCGTCTTCCTTTGGAGGATGAATCAAGCAATATGAATGTGGGGTGCGAAGGCCGAGTTTTTACGCAACGGTCCGGGGGAAATAGTCGTTTGTCATGGGGGCAGCAACGGGGCGGCACACGTTCTCTTGGCAGAACTCGCCCTCCTTGCAGATTATTCCGCGGTCGCAGCGGTAGCTCTGGAAGCCCTCAGGGAACATCCCCATAAAGGTACGCCGAATGGCCGGTAGGAACGCTATGACGAGCAGCAAAACGAGCAACAAGGCACCGAGTCCAAATCCCTTCTTCATCTTTCTAGTTTTGCCCTTTATTTTCCTCCGCTACGGAACGACCGGGAGAGGATTCCTATCATAAAGCTGGGGATGATCCTGTGAGCGACAGAATCCATTCATACAGCGTAGGGGGTGAGGACAAGGGGCCATCTCGACACCGCAGCGCTGAATCATTGTGTCGCGGAATCCGTCAAAGGAAACGTAGCGATTCAGGAAGAGAATGCCGAAAAGAATGAGTAGCACTGTCAATAAGATGCAGTTTGTCGTGTTCATCCTCTCTCTCTGTTAGACCTGGGCGTATTTTTGCCGCGCGCGGCCGCGGCCCGCTTAGCTCATCTTCTTATGAACATTGATGACCGGCCCCTTGAGTTTTCGCGCTGCCATCGGATCATAGTGGCTCGCCTCCTCTTCGTCCTTATCTCTATAGTAAGTGGCCGAGTGCTGCCAAAACTCCGCCGCGCCAATCCGAAAATCGGGGTGAATATCGGCCTTGTACCAATATACGCAGTCGTCCAGCTTGGCTGATTGGCTCGTGTTATCAATCACGATACACTCGTAGTTCTGTGTGCAGGCGTCCATAATCTGGCAGAAAAACTCGAAAGAAGGGAACGCCGACGCGTAGTTGTCGAAGATACGCTTCCTGTTCGTGGCATACGGCTCACGCAAGATAAAGACGAAATCGACGTTGGTACGAAGGGCCGGCTGGATACCGAGGGGATACTGCATCGTGATGATGAAAAACACCTTGAGCCAACGACCGTTCATAAAGAGATAGCGAATGTTCTTGTCGTGGGTCCAGCTGTCGTCGTACATACAGTCGTCGAGAATCATAAAAGAGCGAGGATCGAGACGCGACTTGCCGCCAGTCGCCTGCTCCCGCTGAATACGGGCCATAATCATCTTCTGCCGCTTCACGAAGTTGGCCAGAACCATTGGACTATACTCGCCGTGGATGAAGAGGGGGGGGATCATTTTTCCGTAGAAGGAGTTGGACTCCTCTGTGCCGCTGATCACGGTGCCAAGGGGCATATCTTGATGATGAAAGAGGAGGTCCCGAACAAGAGTGGATTTGCCCGTTCGCCGGCGGCCAATGAAAATCACCACGGCATCCTGGGGGATTTTTCGCATATCAAATCGCTTCAATGACACAGTTGCAGCCGATGCAGCCATTCTTCCGCGTCAGTCTGATATGGCCCCCCACTTTTTTTACTGCGTCATAGCGCATCTATAAAGGCTCTTGTGCGGAGGGAGAGATGTCAGCGGCGGAAACCCATCAGCTCCGGGGGACACGACTACCTACCCCCCGTTTCCGGATTGCGCCCCTATCAAAAGAACTCGAGGCCGTGAAAGGATTTCACGATCTACAGACCTTCTTTCCAACGCTCAGCAAGATATATCGGCTTAGCAAGCACCAGGCGGATAGTGTATGGCTGGACTCGAAATGGAGGATTGCGTCGTTGGATATTTCAGGAACCTCGGGCCCCTGTGCTGTACGCCTTGTACCGAATGTGGATGTCTCGGGGGGTGCCAATCCCTTGCAAGAGCAAACGAGGCGCGATGCATACTTGAAAGTCACACATCTCTTGGATCCCATTCGATGGATGAAGGGTGCCTACAGCCTGCCGAAACACGCGGGCCTCCCCTGGCACAACAAGACATGGATGACGGCCTCACAGAAACTCCAGGATCCGTGGAACCAGGCCTATGTCGAAACGATGGCGTCCTATGCCCTGGGACGCCTGCGCGAAGAGAACTTGTCCCCCCACTTCAACCACTTTTACGGGGCGTTCTGTGCATCAGCTGAAGTCTATCGCTACAATCTCACTACGGACTTTGCGTCGATGCGCCTCGCCCGCTGGTTCTGGGGCGGAATCAAGAGAGGAATGTACTCGATAAAAGTGATAAACAAGCTACACCCGGACACCGATATATCGAATGATGCAAACGTGCAAGAGTATCTTCGACAACCATCCGAGAGTGAGCTTGATAGGGCGGAGTATGAAGAAACCGACGACGAAGAGAGCGAGGACGACGAGATCAAGACAGAATCCGTGGCGGTCGAAGATGCAGGTGATGCAGTGATAGAGGGCTCAGCCGACGCCGAGCTGGAGTCTCTTCACTCTGACGCGCTCGACGGTATTTCCTATGTAGGTGAAGAGCCTGAACAGGTAAGCCGTCGCCCTGGTGGTTTGACCGCGAGCTCATATGGCAGCAATGATAGCCTAGACGATATTCAGGTCTATGCCGAGTTCAAGGATTTCCCTGTAATGCTGATTGCCGTCGATAAGAACCAGGGCACGATGGACAGCCTTTTAGAGGAGAGTGAGGAAAGGGTGGGGGCGGCGCCAGGAACACCCGAGTGGGAACTCCGCTGGTCGGCCTGGCTGTTTCAAGTGATTGCGGCCCTCAGTTGCGCCCAGACGCTCCTCGGTTTCACCCACAATGATCTTCACACGAACAATATCGTCTGGTCGCCCACTACAGAGGAGTGGCTCTACTACACGAATCGGGCCGGCGCTGTTTTCCGTGTGCCGACGTTTGGCAAGATATTCCGCATCATCGACTTTGGCCGCGCCATTTTCACGATCAATGGCTACCAGTTCATCAGTGACGACTTCAAGGCAGGTAATGACGCAGAGGGGCAGTATTGTTTCCGCCCTCTTCATCCTCGCCCACCTGCTGAAGAGGAGGTGAGTCCCAATCCATCATTTGATCTGTGTCGTCTGGCGGTGAGTCTCTTCGAGTCCCTCTATCCCGAAACTCCAGATCCGAAAAAGGGGGGCAAAATGCTTAGCTCAGAAGATGGGCTCGAAATGGCGGAGACAGTGTCCCCACTCTTCAATGTTCTCTGGTCCTGGATGATTGACGACGAGGGTCGCAATGTGCTGATTGAGTCGAACGGGGAGGAGCGATTCCCGGACTTTGATCTCTACAAGCACATCGCTGCACACGTCCATAAGGCGGTGCCTGCACAGCAGTTCAGCGATCCCGCCTTTGACCAGTTTCAGGTGGCCGCTAGCGAAGTGCCGGCCGAAGTGAAGCGCTGGGCTCTCTTTTGCTAGAAACGGGGGACGCCGACTTTGACCTCCATATCATCACTTGCACCTGTGGCCGCTCCGCCTCCGCTCGCCGCCCTCTCACGCGCCGCGAAAAGGGAGAGGGGCACGAGGCCCACAATGAAGCGAATGAGGGACGATGATGATTCTGGCAGCAGCTGCATCACCAAGAGAATCATAACGGACCCGATGATGAAGTCGCGACTAATACTCTTTACAGTGGGCTTTTTGCTCTCTGCAAAGAATGTGCTGGCGGCTCCAATAGCAGAAATAAGAACACCTCCTAATACCATACCTTGCATAAGGGGGGGTTGGACTTCGGACATTCTGGCCCGCCAAAAGGAAAAAAAGGCGCGTCAGCGGCCGCGCGGCAGGCGCTCAAGACAACTCCTCGAAATCCATCGGCAAGATATCATCGTCCTTTTTCTCTTGCTTGGGAGGTGGGGGCGCAGCGGCGGGAGCATCTAGGTCCTCGAAGTCGTCGAGGGCCTCGCCTACAGCTCCTTCAAAAATCTGTATCTCTTCGGCGGCCTCGGAGGAACCAAGAATATCATCCTCTTCAGCCGGAATATTGGTTTCTATGGGGGCAGTGGATGGGCCACTGGGTACTGGCTCAGTAGGGACACTGAGACCGGTGAATTCGAGGGGCGCTGCAGCTTCAGTGGGGGCTGCGGGTGTAGCGGCCGCAGTAGGAGCTTCAGCTTCTGCAGCGACCCCATCTTCCTCATCTTCGGAATCGGATCCGTCCTCTTCCCCTTTCAAGTACTCGCGCAAGATATTCTTCACAGGGAGCATCGTCCTGATGGCCTGATGCACCCCATCGTACAAGAGACTCTCAATCTGCCGCATGTTCTTCTGGCGCTCAATAGAGGGCGCACTCGGTGAAACGAGGAACGTATTGCTCCAAAGGAGACGAGCACACTCCGTCAAGGTACGGTGGAGAAAGTGGTCGAGCTTCGGAATCGTGATATGCAACTTCTTCTGTTTCGCCGTGATGCGAATGGCCGAGAGAACTTTCGTGTGCGCAATGAAGACGGCCGTGAGCAGCTCCTCAAGATAATCACATTGCGTGGCCGTGGTAAGTGCAGCTGTCTCGCGCTGAACCTTGTCCATATTCCACTCGGAAATGGCCTCGAGCAGATCCTGAAACTTGGTCAAGACCTTCCTGCTGTCAGGCTCCTTCTCTTTGGCCTCCTCGAGCAGGTCGAGGAAATATTGCTGGAGGGCCGGCACAAGATACTGACACAACTGTTTGGTATATTCCCCTTTTGCTTCTGCATAGACACTCACTCCCTCTGAACCGCTGCTGCCATCCATTTCTGAAGAACTGCCATGATATTCAGATGCGCTACTAGACGCGGGCTGCCCCCTTCAGCATCAGTAGTTTTGTCACCTGAATCCACGGGGACGAGCCGGCTCCAATAGCCCTGTAGCATTCACGCACGGCCTTGTCTTGTAGGCCGTAAGCTTCCAAGAGAGATTCGAGAATCCTGTAGGGGTCCTCTCCCTCTTGGCGCAGGCGCGGAATATCACTCCAGACCGGAGGATTCTTCATAGGTGCTGTGTATTGTATGACACCGAGATTCACGGCCATCGTCGTGTTTCTAGAGGAGCGATAAGATGACTCGGATCGCATCGTAACGACTTTGCATCTGGAAAGGATGGGGGGCGAGAGTTTCCAGAGTTCTCGGACTTCTAGGGCGCACGTCACGTTCGGCGCGGCCGTTTCGAGGATTCGGCGGAGGAAGGCCTGGGCCTCCTGTGTCAGATCATCGGCGCCCTCGATCCACACGAACATCCTCTCTTTGGAGCGCACCTGTTGATGGAGGACTTCGCGGCCTTCGCGCAGACTGCGATCGGTCCGCGCATTCCAGCGAAAGAGCTTCGCCTTTGCCAGCGCTGCCTCTTCGCGAATCCAGCGGGTCTTGCCCGTTCCTGGCTCTCCCGTGACCAAGAGGGCACCCTTGATTTGTCTTGCTGGGGTGCTTGATGCTCCTGTAGCCATCTCCTTTAAAGGGAGTGCGTCGATCAGCCTTAAGCGCGGGACTCAAAAGTATGAACTCAGGTGATGGCTTCATACTTTTGATTTTTTTCTAGATCTTCCCCTACATAGTCGCCAAGAGCTCCTGCAGCAGCTTCTCATCGTGCTCGGCGTTGCGACTCAGATCCTGCGTGGCCATCAGCGGGTTCGCATTCACTGCCGCGACCACCTCGGGACCATTGCGCACGCGGCTCACATCCAGCTTGAGAGGGACACGTGGCCGCACCATTCCAATATCGCCCACGCCCGTCGGCAGACCCACGACGCGATTCGTCGCGTTGGCCCGATCATTCACCACGTCCGCATCGAGTTTCCTCGTGGTCTGCGTGATGTTTCCGTCAAAGACAGCGAGCGCACCACCATTTCCGTGCATCGGGTCGCGTCCAGCGGCGATCTGCTGTTTATTCGGGTTCAGCCGCATATTGTATGCCGAGTCGTGACTGGTAAAGTCCTTATTGACCGAGTTGGGCGTTCCGAAGTAGTCCGACTTGGCCGAGATCTGCGCCTTTTGCGTGGGTCGTGCAATATCATCAGGATCATAGACCTTGAGACGGGTCGCGCCGTCTGCTGCGGGTGCCATCTGGCCGAACCAGTTCCAGTTGATGGTCCCTTCACGCACTGTGGTGCGCGCGATGTCATTGGGGTCCCACACCGTGATTGCCGGTGCTCCCTGGGCATAGCCAACAGGTGTGCCAGTCTGCCTGATGCTTCCCACCATCTCCTGACGCCGCGTGGGCCTGTTCGGGTCCGAGTAATGCACTGTGGTCGCTCCCGCCTCTGCCGGCACCAAGTTCAGTCCCATCGTCCGCTCCGAGGTCGCATTGCGCTCATTGGGCCGCACCTCGTAGCCCCCGCGACCATAGTCATTCTGCGGGGCGTCCGTATCACTGCTCGTGTAGGACGTCATATCGGCGTTACGGTAGCCCGCGCCACCATACTGTTGCGCCATAGGGGTGCGGTAAGACCCGATCACGTATGACTCGCCGAACTCCTGGGAGCCCGCTGGGCCGATGAACTCGGACGACGTCTCAGGACGCGACACGTGTTTCATCACCTGGATAGGACGCACGGTCTCCTTAACCACGTCGCCGGTCGTCACAAAATAGCGCTCACCGCCCTCATCTGTATAGAAGGTATCGGGTCGGTATTTGCGCACTTCTCCAGAATCCTGCGCTGCTGCGCCGATGAAGTGGCCTCCAGATAACACGGGCTGATTGTACGTCTGTTTCGGGTTGTCGGCCGTGCGCAGATCGTCCGTGCGACGGATGTTGTCAATCATGTACTGATTCACCTCGAACTGCTGGAATCCCCCCTTTCCAGTGGCGGCGAAGCCTTCATTCACACCAGGGCCCACGCGCACAGGCTCAAAAGGGCGCTCACCCGCGCGATTACGGGGATCCACGATACGTGACTGCACAAAGTCAGTGGCGGATTCCAGGCCGTAGGGATTCCCATAGGGAGCCCGTGCCGTGTCGAACATCGTCTCGACTTCGCGCTTGGCAATCTGATTCACGCCTGATCCTGTGAAGTTGTCGAGGATGCCCGTGTTGGTATTCGGGCCCACGTTCTGTTTTACGCGCCCACCGAAAAAGGGGGTCATATTGTTGTGCGTAAAGTCCTTGGACGAGATACGTTCTCCTGTGAGCTCACTCTGGACATAGTCGCCGCCTGCATAGGTAGGTTGTGCCTCGATGCCCGCAGGGTTCATGGCGACCTCAGGTGTGGCCGTATCGATTGGCTCGGGGCGCGCTATGAGATTCGGGTCCATTGGAACTGTGCGGGGCTTTGGAGGCGCATAGTTGAGCAGTGAGCCCTGCGGACCGGGAGACGGCTCACTAGGCGCCATCTGCTGTCCCAGAAAGCTCTGGAAGCGGAGGTCGAGTTCCGAGGGGGACGTCCGCGGGGCCGCGCCCTGGTCCGTGCGAGCCGTCATTGCTCCCGTGGCCTCGAATCCCTCTTGTATCTTGCTGACGGGTTGAGCTATGCCCGCAGGCTCTTCAGATCTTGTCAATTTAGTGATGACATATCCTAATCCTGCAAAAGCAAGCACGGCTGCTGCCTCCATCTCTAACGTGTTGCGCTCTTTTTAAGGACCGTTACAAACGGATCTTAAGAGGAGTTGGGTTGGACGTTGTCCAATGAGGGCTCAGTCATACGCCTTTCCCATGTGAGTCTTGCAGCGTTCCTTATCCAGTGTCTTGGAAGGAATGAAGAAGTCGAAGGGTGTCTCGAATGTCTGCTGGGGCTGGTGAGGTAGGGGTACCCAGCGATTCCAGCCCGTGGCGCGCAGAGTGCAGGGGGGATTCGTCATCCGCTGGAAGAGCTGTGGCACGGATTCATCAGGGGCGTTCGTGAGAGGCACGCTATTCAGCTTGTTCGTATCAGGGTGGTAAAGGGCCTCATCACATCGCACGCGGCTGCTGAAGCGATTTATCCCTTTCAAGTCCGTCTCCACGTCGGTACGCCACTGTCCCTCGGGCCAGCTTGCACCTGATTTCTGAATCCGGGTGGTCGCCTGAAGAGGGAAGCTGACAGGGCAGTTCGCCTCCGGAGGATTCAGATAGTATCGCATCGCGTACGAAGTGATGCGCATATCATCCGTTTGATGGAAATCGTCGAACTTGGGCCTTGTTAGGGCCTGTTGCTTCACTGGCAGTGCCATCTCCTTGGTTTATGGTCACATTAATACTTTTCAGGTCGGTGGCAAGTCTCTTTCATCAGTGGCTCGGGTCCGACGACTTCGGGGTAGGCCCACATTTGATAGGTGGGGAGGTGGATCGGCGCGGCATTGATGTTGAGTGCTCCCTTTGTAGTATCGCGGACGATAGTGGTGCCGCTGGGTGGTGCGTGCAATCTCTTGGCACACCAGGTGGTGGGGCGTGTGATGCCGAGGAGGTCGGACTCGAGGTCAGCCTGGTTGCCGGCGATGCGGCTGACCTCGTTGCCGCCGACGAGACCCAAGATATGCCGGGCCTCTTTCACGTGCCGAACGGATGCCACGGGTTCGTCGTAGGCCTGGGGATTCTCGGCGCGCTCAAACAGTTTGGCATCGTTGTTTGCAGCAGGGTATGCTTCAGACAAGGAGGCCATCTTCTAACGTGTATGTTGTTCTTAATAGGAAGTGTTACTCAAAGTTGGAAAAGAGTGCCGCCCCCTCCTTTTCAGCGACTTCTTGGCCGATAACGGAACCTCCAGCTTTTGCCACGGAGATGAGTTTGAATCCGTAGACCTTATTCGAACGAAGGCGGCGTGTATATAAAAAGCCACGGGCTGCACGTTTCTTACTTGGTGTCCATCCCTCTTCCCAGCTTTCGGATCCGCCTTCGGGAAAGAGAACAGCCTTGGCGCCTTTAAAGGCAGCCGAGCCACGTATCTCGCGTAT
>Ga0315900_10006021_pt1 | contig 16452 bp, 10 predicted proteins | sample LakEriMetagenome_FD_203521 | JGI IMG/M metagenome (GOLD analysis project Ga0315900, IMG submission 203521) | Freshwater fungal communities from buoy surface, Lake Erie, Ohio, United States - Buoy 12 MA114 | ecosystem: Environmental > Aquatic > Freshwater > Lake > Lake biofilm | place: USA: Lake...
GCTTCGCCATCGATCGAGACGTGCTGTCGCGCGAGTTGGGTGCGCCGGTGATCGAGACCATTGCCACGCGCAGTGGCGGGGCCGATGCCCTGATCGCTGAGCTCGAGCGCCTTGGCATGCCCGAGCAGCCTGTTGCGCCCGTCACGGCGTGGCAGGAACCGACTGCGGCAGAGGTCACGGCGACGCACATCGAAGCGGGCCGTTTGCTCGACCTCGCCGGGTATCGAGAGCCTGCGCGCAGTCGTACGGTCGCCGTGGCTGATCGGATTCTCATGAATCCGTTCGCGGGCATGGTGATCCTGGCGACGCTGCTGTTCTTCGTCTTCCAGGCCGTGTTCAGTTGGGCGGCATGGCCGATGGACCTCATCGATGCCGGGGTCGGTGCGCTCGCCGATCTCGTGCGTGGGGCGCTGCCCGATGGGCCGTTTCGCAGCCTGCTCGCCGATGGAGTGATCGCGGGCGTCGGCAGCGTGATCGTGTTTCTGCCGCAGATCGTCATTCTGTTCGCCTTCATTCTCGCGCTCGAGGACAGCGGCTATCTGCCGCGTGCCGCCTACCTGCTCGATCGGGTGATGGGGAGTGTCGGTTTATCCGGTCGAGCGTTCATTCCGCTGCTGTCGTCTTTCGCCTGCGCGATCCCGGGGATCATGGCCACGCGCACCATCCCGCAACTGCGCGATCGCATCGTCACCATTTTGGTAGCGCCACTGATGACCTGCTCGGCGCGCCTGCCGGTCTACGCACTGCTGATCGCGGCGTTCATCCCGCAGCGCGACATCGGCATCTTCAACCTGCAGGGTCTGGTGTTGTTCATCCTATATTTCGCAGGCGTGGCGAGTGCGCTGCTCGTCGCCTGGGTTGCCAAGCTCATCGCCGGCGGGCAGAACAACCACTTGCTGATGCTCGAGTTGCCGGACTACCAGTGGCCGAGCCTGCGCAATCTGGCGCTCGGTCTTTGGGAAAAGACGCGCGTGTTCCTCGCGCGCGCAGGCGGCATCATCCTCGCGCTGATGGTGCTGCTGTGGTTCCTCTCCACCTATCCCGCTCCGCCCGTGGGTGCCACCGGGGCCGCCATCGAATACAGCTTCGCGGGGCAATTGGGCAAGGCGCTGGCCGTCGTGTTGGCGCCGATCGGTTTCAACTGGCAAATCGCGATCGCGCTGATCCCAGGGCTTGCGGCCCGCGAGGTCGCCGTCGGTGCGCTCGGCACGGTCTATGCCCTCTCGGGTGACGAGGAGGCCGTCACCACGGCGCTCTCCTCGGTGATCGCCAACGAATGGGGCCTTGCCACCGGACTCGCGCTGCTCGCGTGGTACGTGTTCGCACCGCAATGCCTCGCCACGTTGGCCGTCGTCCGTCGCGAAACCAACGGTTGGCGGTACCCGCTGTTGATGCTCGTATATCTGTTCGCGCTGGCTTATCTTGCCGCCTTCGTCACCTATCGGGTGACCCTGGCGGTAGCGGGCTGAGAACCATGCAGGACGTGCTTGTGACAGTGTGCGTCGTCGCTGCGGCGGTGTATGCCGTCTGGTCGCTGGCGGGCGCGGGTACGCGGCTTCGGTTCGTGGAGTTCGCGCTGCCCCGGGTGCCATGGCTGCATCGGCCGTTGCAGGCCTTGCGTGCCCGATTGCTCGCCGCCTCGGGCTGCAAGGCCTGCGCGAGTCACAAGTCTTCCGTGCCGCCTGTCGTGTTGCTGACTGTGCTCGCCTTCGCGGGGATGTCGCTGTCGACGCCGAGTCTTGCCGCGCCGCTGCGGGTTACGGACGACACCGGTGCCGTGTTGACCTTTCAGCGTCCGGTGACGCGCATCGTGAGTCTCGCGCCGGGCGCCACCGAGATGTTGTTCAGCGCGGGTGCCGGTCAAAAAATCGTTGCTACTGTTACCGGGGCCGATGCACCGGAGGCGGCCAAGCGCATCGAGCGCATCGGCGATGCGAACGCTCTCGTTTATCCGCGGCTGCAGGCACTGAAGCCCGACGTTATCGTCGCGTGGAAAGATTTGACCAACGAACTGGTGATCGAGAGTCTGCAGAAGCTCAAGCTGCCCATCTACTACGTCAGCGTGCGCACCATGGGCGACATCCCGCGCTCGGTCGAACGACTAGCCGTACTCGCCGGCACATCGGCCGCTGCGGCAACCGCAGTACGTGAGCTCGACGCTCGCGTCGCGAAGTTGCCGAAAGTACCGAGCACGCCTGCGCCGCTTGGGAAGCCCGCGTCGATTGGGGTGTTCTACATGATGCTCGACTCGCCGCTCTACACTGTGGGCAGTCGGCACGTGATGTCGGATGCGATCGCCCGCTGCGGCGGTCGAAACATCTATGCCGATATCGATTTCCCGGCGCCCATCGTTGAGTTCAAAGACATCAAGAAGCGTAATCCCGACGTCATCCTGATGGAGGCGCAGCCGATCACCGCTCGCGACTGGCGTGAGCGTTGGAGCCAGTTTTCTGACGTCAAGGCCGTCGCCAACCGTCAGTTGTTACCGTTCGTCGAGCCTCGCCTGAACCGCATGGGCCCCTCGGCCATCGACGCGGTCGAGGGTCTGTGCAAGCTGCTACGTAACGTGCCGCGATGACCCAGCTGTCGCGCGGCCTTGGCCTCTGGGCCGGCATCGCCATCAACGTGGCGAACGTCATCGGCACAGGTGTCTTTCTCAAGACGCGCGTGATGACCTGCAACGTCGACGATCCCATGATCGTCATGCTGGTGTGGCTGGCCGCAGGATTGCTCGTGCTGGCAGGGGCGTTCTGCTACGCGGAGCTCGCTTCGATGATGCCTGCGGCGGGCGGCGACTACGTGTTTCTGCAGCGGGCGTACGGCCGCGCGACCGGATTTCTCTACGGCTGGACCGTGTTCGCCATCATGAAAACCGGCTCGCAGGCGGCGCTTGCGGTGGGCTTTGCCATTTTCCTGAACACGGCCCTAGGTGGCGCACTCGATGGGGTCTGGCTCACCGTGCCCTTAGGGGATGGCATCGACCTGCGCGGCCTGACGGTGGTCGCACTGCTCGCTCTGTGGCTCGTGACTTTGCTCAACTGCGCTTCGGTGGCCGCTGCGGGCGGTGCAGCCACCGTGCTCACGGTGCTCAAGGTCCTCACCGTCATCGGTATCGGTGTCGGGGCGTTCGTGCTCGGCACGGGCGATTTGTCGCACTTCACGCAGTCTGCGAGCGGTGCGAGTTGCGAGGGTGTGCAGGCGAGTGCGATCGGCGGTCTCGCCGGTATCGGTGCTGCGATGCTCGGTGCGCTGTGGGCCTATGATGGCTGGAACAACGTCGCGCCGCTCTGCGGCGAGGTCAAGGATCCGCAGCGCAACCTGCCGCGCATGTTCATCTGGGGCACGTTGCTCGTCATCGTGCTCTACGTCGGCGTCAACGCGGCGTACTTCTACGTGCTGAGCCCGCAGCAGATCGGCAGCGTCTCGGCCACCTCTTCGGTGGCAACCGAAGTGCTCGCCACTTTCGCAGGGCCGATCGCCGTGAGCCTGATGGCGGCGGGCCTCATGATGTCCTCGCTTGGTTCGCTGCACGCTTCGGTGCTCGCCAATTCCCGTGTGCCGTATGCGATGGCGCAGGATGGCATGTTCTTCAAGCCGCTCGCCAAGGTGTCGGAGCGCTCGCGAGTGCCGGTGAATGCGGTGCTGGCGCAATGCGCCTGGGCCAGCGTGCTTGCGATCAGTGGCACCTACGACACGCTCACCGACTCGGTGGTGTTCGCTTCATGGCTCTTTTATGCGTTGAGCGCCGGTGCGGTCATCGTGTTCCGTCGCCGTGAGCCTGATTTGCATCGGCCGTTCCGCACCTGGGGTTACCCGTACACGCCGGTGATTTTCGTGATCGTGTCGGTCGCCCTGTTGCTGAGTGCGTTGATCGCCACGCCGCAGCAGGCGCTGCTCGGTCTCGGCGTGATCCTGCTCGGCGTGCCCTTCTATCTGTACTGGTCGCGCATCAAAGACTGACTTCCACGGCAACGAAGCCCTCGGCCGAGTGCAGCGTGAACTGCTCGCCCGCGGGCATCACTACGCAGTCGCCGCCGTGCAGCGCATGATCGCCGAGCGTCGGATGCTGCAGGGTCATCGAACCCTCGCGCAGATAGAGCAAGCGAAAATCGCCATCGTGCCGCGCCTGACCTCGATAGCCGGCGGGTGCGCGCACGGTGTGTACCCGTGCCAGATCTGAAGTCGCTGCGCTGATGCCGAGGTCGCAGGCTTCGGTGCCGACCGTGATCTCGGCGGGGCGCCATGACTGAGCGTTCTCGGCGGCCACGTGGCGCACGAAGTGCTGCCCGCCGTATCGTCGACCCGGCTGTGCCGCACCGTTTGGCAGCGGCAGATCGGCATCGACGCAGGTTTCATGCACGGCAGGAGAGCCGATTTCGAGCACCTCGAGCCCAGCGGAGGCTTCGAGGACACGATGCCGGATGGTGGGTGGCTGCAGCACGCAATCCCCGGCGTTGAGAACAAACGGCTCGCCCTGATCCTCGTACACGAGTCGGACCCAGCCAGCGAGGCAGTAGATCATCTGGAAGCGCACGTGGTGGTAGTGCACGTAGTCGGGCACTGCGCCGCCTTCGACGATCGCAATGTGCGACACGACGAATCGTCCGCCGAACCGGTCGGGCAACAGATCGCGGTAGCGCATGCCCGCGCGGCCCACCGTCCACGCCGGCCCGTCGTAATCGCGGCCCGCGGCGGCGGCGGGCAAGCGACTGATCACCAGCGATTGGCGGCCCTCGGGCATGTCGATGCGCGGCGCTGAGTCGAGCAGTCTGATTTGCCAGCCCTCGGGCCCGTGGATCACGTCGGGCGTGCCTGCGGGCAGCGCGCTGCGATCAACGAGTAGCTGCAGCACCGGCGGTGCGCCAGACACCGGCTCCTGTGTACTCAGGCGGAGGGCGAGACCGAAGCCGTGCAGATCCGCCACGGCCGGCTCTTCGGCCGGGAAGATACGCTCGAGTTGCAGACCCACCGTTTCGGTCAGGAAGGTGAGCAGCGCGGACAAATCGCGGCACGGGAGCAGAATCCGTGCGGAAGCAACATGCGGTGCCAGAATCATGCGCCGATCATGTCACGCGACCGATCCACGCTCCACCCTCGGGTTAGACTTGCGGCATGGAGGGGAACAGGCTCGACGAACGGTCGGCCGATCTGTTGGCGCGTGAGGCGGGCCTCGAGCGTCAGCTGACCGCCGATCAATTGACCATGATCGCGCTCGGTGGGGCGATCGGCACGGGGCTGTTTCTCGGCAGCGCCCTGGCGATCCGCACGGCGGGCCCCGGCATCATCCTTTCTTATCTGTTCGGTGCGCTGCTTGCGTGGCTGCTGACGCGCGCGCTCGCCGAGATGGCGGTTGCGCATCCGACGGCCGGGTCTTTCGGTGCTTACGCCGAGTTGTACGTGTCGCCCTGGGCGGGCTTCGCGACCCGTTGGAGCTACTGGTTCGCGCAGGCGGTGGTGATCGGTGGCGATGCCGTGGCGCTCTCCATTTACTGTGGCTGGTGGTTTCCCGAAGTCGACTCCTGGGTGTGGATTACTGCAGCCGGTGCGACCTTGTTCGTACTCAATGCGCGCAACGTGTATCAGTTCGGTCAGGTCGAATACCTGCTGTCGATGATCAAGATCGTGGCGATCGGCTGTTTCGTGGTCTTCGGTGTGTTGTTGCTCACCGGAATCATCCCGGGAACACCGGCGATCGGGCTCGCCAATCTCACCGAGCATGGCGGCTTCTTGCCGATGGGGCTTGCCGGCGCATGGCTCGCAGTGTCGTTCGTGATGTTCGGTTTCGTGGGCACCGAGGTCGTCGCCGTGACAGCGGGCGAAGCGCAGGATCCTGCCGAGGCGATTCCCCGCGCTCTGCGTAACGTCATCCTGCGCCTGGCGCTGTTCTACGTGGCGGCGGTGTTCGTGCTGGTCGCACTCGTGCCATGGAACAGCGAGCCGCCCGGTGCCGACATCTCGGGTAGCCCCTTCGTGCAGGTATTCGAGCGCGTCGGCGTGCCGGCGGCGCCCCATCTCATCAATCTCGTCGTCGTCGTGGCCGCGTTGTCGAGCATGAACTGCAATCTCTATACGGCCACGCGCACCCTGTTCTCGCTCTCGCGCGGCGGTTACGCGCCTGCCTTCCTCGGTCGCGTCTCGAAGACGGGCATACCGTTGCCGGCGTTGTTGGCGACGGGCTCGGGCTTGCTGGTCGCGGTGGTTCTCGCGACTGTGCTGCCGCAGGGCGCCTACTTCTATCTCTTCGGTGTGGCGTTGTTTGCAGCGCTCTTCGTCTGGTTCATCTGTTTCGTCAGCCATCTGCGTTTTCGTCGTGTTTGGGCGCAGCGCTCGGACGCCGCGCCACCGCTGCGGTTACGCGGCGGCTGGGGTCTGTCGCTGTTTGGTGCGGCGGCGATCGTTGCCGTGATGCTGACGACGTGGTGGGTCCCGGCGATGCGCGTCACTTTACTGGTGGGCTTGCCGTGGCTGGCTGGCGTGTCCGTTGTGTATTTCGTGTTCTTCAGGAACAAGACACCATGAGTCTGAAATTCTTTGTGTCATTTTGTGCTGCTATCGCTCTGGCGCTCCTGCTGCCGGCGGTCGGCACTGCCACCCCGATTAGCAAGATCGCCTTCGAGCGCGTCAATCTCGTCGACGGCCGCGGTGGACCGGTGCAGACTGAGATGACCGTCATCGTCGAGCAGGGTCGGTTCACGGTCGTCCGACCGGCTGCGCTGGTGACCGGTGCCGATCTGGCCGGTGCACGTCGCATCGATGGGCGTGGTCGCTATCTGATGCCGGGGCTGGTCGACATGCACGTGCATCTCGATGGCGGTGTCACCGTGACGCCGAACGGACTTCGCGAGGCCAGCAACGATCGCGCACGGGGCGCCGCTGTTCTCGCGAGCTATCTCTATTCGGGCGTGACTTCGATCTACGACGCCGGCAACGTCCCGGACTATATCTTTGGTCTGCGGGACGACGAACGTGCCGGTCGCATCGCAGCGCCTCGGATCTTCGCCACCGGCGGCATCGTCACGTATCCGGGTAGCCACGGCTCGGGCCCAGGTTCGGTCGATATCGACGCCTGGCCTTCGGGGCGAGAACCGCTCGACGCTTTGCTGGTGCGTCGACCCGATGTGGTGAAGCTCACGCTGGAGGAGCGTGGATGGGGCGCACGACCGATGATTCCGGCGCTGCCCGACGAGTTGCTACGCTCGCTCATCCGTCGCATCAACGAGGCGGGCTTTCGTACCACGGTGCACGTGTCGAGCGAGTTGCGGGCGACGCAGGCCATCTTTGCCGCGGCCGACACGCTGGCCCATCCGGTGATTCAGGGGCCGGCGAGCGAGCAATATTTCAGGCTGCTCGCAGCGAAGGGCACGCCGGTGGTGACGACCCTGACGATCGGCGAGAACTACTCGCGACTCGTCGAGCACCCCGAGTATCTCGACGAGCCGTTGTATCGCAAGTCACTGAGTGCCGAGCAGATTCGCGCGCTGCGCGGTGGCACCCGCGACGCTTGGCGAGAGTCGCTGTGGACTCACTGGATGAAGCTGATGACGCCGGTCGCGATGGAGAACCTTCGCAAGTTGCATGAGGCGGGCGGCGTGCTGGTGCTCGGTACCGATCAGACATTGGGCCCTGCGGTGCATCGCGAACTGGAACTCTTGCAGAAGGCGGGCATTCCGGCGGCAGCGCTCACCCGGATAGCCACGTTGAACGGGGCGATTTTCCTCGGTCGTGCGCAGCAATCCGGCTCCATTGAGGTCGGCAAGGATGCTGATGCCGTGTTGCTCAGCAAAGATCCGACGCGGGACATCCGCAATGCCCGCGAGATCGAGCAGGTGATGAAAGGCGGTGTTGTGATCGACCGCGAGGCGCTGCCGCTCGCGGGTCGGTGATTGACCCATTCGTCAAATCTTCTTCGGACCTTCATACGCTCTAAACATTGACTCGGCAGGGTCACCTTCGTCGGTATAGCGAGGGCGACGGCGATGCGGGCAAAAGTCATTTCTCTTCTGTGCATGGCGCTGGGGTTGCATATCGCCACGCCTTGGGCGAGTGCACATGAACCAGCATCGGCTCCCGATGTCAGGGTTGAGCGCCATGTCATTGCGCCAGCAGGGTGGTGGAAGGGCAACACCCACACGCACACCTGGTGGAGTGACGGTGACAGCCCGCCGGAGTCTGTGGCCGCGTGGTATCGGGAGCGTCACTATAATTTTCTTGTACTCAGCGACCACAACCGCATGCAGGAGGGGGAGTTCTGGTATCGCGTTGATACGGAAGCCAAGCGCGAGGCACTGCGGAACTACGAAAGTAAGTTCGGTAAGGACTGGGTTGAGCAGCGCCAAAGCGACGGTGTTGTCGAGGTTAAGCTGAAGACCTTGGACGAGTTTCGAAGCTTTTTCGAGGCCCGCGATCAGTTCGTGTTTATCCGCGGAATGGAGATTACTGATCGCCTAGACGCGCACCCCGTGCATCTGAATGGTGTCAATCTTGAGCGCGCCATCGTGCCCCAGGGCGGGGCCTCCGTCGCGGAAATGTTGCAGAAGAACATCGATGCTGTGATCGAGCAGGGTCGACGCAGCGGTCGTCCGATGTTTGCTCACGTCAACCATCCCAACTTCTATCAGGCTGCGACCGCCGAGGACTTGATCGCCTTGAATCACGAAACGGGCGAGGGGTTCTTTGAGGTCTACAACGGGCATCCCGGAGTGCGGAACGAAGGCGATGCGCGATTCCCAAGCGTTGAACGAATGTGGGACGTTGTCCTTGCGCGACGGCTGGGCGAACGCAACACGAGCCTGACCTACGGTGTAGCAACTGACGATGCGCACGAGTACACCAAATGGGGTCTGCGCGCCGTCAACCCCGGGCGGGGCTGGGTCATGGTTCGATCACCGCGGCTGACTCCGGACAGCATTTCCGCCGCAATGAAACGCGGAGATTTCTATAACAGTACGGGCGTCACTCTCAAGTCGCTCGAGCGCGGCGGCAAGACGCTGGCGCTGGAGATTGCTGCCGAGCCCGGTGTGGCTTACACCATCGAGTTTATCGGGACGCGACGGAAAACGTCTCTTGTCGGTATGGTCAATACGGAGCGCGATACCGACATGCCTCAGGGGCGCGCGTCCTTGCTTTACGACTCTGCCATCGGGGAAGTCTTCTCGCGCGTGGAAGGTCTGAGTGCGAGTTACACCCTGAAAGGTGATGAGCTCTATGTTCGCGCGCGCATCGTCTCTTCGAAGATGCATCCGAACCCTTACGCTGCTGGCGATCGGGAGATGGCGTGGACTCAGCCTCTCGCGGGTGTCGGGCCTTAAGTCCTGCGCAGCCATTTAACGTAGCCGCAATCAATATATCACCGCGCCTTCATCTGCATCGTCGTAAATAACGCGCCGCTGGATAGCAGCGCATGCGACGACAACACGACTGCAGGTGAGGAACATGAAATCGATAAAGGCAAGATGGATTCGACGCGGGTTCTCTGCGTTTCTCTCAGGAATTCTTGTGCTGTGCGCTGCGCAGCACGCGGCAGCAACCGACAATGCCGCGACGCCGGCAAACGCAGCCGATCTTGAGGAGGTAATCATCGAAGGTCGCCGCGTTCGCGAGGAGATGTCCAGTGTGGCATTCGACTCGGCGAAATTCGGCAGTCAGGTGCAGATCATCACCTCGGCCGAAGTCGACACGGGTGGATTCACCAACTTCGGTGAGCTTGCGGCCGGCCTCATTCGCGGCGCCAATATTGGCTACTCACCGGACGAGGGCGAGTTCACCATTCGCATCGATGGCGGCTCGGACCGCGACACGTTGTTGCTCCTGGATGGCGTGCCGACCTTTGATCGCGGTACGCCGCTGGAAGATCTGTGGGGTGCCACAGCCATCGACCCGCGCATGATCGAGAGCGTAGAGATCCTCCGTGGCGGGCAGAGCCTCTACTACGGTGGTAACGGCGGTTTGGGCGTCGTATCAGTACGGTATAAGGAGCCTGCAGGTGAGCTCAAAGGAGAGTTCGGCGCGTACTACGGCGACTTCAAGACCCGTGAGGTGTACGGCAACGTCTCCTATCCTTTGGATGACGCCGGTGCACACAGCGTGATGTTTTACGGTCGGTCATACGAGACCGATGCGCACGAGATCTTCAGCCCCACTGCCTACAACGATGTCGTGCTCGAACTGGGCGGTTATCACGAGTTTCCGTACACCTACAATCTCATCGGCGGAAAGTACCGTTGGAATATCGATGACGTGACGGTTTTCAAGGCCGGATTCGAGTTGGCGACGGTCGATTTTCGTGATTCGTTTCCGAACGATCACATCTTCAATCTCAACTACACCGACTATCCGAAGTTTCAGGCGAGCGTCACGACGAAGTTTCGGGACAATGTATTTTTCGAGGCCGAGGCGTTTTTTCAGAATCCTCAGCTGAAGAACTCGGAGGTCGACGCGCAGCTGTGCCGTATCCCGCAGGGCGTGCTGAATCCGGCTACGCGGCGACCGTTCACACTGGCGTCGGACTACGAGACCTATGCCCGAGCCAATGGGCTGCCGGTGGGTTGCATCACCAACCCCGAGACGAGCACCAAGGCCGATCGCACCTCACGCGACGGATTCTACGTTGACGCCCAGGGACGCATTCTCGGGACGCAGGCGAATCCGTTCCCGATCGGCGCACCGATGGGATATGTCATCCAGACCGTTGCGAACTTCGGTACGGGAATTCCCGTCAAGGGCTTCGGCATCGGGACCCAGTACGCTGCGGGTTACAAAGAGTACGGTCTCAATGCGCGAACGAAGTTTGTGTGGAACGACAGTCTGGAGTCCGTGATCGGTGCGCAAACCGTAACGTCACAGGACGACTCTGCAGTCGAGTACGGTGTTTCGGGGCAGAAAATAGTCTCGAACGGAATCTACGCCGATCTTCGGGCTAACCTCGACTTTCTCGAGGGTACGGCGCTCTCATTGGCGGCTCGTCAGGATTTCAACAACATCTTTGATGACACCTTCATTTGGCGCGCCAGCGTTCGCCAGGAGTTTCCGCAAGGCTACTATTTCCGCGGCAGCGCCGGCACTTCATATGCCAACCCGCGGGCGCAGGAGCTTGGCCTGTATGCCAACAGCCGCAACAACCCGACACTGAAGACGCAGGAGGTCGAGACTTTCGGTCTCGGCACGGGGGTGAACGGCGAGTTCCGCGGTGGTACGTTCAACGTAGAGCTGGGCTATTTCGATACGGAGATTCGCAACCTGTTCGGTAGTGCGGCAATCCGTGATGTCTGTCCGGGCGTTGACCCCACGCGAACACTCAATCCCAACATCATTACGCCGGTGGAGTTCTGTGCAAATTATCTCAGCTACGGTCTGACACCGCTCGACGTGGCGACGTTCAACACAAAAGCCATCCAGGACATCAAGGGGTATACCCTCGACATCGCTTTCGATCTTGATCAGTGGACGCTGGATTTCAGCTTCACCAAACAGGAGTCGCTGGAGCCCAATCCCGTATTCGGTCTGACCGCGGTCCGCGCGCAGACGGGAGCGGCGCTGACGTCCGTCGTCCCAGGCCGAGCCGGCAGTGAGCGCTTCCGACAGTCGGGCGAGCGCCCCGAATGGATGGCCTCCGCGCTGTTGACCTACAACCCGTCCGATCGCTGGATCATCTCTCTCAATCCGCGCTGGCAGGGTCCTGAGTACCTCTACGTGCAGAACAATGCGGCACGTCTCGTCAATGCCGCCGGTGAACGTACGAACCCGGACGTCAATTTCGGTGACTACTTCGTTCTGAATGCCTCCGTGCAGCATTTCATGGGCGATGAAAAGCAGCACCGTTTGATGTTGCGCGTGGTGAACGTGTTCGATGAAAAGTACTACGAGCGCGGAGGCGCTACGGACCGAGCGATTTCGCGTGCGGGTGTCCGCGGCGAGATCGGCCCGAGCAATCCGGACTATTTCTACACCTATGGCTGGAACGGGAAGCCCTTGTCTTTCTACTTCCAATACGAGTACCGCTTCTGATGAGCGACCGCAGACAATTCATCGTCGGGCTCGGCATGGCGTCCCTGTTGCCGGCCGCCATCGCCGACACGACCCGAGATCCGTTCACGCTGGGGGTGGCCTCAGGATCCCCGCGAGACTCGAGCGTGGTTCTTTGGACGCGTCTGGCGCCCGATCCGCTGAACGGCGGCGGAATGCCACCCGGTCGGGTCGAGGTGGAGTACCGGCTCTATGCGGATGAGGGATTGCAGCGCCTCGTTCAACGTGGCACGGCCGAAACCTCCGAGTACAAGGCGCATTCAGTCCATGTTCTCGCGCGAGGTCTGGAGCCGGGACGCGAGTATTGGTACCAGTTTCGCTACGGTGATGCACTGAGTCCGGTCGGTCGCACTCGGACCACCGATGCGAAGGCGACTCGCGCGCGGTTGGCACTGGCGAGCTGCAACTCGTACGAGTCAGGTCGGTTTGCAGCCTATGCGGACATGGCGAAGTGGGCACCGGACTGTGTGATCCACGTGGGCGACTATATCTACGAGGGTGCAGCGGCTGCTCTCGGCGTCACGCGTCGCCGGGTCGGCGCAGTCGAACTGAGCTTCGAGACGGTGCGCCAGCATAACGGTGCCGAGATCGTCACGTTGTGGGACTACCGGAACCGTTACGCTCTCTACCGGAGCGATGCACAGTTGCAGGCCGCGCACGCGGCGAGTCCTTGGATCGTGGCGCTGGACGATCACGAGATCGACAACAATTGGGCGGGTGATGTGCCCCAAGACCCATGGGCTCAGACGCCTCTCGAGTTCAAGGTGCGAAAGTTGGCTGCGCTACAGGCGTACTACGAGCACATGCCGATCGAGCAGCCGCCGCAACTGGCGGGGCTCGAGGCGCATCTGCAACTATACGGCGCGTATCGCTTTGGCCCTGCGCAGGTCCATTTGATCGATACCCGGCAGTATCGCTCCGACCAAGTCTGTGGTCAGGGCTTCCCGGGTGATGAGCCCTGCGATGCGTTGAAAGATCCGCGGCTGACAATGCTCGGGACGACGCAGGAGCAATGGCTGACCGAATCGTTGCGTCGTTCCACGGCACGTTACAACGTGCTCGCTTCGCAAACCTGGTTCGGACCATTCCGCTATAACGCACCGCCGGCTGCGCCCCGAATCAACATGGACCAGTGGGACGGCTATCCGCTAGAGCGACAACGAATGATCGACTTGCTGGCAAGCGGGGTTGCCAACCCCGTTGTTCTGAGCGGCGACTGGCATGCATCGGCGGCCATGCGCATCCATCGAGATCCCTGGAACACCCGCAGTCAGCGAGTGGGTCACAATCTCTGCGGCACGTCGATTTCCTCCCACTGCCCGTGGTCAGCTGCCATGCGCGATGCGTTGAAAGACAACCCTCATGTGGATCACCTCAACGGGGATCGCCGGGGATATCTGCGTTGTGATGTCGACTCGGGTGGGTGGCGCAGCGAGTTTCGGGTCGTCGATGATCCGCGCCAGGCGGACTCCGCTGTGCGCACCGAACTCGAGGTGCGCCTGCAGGACATCTGATTCAGTCGCGGAAGTTCTCGAAGGACAGCGGCCGGTCGAATTTCTCACGGCGCAGCAGCGCGATGGTCTCCTGCAGATCGTCGCGCTGCTTGCCGGTGACGCGCACCTTGTCGCCATGGATGCCCGCCTGCACCTTCAGGCGCGAGTCTTTGATCAGCTTGACGATCTTCTTGCCGCAGTCCTGATCGATGCCGTGGCGCAGCAGCACATCCTGACGCGCTTCCGCCAGATTGGTTTGTGCATCCTTCACCTCGAGACAGCCAACATCGATACCGCGCTTGACGACCTTCAGCTTGAGGATTTCGAGCATCTGCTTGAGCTGGAAGTCGACCTCGGCCTTCAGGTGCACGATGACTTCCTTGGGCTTGAGTTCGAACTTGCAGCCCGTGTCCTTGAAGTCGAAGCGCTGCGACAACTCGCGGTTGGCTTGATCGACCGCGTTGGTGAGCTCGTGCATATTGATTTCGGAGACCACATCAAACGAGGGCATAGCTTCAGCTCCGCGGTGCAGGTTCGGCCAGCAGGATGTCGACAGTCGCGGTGAAATCCGCCACGAGTTTGTCGTAATGCTTGCCTGTGGCTGGACCCGAGAACCCCGTGTGGATCTTGCGCACTACGCCCGCGCGGTCGATGAACAGCGTCGTCGGGAAGGCAAATACACCATTCAACTGCGGCAGACGCGAGGCGGCATCGTCCTTGTCCGAAGTGCCGGCGATCAGGGTGGTGTAGTCGATGTTGTAGCGGTCGCGGAAGCGGTAGACCGCTTCGGCTGCCTGCGGGAAATCTCCGAACTGTTCGAACATCAGCGAAATGATCTCGAGCCCAGCGGCCCGCTTCTGGCGGTGTAGTTCGGCGAGAAACGCCGCCTCGTCGTGGCAGTTGGGGCACCAGCTGCCGGCGAGCGTGACGATCACGACTTTGCCGCGAAAGTAGGGGTCGGATAGTGAAATGTTGGCGCCGCTGATGTCGGGAAAGCGGAAGTCGAGGCGCTGCCCACCCGCCTTGAGTTGCGTTGCGTTCTCCGCCTCGCCGATCGAGGCGTTCTCGTCGCGCCGCGCGCTCCACTGCTCGACCCAGGCGAGTCCTGACCAGAACTGGCCCTGCAATTGGCCGTTCGCATCGAGTGTGGCTCGATACAGGAACACGTGTCCGCCATCGAACTTGGACAGGCGCAGTTCGCCGTCACGCCATTCGCCGGCCAGAAATCGATGATCACCCGTCGTGGTGAGGAACGTGCCCGTGACGAGTTCACCGGTTTGCGTGAACTCGCCGACCCCCGGGGAGGGCTTGCCGTTGCCATCAAAGTTGACGGCCCAACGGCCCGTGAGGTTCACCTGCGTCGCCGTGTTGGCTGCTGAGTCGCGACTGAAGCGCCAGTTCTGGCCGTACGTCGCCGTGAACGGAATCTGCTGGTGCGCTCCTTTTGCCTTGATCATGGTGAGCGTACCGCGCAGCTGATCGCCCTCGAGTGTGGCGACGATGCGATTCTCGAAACCAGGCATACGCAGCGTGAGCTCGGCGCCCTGCCACTTCACTTCCGTGATAGCCACCCGATCCGGTCCGTTGACGAGGGTGACTACGGGACTACCGTTAGCCTGTGCGACCTCGAAGGTGAAAGGCAAATCGCCGCCGGGAATCTGCAACACGGCGCGCCAAGTGCCTTCGCGTAGCGTGGGCGAGATGGGATCAGTTTGGGTACAGGAGCTCACGAGCATGCACAACCAGAAAAACAGCAGTTTTTTCATTGCGGTGATTATACGGGTAATCCGCGTGCAGGCTCGGCGACCCAGACGAGCGCGACCTCGTTGACCATCAGGTCCGACTTGCGTGGAGCGAGTGCGATTTCGCGCAGCGCCACCGTATCGGCATCGACTGCAGCGGTGAGCGCCGCGATTTCAGCTGCGGATTCGTCCTGCAGCGCCAGCCAGCGTTGCCGAAGTTCCTCGAGTGTTTCGTCGGCGCGCTGCACGTCGCCCGACTCGCGACCGATGCGGCTCGCCGAGCGCGCCGCGGCACTCGCGCGGCCGATGTTGCCGGACGAAAGCACCTTGCGACCGAGTACCGCCCCGAGGATGGAAGCACCGACTGAGAACGCTGCGCCGAGCTTCTGCTGCTGTAACTGATCCTGCTCGCGACGCAGCCGATCTTCGGCCCGCGCGACTCGATCCTGCAGTGCCAGCAGTTTCGGCGCGTACTTTCGGCGCAGCGTGTCGACGAGTTCGTCGCGCTTCTCGCGCAAGGGCTGCCACAGTCGCTGACGAAATTGCGCTTCGGTTTCGCCGGGCATCGAGACGAGCTTGAGCAGTTCGCAGAACCAGACGTTGTAGCGCTCGTGCTCCTGCAGATGCAGCGCGAATGACTTCGACCAGCGTGCGTAGTTGGCCGCCCGCAATGCGGCGCCGGGTGCCGTAGCGAAGGGCACATCGGCGCGCGGCTGCGTGCCAAGGCGCATCCGTGATGAGTCGTGCGCGAGACCCTCGCGCCAGAGTACTTCGCTCGCGTCCGCATCGAGGGGCGCTACCCATACGGCATCGAGCCACTGGTCGATGTCCAGTCGGTTATCGACATAGTGCAGCCGTGCTTTGCCGAGAATCTGCGGCTGGTATTGCGTGGGGGCTGCGTCACGGCTGTCTTCGCCGGTGTCGTCCATAAAATATTCGCGGACGCCGGCGGGCAGCAGGGGTCGGTTCGCGCTGCTGCGCGGAGCGGCGTCGGGTGTGGGTGCAGTCGCGATCGTGCGCTGCTTCGCAGCCATCACGCGGGTGATTTCGCTGCCCGTCAGTGGCCCGCGCAGAAACGACAAGGCCCACCGACTCTGCATCAGGCAGGGTGCGTCTTCGTGGACGTTGCGCATCAGAAATACTCGGGGTGCGAGCGTTGAGAGCAGCTGGTCGAGTGTGGCGCGATCCATGCCGCT
>Ga0315900_10006023_pt1 | contig 16451 bp, 15 predicted proteins | sample LakEriMetagenome_FD_203521 | JGI IMG/M metagenome (GOLD analysis project Ga0315900, IMG submission 203521) | Freshwater fungal communities from buoy surface, Lake Erie, Ohio, United States - Buoy 12 MA114 | ecosystem: Environmental > Aquatic > Freshwater > Lake > Lake biofilm | place: USA: Lake...
TCCAGCGGGCTGCGTTTGGCGGAGATCACCCATCGTCTGGCGCCGTCCCACATCATGCTGGCGTAGTCAGAAGCGTCCGGGGAGAAGGTGAAATCGAATCCATAGGCCTCATGCAGGCCGATCTGTTTTCCGTCCACGATCAGGCCGTTAAGACCTGCTTCAAACATGGCGTAGGCGAAATGTTGGCCGTCCTGGGAGAAGTGCATGCCAAAAGCCTCCGGCCGAGCCCGCTCTGCTGCTGCGCCGCTCAGGTCACCGGTAGAAGCACCGAAGGCCCCAAAGCCTGCGGATCTGACAAGGGCGATGCCTTCGTGCCATGGCAAGGGGCTGCCTGCGAGATTGATCCGCATTTTGCGTTCACGACGGCGGATTTCCACATACGCAAGCCGTGAGCCATCAGGGTTGAAAACGGGGGCTGCATCCCAGGGCATGGTTTCCTCCCAGCCAGCTTCGACCTGAATTTTGCCATCGACGACAAGTGCAGTGCGGCGGAAGCCGGGGATGCCGATGTAAGCGTGGTGACTGCCATTGGCGCTGAAGGCGAAGGAGGTGGGTGTCAGTTCAGGGAAGGCGGGGCCTTCGACACCATTGACCACCCATCTCCAGTCGCCGAGGCGCCTGGCTGCATAGGCGATCGAGCTGCCGTCATCGCTGAAGACGGGCGTCTCCCTGGCTATCTCATCGTAGCGGGTGCCGGGTTTGCCATCCACACGGACGGTGAATCCGTCAAGGATGTTGCCCATGACTTTGGCGACACGGCAGCCCCGCCGTGTGGCTGAGGCTGCAATTCCCTGGAAAAGGTCCTGTCGCCTGCCAAAGGAGTCCACGACCGTGGTGGTCACCTTGGCCGCGCCCTTCCAATCCTCTTCAGCATCAACCAGGCTCAGGGGCAGCAGCACCGTTGAAAGAAGCTTCATGCATGTGCATAAGGCGGACATGCATTGATCGTCCCTGATGTGATTTTCCCGGACAAGCCTAAAATTCGGCCCCCGTCCCGGGATGCGGAACATTGTTTGCAGCCCGTGGTGGACGGCTCAAGGCGCATGCCTCAAGCCAGGGGTCTGTCTTTGTTTTGATTTAGAGCGCGAGGCGGCTCCGGATTCATTCATCCAAGCGAAGAGTGGACAGCTATCGTTTCTCGTGGTGAAACCTTAAAGAAAAGGACCCCAGGGCTGGCCTGAGGTCCTTGGATGGGAAGAGTTGGTGGATGAAGGATGCCGGATGCGATAGGTTGCCTCCCGCGTCTTACTTGGCTGCGAAGGGGCTCTTGAGCATGGCTTTGAAGGCGTCGGCGATTTTGGCGACGGCGTCCTTGGGGCCGGTGAGCTTGATGAAGACGGGGGCGTCATTGCCGGGCACGATGCCACCGAGGAGGGTGTAGTTTTCCTTGGGGGTCTTGGGGCCGAACATGGCGCCGTCGTTGTAAGTGCCGGTGGCGGTCACCAGAGTGACCTTGGTGCCGTTGGCGTCGAGTTCCTCGGTCTTGGATTCCGGGGGGCTGGCGAACTGGCCGAGCCAGCGGTCCACGTTGGCCTTGGTGTCGCCGCCCTGGCCGCTGCCGAAGTAGTAAAACACGGCCTCAAGGGGCTTGTCGGAGCCTTCAGCGGCGATCTGGAGAGTGCCGGCGCGCATGGGGCTGCTGGGGGGCACGGAGGTCCAGGAGGCAGGGAAGGCGAAGTTCAGGCCGGCGACGGCAAGCTTGCCATCCTCGGCGAGGGCGGGGCTGGCGAGACCGAGGGCGAGAAGGATGGAAAGGAGGTGTTTCATGGTGGCGTGCGGGTTGTTGGGTGGGATGACGGACCGGTCTGGATACGATGAAGGCGGACTTGCGTCCGCCTTCAAAAGCCGGGGAGAGGCTTATTTGGTGACGTGCAGGACGCCCTTCATGAGCAGCCAGTGGCCGGGGAAGGTGCACATGTAGGGGTAGTCACCGGCTTCAGCAGGAGCGGTGAACTCGATGGTTTCCGTGCTGTTCGGCTGCACCAGCTTGGTGTTGGCGATGATGTCGTCCTTGGAGGCGTCGGGAATGTAGCTCTTGGCCATGGCCTGGGGGTCGGTCATCATGGCGTTGGCCTGGGCTCCGACGGCCTGGTCCTTGCCGGGCTTGATGAGAAGAAAGTTGTGGGGCTGGGGGGCGATGCTGCCGGTGTTGTTGAGCGTGAGCTTCACCTTCTGGCCGGCTTTCACGGTCAGATCGGTCTTGTCATAACCGAGGGGGTTGGTGGCGTGCGGCTTGAGCTCGATGGTGGCGACTTCGGCGTCCTGGGCGGAGCTGAGGCTGGCAAACGCAAGGACGGCGGTGATGACGGCGAGTTTTTTCATGGGTGTTGTTAGGGGGGTGGGACTAATCGGGCAGCGGGACCGGGGGTTTTCAACCTTTTTTGCCGGGCCTATTCGAAGTGCATCCGGCCGATGTCGCTGCGGCGCTGGAGGCCGTCGAAGCGGATCTTGACGGATTCGGCGTAGGCTTTGTCACGGGCGGCGTCACGGCTGGCGGCCTGGGCGACGACGGCGAGGACGCGCCCGCCGTTGGTTTCAAACCGGCCTTCATCATTACGACGGGTGCCACAGTGGTAGACGCGGGCGCCTTCCACGGTTTCGAGGCCGGAGATGACGTCGCCGCTGCGGGAGGAGGCGGGGTAGCCTGCGGAGGCGGAGATGAGGCAGATGCTCCAGCCTTCGGCAAAGTGTAGAAGTTCCGGCTTCAAGGCGCCCTTGGCCGCTTCAAAGACATAACGGGCAAAGTCGCCACGAACCATGGGCATGACCGCCTCGGCCTCGGGGTCTCCGAAGCGGCAGTTGTATTCAATGACCTGGGGGCCCTCCGGGGTGAGCATGAGGCCGAAGTAGAGGAAGCCGCGGTAGCGCAGGCCGTCCTTGATCAGTCCCTGGACGGTGGGCTGCACGATCTCGCGCTCAATCCGGGCGAGGACTTCGACGCTGACGATCTCGCGGCTGGCCACCGCGCCCATGCCGCCGGTGTTCGGGCCCTGGTCGTTGTCACGGATGCGCTTGTAGTCGCGGGCCGGCATGAGGATGTGATATTGATCGTCGCAAAGGGAGGCGAAGACGGAGAGCTCGGGGCCTGTGAGGCAGGTTTCCACGACGAGATTGCCGGCGCCGAAGACGCGTTTTTCCATGACCTCGGTGATGAAGTCCTCGGCTTCCTCGCGGGTCGGGCAGACGGCCACGCCTTTGCCAGCGGCGAGCCCGTCGAACTTCAGCACGATGGGGAAGCGGGTGAGTGCGGCGCGGGCTTCATCGGCATTGGTGCAGACCGTGTAGGAGGCGGTGGGGATGGCGTGACGCTTGAGGAAGTCCTTGGCGAAAGCCTTGGAGGCTTCGAGCTGGGCGGCCTCCTTGAAGGGGCCCCAGCAGGGGATGCCGGCTTCTTCGCAAAGGTTGGCGAGTCCGCGGTCCTTGACCAGCCAGGCCTCCTCGCCGGCGACGCAGAGGTCGATGGCGTTTGCCTTCATCCAGCTGATGAGCTCGGGCAGGCCCGGTACATCGACGCAGGTGGCGAGGGCGGCGATGGCGTCGCTGCCCGGATACGCGAAGAGCTCGTGCTGAGCGGGGGATTCGCTGAGTGCGGTGATGAGGGCGTGTTCGCGGCCGCCTTTGCCTGTGACCAGAATTTTCATGGGCGGTCATCCATGCGCGGGAAAGGAAAACCTGCCAACGCAAATCCTGCATTGCGTGGCGGGTCTCAGCCGCCATACTCCACTTCCATTCGCGAGCACGCTCCTGTAGCTCAACGGTTAGAGCAGGGGACTCATAATCCCTTGGTTCTCGGTTCGAATCCGGGCGGGAGCACCACGGAGGATCCGTGTTCTTCGCGGTCATTCCCGAGTTTCTGTCACGTCTTCAACATCATGCGCATCGCCATCTTTGGAGGCAGTTTCAACCCGCCGGGCCGGCATCACCGGGCCGTGGTGGAGGTTCTGGCGCGGGAGTTTGACCAGGTGCGGGTGGTTCCCTGCGGCCCCAGGCCGGACAAGGTTGTCACCGGCCTGCTGCCCCCGGTTTACCGGGCGGCCCTGGCGGATCTGGCCTTTGGTGGCATGCCCAGGGTGGTGGTGGATCTCTTTGACCTGGAGCAGGACACCTTCACCCGAAACTGGGACCTGCAGCAGCGTTATTCCGCGCTGGGCGAGGTCTGGCATGTGGTCGGCACGGACCTGGTGGCGGGTGGAGCGCGGGGTCTGTCGCCGATTCAGACGTCCTGGGCCAATGGAGGTGAGCTGTGGAAAACCGCCCGCTTTGCCGTGCTTCAGCGCCCAGGGCATGAGGTGAATGCGGATGATCTGCCGCCTCAGTCACGCCTGATTCCTCTGGATGCGCCCGGATCCAGCACGCTGATCCGCGAACGGCTGGGCAGGGGAGACTCCATTGAGGATCTGGTGACTTCCCGGGTGCAGGACTACATCGAACGCTATGGGCTCTATCGCGTGCCAATCCCTGGAACCTGGGCCCGCACCAGCCTCGCCGGCGCGCCGTTTCTGCTCCAGGCGGATGAGGCCAACCCCAAGGCCTGCTCCTGGGTGGCGCAGGTGGGGCAGGGGGTGCCGGAACAGGAGGCACGCCTGGTGGCGGTGCTGGGCGGTGATGGAGCGATGCTGCGCTGCATCCGTGAACACTGGCGCTCTCGCCTGCCGTTTTTTGGGATCAACGCGGGACATCTGGGCTTCCTGATGAACGCGCCGGAGCAGGTGCTGGGCAGTCCTTTCCCGCCCACCGACGTGATCCTGCGGCAGCTGCCCATGCTGTATCTGGAGTTTGAAGACGCCAGCGGCGCTGTGCGCACGACCTATGGCTTCAATGATGCCTGGCTGGAGCGCAGCACGAGCCAGAGCGCCTGGCTGGAGGTCTGTGTGAATGGCGTGCGGCGCATTCCGAAACTGGTCAGCGATGGCGCCCTGGTGGCGACCGCCGCCGGATCGACGGCCTATGCTCGCAGCATGGGCGCCAGCCCTCTGCTGGCGGACACGCCAGCGTGGCTGCTCGTGGGTTCGAATGTCATGGAGCCGTCGCACTGGCGCAGCGCCCTGCTGAGCACGGACAGCACGGTGGAAATCCGCAACCTGTCCCCGCAGCACCGTCCCGTGGAAGCCTTTGTCGATGGACACAGCATGGGCGAGGTGGTGGCCCTGAGAGCGCGTATCAGCCGCGCGGCGGCCGTGGAGATGGCCTTCTGCGCCAGTCATGACATGGCCGACAAGATTGCGGCGATTCAGTTTCAGGCGGCCGAACCCGTTTGATCGAAGATCAGGTCAAAGGCATGCATTCGGCATCATGGCCGGATAGCGGCTCCATTCGTTTCCGGATGGGTTTCGAGTTTCGAGTTAACTTTGTCGCGCAAAGTTTTTGCTTGCGTCGTTCACTTTATGTCACAAAGTGAATCGCATGAGCACTCAGTTAACTGCTTTGGAGAACCTTCGTGTGATCCGGTCCTTGATGGAAAAGGCGCATATCTACAGGGCGGTTTCAGGCCAGGCCGCCGTGTTTGGCGGTCTGCTGTCCCTGGTCCATGCCGGTCGGCAGTTGAATGCTGGAATCCACGATCCGACGGCGGGTTCGGCTGAGCCGTTTCTGACAGGCTGGCTCGGGCTGCTGCTGGCCGTTTCGGTCTTCAATGCGGTGATGTTGTTCCGTGAGGCAAGGCGGCGAGGACAGGCTTTTTTGTCGCAGGGCATGCGGATGGCTCTGCGGGCGCTGGCGCCTCCGCTGATGGTTGGCGGCTTGGTTGGAATCGGACTGATCCTTTCACGCGACAGCCTGACTCCATCCGCCATTGCCTGGATTCTGGGTTACGGCCTCGCGCTGCTTGCCACGGCCAGTTTTTCTCCCCCATCGTTGGTTCGGCTGGGCTGGGCTTTTGTCATCGCCGGGCTGATGTTGTTCTGGGTCTGGACGTCAAACGGGGCGGTTCGTCTGCTGCCGGGCGACCTGGCTCCGGCAAGCGCCTGCATGGGCCTGACCTTCGGCCTTTTTCACCTCGTCTATGGCGCGGCGGTCATGATCGGCAGAAAACCCGAACCCCTGGCGGCCGAATGATTGATTTCGACCAGATCGACAAGACGATCCACGAGAAGGCCCGGCTGTCCATCATGACCCTGCTGGCCGCACGCGGAGAGTGGTCGTTCCAGGACATGAAGGCCGAGCTCGGCATGAGTGACGGCAATTTGATCACGCATCTGCGCACTCTCACGACGGCGGGTTTTGTCCAGGAGGAACGCAACGATTCCGGCAACCGTCCGCGAACCACTTACAAGCTCACGGCCGCAGGGCGGAAGGCCTTCACCACTTACATCGACCTGCTTGAATCCATCGTGAAGTCCATCAAGCCCGAGTCCTGAGTCTTCATTTATTCATAAGCTTTGCGTCACAAAGTAAAAGGCCAACTCAACACCAACCACCCTCATGAAAATCCATCTCGCTCAACATCACGGCATGTGCTTCGGCGTCCGCGACGCCCTGCGCGCCACCCATGAAGCCGCCCGGCGTGAGCCGGTCACCCTTCTCGGCCAGCTCGTTCACAACCCGGTGGTCGAGGAGCATCTTCAAACCCTGGGGGTTCGTCGCGGCGAGCTCGATCAGCCGGGCGCGGCGGACACTCACCGTGTTGTCATCAGCGCCCACGGCGCCGCGGATCGCATGCATCAGGCCTGGCGACAGGCCGGGCATGTCATCACGGACACGACCTGCCCGCTGGTGCGCAAGGCGCATCTGGCCCTCTCGGTGCTTGTGCAGGAAGGCTATCATCCGGTGGTCATCGGCCAGAGGCATCATGTGGAGGTGCGCGGCCTCATTGGTGACTTTCCAGGCGCGAGCGTGGTTCTGGATGATGCCGAAGTTCTGCAAATTCCCGTCAGCGCCCGGCTCGGAGTGGTGGCCCAGACCACTCAGCCGCTGGATCTCGTGCTGGAACGGGTCGCCGCCATCAAGCGACAGCAGCCAGGGGCGGAGGTGCGGTTCATCGACACCGTCTGTCATCCCACCAAGCAGCGCCAGAGTGCACTCGAAGACCTGTGCCGGACCTGTCCCGTGATCGTCGTCATCGGCGGCCGCAACAGCAACAACACGCGTCAGTTGGCGGAAAAGGCCGTCCGGCTGGGAGCACGTGCGCACCAGGTCGAGACACCGGACGACCTGCGGAACGAGTGGTTTGCCGGCGTCAGTGACGTCGGCATCACCGCAGGCACCTCCACCCTCGATGAAACCGTGGCCGCCGTGATGGAGCGGCTGCGCAGGATGAGGGAGGAGGCGTGAAACTCGAAATCCGAAATCCGAAATCCGAAGACCGAACCTGAAACCTGAAACTTTCATCCCATGAACACCCAGACCTGGATCACCCATTTTGAGCTCAACACCCGCCTCAACGACACCCTTGAACTTCCGGACGACGCGTCGTGCCGGCTTTCCGAGAAGCTGCGCGTCCCGCTGGCGGCTTCTTTGGCAACCTTCCAGTTGGGCGAGTCCGGCACGGGCTCGCGGCTGCGGCGTTATGCGCGCGAGGTGGCGCCGCTGGAGAACTTCCGCAGTTATCAGCGGGCCATCGACTTGTTTGTGGCCGAGGAGCAGAGCCACTCACGGCTGCTGGCAAGGGTGGTGCAGCATCTTGGAGGTCGACTGCTGACGAAGCAGTGGACGAACTCCATCTTCCGCCGGCTGCGCTTCCTGGTGAATCTCGAGTTTGCCGTCCAGGTGCTGCTGACGGCGGAGCTGGTCGCCGAGGTTTATTTTGGCACGCTGTATCTGCGCTGTGAAGATCCCGTCGTGCGCAAAGTCGCGCACAAGCTGCTGTGTGATGAGATGAAGCATCTGGATTTCCAGCGTGACTTTCTCAGCGAGCGTGTGGCGAGCTTCAACAATCTCGGGCGTCTGCTCTGGCGGCTGCAGTTTCAGGCCGTCCATGCGATCACCGCCCGTGTCGTGGCCTGGGATCACCGCCACGCACTGAAGGCGCTGGGCGTGAGGCCGGAGGACTTCCGGCGCAGGTGCCTGCAGGCCTGGAGGCGTTTTCAGGACCGCCTGGAAAAGCAGGTCGCCGCTATTCCAGCAGGTCAGGGTACTTCGTCATCGCCATCGCCCGTGTTTTTTCCAGACCATTGATGGTGCAGCCCTGGCACATGATTTCCTCGGCCAGGGCGCGGCACTCGCTGGCATTCAGCTGGCGCACGGCATGTTTCACGCGCGCCACCTGGCCGGCGGTGACGCTGAGTTCATGGAGGCCGAGCCCGACCAGCAGCGGGGTGAGCTCGATGTTGGAAGCCATTTCGCCGCAGATGCAGACCCGGATGCCCGCACGATTGGCGGCCTCCACCGTCATGCGGATCAGGCGCAGCACCGCCGGGTGCGTGGGCTGGTAGAGGGAGGCGACACGCTCGTTGAGACGGTCGACGGCGATCGTGTACTGAATGAGGTCGTTGGTGCCGAGGCTGAAGAAGTCGACCTCCGTGGAGATGAGGTCGGCGGAGACGGCGGCGCTTGGAATCTCGATCATCGCGCCGATGGCGATGTCGTCGCCGATCTTCACGCCTTCGTGAAGGAGTTCGCGGGCGCATTCATCCAGGAGGGCGCGGGCTTCACGCACCTCCTCGACGCCGCTGACCATGGGGAACATGATGCCGGCCCTGCCATGGGCGGAGGCGCGCAGCAGGGCGCGAAGCTGTCTGCGGAAGAGGTCGCGACGGCCCAGGGAGGCACGGATGCCGCGCCAGCCGAGGAAGGGGTTGGGCTCCTCCTCAAAGGTCATGCGCGGGTCCATCTTGTCACCGCCGAGGTCGAGCGTGCGGAAGATCACCTCGCCGGGGGACATGGCCTTGACGGCGCGGGTGTAGCATTCGGCAAGCCAGTCTTCATTGGCCTCGGGATCCTCGAGGTGCAGGAACTCCGTGCGGAACAGACCCACATGCTCGGCGCCGCTGTCGCGGATGGACTCCATCTCCTCGATGAACTCGGCGTTGGCGCTCACCTGGATCGTGAAGCCGTCCGTCGTGACGGAGGGTTGATGTCGGGTGAGGTGGAGGGCGTCTTCGCGGGCGTCTGCCCGCGCTTCACGGCTGCGGTACTTCGCCAGCGTTTCCGCGGAGGGATTGCGGATGAGCAGGCCTTCATCGCCGTCAAGCAGGATGCTGTCGCCTGAATGCAGGTCCTCGCAGATGTTGTGCAGGCGCACGACCGCGGGCAGGCTGAGCGAGCGGGCGATGATGGCCGCGTGGGAGTTGGCGCTGCCCATTTCGAGCGCAAAGCCGAGCACCTTGCTGCGGTCGAGCTGGACGGTGTCCGAAGGCGTCAGGTCATGGGCGACGATGATGACCGGGTCCTCGAACATCGGATGGTCAAGCATTTCGCCGCGCAGATGGCGCATGACGCGCTGGGTCACGTCCTTGATGTCGAGGAAGCGTTCGCGCAGGTAGGAGTCGGACAGGCCGCGCAGGGCGTCCATGTGCTTGCACATCAGACGGTAGTAGACGGCGTCGACGCAGATGAGCTGTTCACGCACGGTTTTTTCCACCTGCTTCAGGATGGAATGGTCATGCAGGATGAGCAGGTGGGCCTCGAAAATCTCCGCCTCGGCGCTGCCGTCCTGGCCTTCCATGGCCTTCTGCAGCGCCTCGATCTCCGTGCGGGTCACTTCCAGGGCGGTGCGCCAGCGTGCGAGGTCGCTGTCCACTTCATCTTCCGAGATGGGCGTGGCGTCCGGCTCGTCAAAGTGGTCCTTGAGCACATGCACCACGGCATGAGCCACCCCGGGGGAGACTGCGATGCCTTCCCAGACCAGTTCCTGCGGGGTGTTTTTTTCCAACATGCCGCGCGGATGATGGGGAGCAGGGGCAGGCTTGGCAATCAAGAATCAGGCCTGCTTGCGCGTGTCGGTCGGGAAATTCTGCTGGCCGCCCGCGTCGCTTCTCATGGTCATTGCAGAGGTTAGGCCACGGGAGCCCGGCAGGGGTGTTCCGGTCAAGGTCAGTCAACGTCGGGCAGTTCAATCGTCAGGTCATCTTCCAGGCGCCCCTGAAACTTCCATGCGCCATCAACGTGCAGCACCGCATTGACCTATTCCACAGCCACTTTCACGACGACCTTGAAGACCTGTTCGGGCCTCTCCCATTCGATGCAGGGGGCGTGGGCGTCCTGGGGCCAGAGGATGCTGAAATGGCCGGCGCTGACATGCAGCGGCGTGGCTTCAGGCACGAGCTTCCAGAGGGCGGCGTCCTTTTCGTCGGAGTAGGCCATGGTCTCCTCCTTCATCGCCTTCAGAGGCGCCCAGAGGATGGTTTCACTTCCGCTGTGGATGTACTGGACGTCGATGTACTTCCGGTGCGCTTCAAACAGGGCCTTCTCCACCGGCTTGGTCTCATAGGTCTGCACCAGGGCGAAGCAGGCGTCGCCATCCAGGTCATGACGGCCCAGGGGCTGGCTGCCGTCCACGCCGCGCAGGAAGTCAAAGGCCTTGGCGAAACGTGAGTACAGCGAGGCGTAACGGGCGGCGTTGTCGAGGGTGTCGAGGATCATGGCGCCGCCTTTTAGGCTGCGTCACCGCGGATGCACAAGGGAAAAGAAGCCGTGGCGAGGCCCGAAATTCTTCAGCCCTGGAGCGTCTCGACGCGCATCCAGCTTGGGTCGCCCTTGACGCAGTCGAGGGCGCGGATGGCCGAGAGGGCCTCCTTCATGTCGCCAAGGCGTGCGTCGTGGATCATCAGAACGAGACTGGTCTGGCCGCTGGTGTCCTCCAGGTCCTCCGGCTGGATCATCGAGGAGATGCCGATGTGGCGACGGCCCAGTTCGGCCGCCACCTGAGCGAGCACGCCGGGCACGTCGGCCACGGTCAGGCGCAGGTAGTAGTGCGACACGGTGTCATCGACGGGCTTGCTTTTGCCATAGAGACCGTGCGGCACGAAGCCGCTGTGGCGTGCGCCGTAGACCAGTGTGGCGGCGGCTTCACAGAGGTCGCTGATGACGCTGCTGCTGGTCGGGTCCTGGCCGGCGCCGCGGCCGTAGAAGAGCGTTTCGCCGACGATGTCGCCGTTCACCAGCACGGCGTTGAAGCTGCCGCTGACGCTGGCGAGCACATGGCTGAGGGGCACAAGCGTGGGCTGGGTGCGGACCTCGACCAGGCCCTGCTCGTCGGCGCGGATCACGGACAGCAGCTTGATGGTGTAGCCCAGGCGTTTGGCGAACTTGAAGTCGGCCGGGTCGATCTTGTCCACGCCCTCCACATGCACGCATTCCTGGGGGATCCAGAAACCGTAGCTCAGGGAGGCGAGGATGATGGCCTTGTGGGCGGCGTCCCAGCCGCTGACATCCAGGGTCGGATCGGCCTCGGCATAACTCAGGCCGGCCTGGCTCATGCGCGTGAGGATGTAGTTGCAGGTGCCGTTGATGATGCCGTGGATGGAGAGGATGCGGTTTCCGACCAGGCCTTCCTGAAGCACCTGGATGATCGGGATGCCACCGGCCACGGCGGCTTCGAAATAGATCGGCACGCCGCATTGTTCGGCGAGGGCGAAGAGCTCCTGGCCGCGTTCGGCGAGCAGGGCCTTGTTGCCGGTGACGACGATTTTCTTGGCCTTCAGGGCCGCGCAGACGAGGTCGTAGGCGGTGGTGGTGCCGCCGATCAGCTCCACGACCACCTGGATGTCGGCGTCTTCGATGAGATCCTGCCAGCGGGTGCTGATCATGGCCTCCGGCACGGCGACATCGCGGGCGCGGCCCGGGTCACGGACGATGACACGTTTCACCCGGATGTCCGCCCCGGTGCGCTGGATGATGAGGTCACGGTTGGCGTCGAGGTTCTTGAAGACCCCGGCTCCGACATTGCCCAGTCCGGCGAGACCGATGTGGATGGTGCGGGGGGTGATGGAGGGCGGCATGGAGCGGAAAAGGGAAAGGCTGGTTAGGGCGGGCTTGCGGCGGCCATCTGGCATGGCTTCAGGCCGCAGGCCACCGGAAAAACGAGGGGACGACCTGTAGATGCGGCCCTGTGGGGCGTCGAGGCTGAGTTGCGCCGGGATCAGCCGGGCTGGTCCAGGGCGGCCCGCAGCATGGCCATGCTGGCGTTGCCGCCGGACAACACGCAGGCGACCCGGCGGCCCTGCCATTCCTGCCGGCGTTGTTTCAGCGCGGCATAGGCCAGGGCGCCGGCTCCCTCGGCGATGTTATGAGTGGTGGCGATGATCTCGCGCATGGCCAGCAGGGTTTCGTCGTCGGTGACGGTAATGATTTCATGGGCATGCCTGAGCACATGTTCCAGAGCCTCGGCGTTGGGAGTTTTGCAGGCCACGCCCTCGGCCACGCGGGTGGTGCTGGGCTGTTCCACCAGGCGCTTCTGCTCAAAGGAAAGCGCATAGCCCGGAGCGTGGGCGGAAACGACGCCGATGAGGCGGGTGCCAAGCCCGAGGGCCTGCCTGGCGGCGGCGATGCCGCAGAAGCCCGAACCGAGGCCGATGGGCACAAACACGGCGTCCAGTTCCGGCACCGAACGGAACATTTCCAGGCCGTAGGTGGCCACGCCCCGGACCAGCCAGGGATGGAAGGAAGGCACGGCGTGAAGACCTTCTTGTTGGGCCAGTGCGCGGGAGAACTCGAGGGCTTCCTGGAACTCGCAGCCATGCTCGACCAGTTCGGCGCCCAGGGAGCGCATGGCGGCGTTTTTCTCCGGGTTGTTGCCGTGCGGCACCACGATGACGGCGCGCAGGCCGTTCTGACGGGCGGCGAAGGCGATGGACTGGCCGTGGTTGCCGGTGGTGGCGGCGATCACGCCCCGGGTGTGCGGTTCGCGTCGCTTCAGCTCGTCCAGGTAAACCAGCCCGCCGCGGATCTTGAAGGCGCCGACCGGGGTGTGGTTTTCATGCTTCAGCCAGAGCTCGCAGCCCAGGCCCTGCTCCAGCAGCGGCCAGCGCAGGGTCGGGGTTTCGCGGATGTGGGGCCGGATCAGGGCCTTGGCGGCTTCGATCTCGGCGAGGGAGGGCAGGGGTTCCATGACGGATTTGACAGGTGGGAACACGGCCAGAAATCCGCCCCGGTCAACATGCCTGCCGTTTCACCGCCTGGGCCTTGGTGTCGGCGGCGAAGCAGGCAACCCAAAGGATGGTGAACAGGGCGCGTGTCAAGGTTCGTGGGAATGCGGCCGATGGGGAGGTGTGTCAGCGGTTTTGAGCGGGCTGCCCCAGTTTGCTCAAGGTGTCTGCGAGGCTGGCTTCTCCTGGCTGGAGGCCTTTTCGACCGGTTCCACGCCATTCCAGGCCGCAGCCATCTGAGTGATGGAAAGCGGCTGTGCACCTCGTTCAGGCAGTGCCTTTTCAGCAGACTGGCCTGTGTCATCATGAAACACCAGGCCCAGCGAGGCGAGGTAACGTTCTTGTTCCGCCCGGGTTTTGCCGGCCTGGGTCACTTCGAGTCGTCGGCCGTGCGCCGGTCCTCCGCTGACATGGTTGCTTGTCTGGTACACGACGTACCTGCGGCGGTTCTCCTCGGGATGGGCGTTGCCGTCCGCACGACGAAACACGGAACGGTCGATGTGGGCTCCGGCCGGCACTTTGCGAGGGATCGAGTCACTGGTGAGCTTGTGGACAAGGGCCTCCTCCGGGTGATGCATCAGCGCCAGCGGGTCATCATACACAGGAATGAGACGGCTGGTGACGCCCCGCTGCTTCATGATGCGATGCAGCCAGTTGAAGGAGGTGCCCGCCATGTCATTGGAATCGGCGTAACCGCCGCCGACATCGGAATGCGCGCCGGGAAACCACACTTCATAGACGTTGGTGGCCGCCGGGTCGACGGGAGCGCCGACGGGCAGGGGTTCGAATTTGCTGCGTCGGTCATCCAGGGACAGGGCGTGCACGATGGTCTCGATGTTTGGATAGGCTCCAAGCTTGTAGCGCTGGCGACCGTGTTCAGGCTCTCCGCGCTTGTGAAGCTCGTCAAAAGGCAGGCCGGGAACCGTGTCCCAGATGGCCAGAAGCTTGATGTTGGGATTGGACCAGGTGAAGTCTGGGAAAAGAGCTCCGACATCGCGTTTCACGGCGTTGCGATTGCTTGCAAGCCTGGTTCGCCATGCGTCTGCACCTCCCCTCCTTGATTCCTTTTGCGTCAGATCCAGCAGGTGCTTCTCGCTGTATTTCCAGATTTGCTCGGCCAGCGTGTCCAGGTCCTTTTCCTCCTTCTTCCGTTCCTCCCGGGTCTTGTGTGCTTTTTCAGGAACCGTCGGCAGGCCGCAATGGGCGATCAGGCCCGTCAGCATGCGGGCCTGAAAGGCGCCCCGGCTGAAGCCAAAGACCAGAATCCGGTCCTCCTTGCCGGCGCTGCGCCCGGGTCGGTAGTGTCTGGCCAGAAACTTGTACGCGGTGAGCACGCGCGACTTCATGCCCACACCGAACGCCTTGCCTGCGAGGCTGTCCGTGCCGACGCCTTCGATGTACAAGCAGGGGTTGGCTGGATCCTCTGCCTGGGCTGCGAGTTCAAACCGACGCCTTACGTTGGTGCGGGCCTTCCAGTTGTTGGAGGTGCCGTCAAAGTAGATTTCCATCTGACGGGGTTGCTGGCGGTCATGGGCGGACAGCACCCTGGGGATGGAGGGATTGGGCACAACCTGGGTCTGATAGGTTGATCCACAGCCGGTCAGCAGGAACCAGGCGAGGCAGGCGATGGTGCAGGGGATTGGCTTCATCCCCTTCAGCACAGCACAAGCAGGCCTTTTCAAGCAATGGTAAAATGGCGTTAAGCTTCCTGGATGGTTTTCACGGCCAGCCTTGTGCCTTGCAGGAGGTTGCTTCCTGGCCGGGTTGCCATCAACATGCCGGACCATGACCCTTCGCGAACCTGAAATTGCTGAACTCGATACTCCCACTGGGCTGATGCGCACCACGGTGCTGCGGCCTGCGGCGGCCGGGCGTTATCCCGGGCTGCTGTTCCATTCGGAGATCTTTCAGGTCACCGGGCCCATTCATCGTACGGCGGCGTTTCTGGCGGGCCATGGATTTGTCGTGGCGCTGCCGGAGATTTATCACGAGCATCTGCCTGCAGGGACCGTGCTGGCCTATGACCAGGCGGGGTCGGATGTCGGCAATCGTTTGAAGACGACCAAGACCGTGCAGGCCTATGATGCGGACAACCGCGCGGTGCTCGATTTCCTGACGCAGCACGAGGCCTGCACGGGGCGCCTGGGATCGTTCGGCCCGTGCATCGGCGGTCATCTCACCTATCGCGCCGCCCTGCATCCGGATGTTGCTGCCGCCGCCTGCTTTTATCCGACCGACCTGCACAAGCGCAGCCTGGGCGCGGGCATGAATGATGACTCGCTGGCTCGTGCGGCGGAGATCCGCGGGGAGCTGATGATGGTGTTCGGTCGCCAGGATCCGCACGTGCCTGTTGAAGGCCGTGAGATGATCTACAAGGCCCTCACCGCCGCCGGGGTGAACTTCACCTGGCACGAGGTGAATGCCGCCCATGCCTTTCTCCGTGATGAAGGCCTGCGCTACGACGCCGAACTCGCGCGCCAGATGCTCGGATTGACCGTGGATTTCTTCCGAAGGGTGCTGGTGGAATGAGGACTCAATCCCACACCAGGCGCTCATTCCATTCGGTGGCGTGGGCTTGCAGGAAGCGGCGGTATTCGTCCTGGAAGCTTTGTTGAGAGTGGTGCTCTTCCTGGTTCGCGATGTAGGCGCGGACGTCGCCGGTTTTGGACTCGCTGACGGAGAAGGCCCCGTAGCCGGACTGCCAGTGGAACTTGCTGAGCATGGGATCGCGATGGGCCTGGTCGGTGAGCCAGACGGTGGAGGCGCGTTTCATTTCCTTCACCCAATCCGCCATCGTGATCGTGCGGGCCAGTCGCATGAGAATGTGAACGTGATCCGCCACACCGCCGACCATCAGCGTTGGGCAATGGAGCCGGGCTGAGATGCCGCCAAGGTAGCGATGAAGTTCGTTGCGCAGGGTGCCTTGAACCAGGAATGGGTGACGTTCCTTGGTGGACCAGATCGCATGAATGAGGATGTTGGAAAGCGATTGTGGCATCCTGCATGTCAGAGCCGCGAGGCTTGGGATGATCAACCTCGGCGTTTTTCCGGTTTCGATGAAGGTTGGGTCAGCATGGGGCAGCACGATATCAGCAAGAGGACACCCTAGTTCGTGTGGAGCATGGACCCCGATGGGGCCGGTCATGCAGCCCAGGAGTGGACGTGCAGCGGCCTCTCCTGGGGAAAGGTGTGCATTTGGGGATTCCGATGGCGGACCCCGCCGGGGTCCCGTCAGGGGCTTGGCGAAGATGGTGCGCGGTCACAGGGTTGATCGGATTGCCGGAACCCCGGTGGGGTTCGTGATCGGGCGAGGACCGGGGGTGATGCGGGGTTCCCAGGAGAGCGCTCGCTGCGCTCGGCACTCCTGGGCTGCATGACGCAAGCCCGATGGGCTTGAGGATTCACGTCGATGAAAGATTCCGAGTTGAT
>Ga0315900_10006024_pt1 | contig 16449 bp, 10 predicted proteins | sample LakEriMetagenome_FD_203521 | JGI IMG/M metagenome (GOLD analysis project Ga0315900, IMG submission 203521) | Freshwater fungal communities from buoy surface, Lake Erie, Ohio, United States - Buoy 12 MA114 | ecosystem: Environmental > Aquatic > Freshwater > Lake > Lake biofilm | place: USA: Lake...
GGCGGGGCCTCGTCGCCTTCCGTTCGCCGGGTGGTTCCACAGGATTCGACCGCGACGACCGGCCCGGCCTCGCCCTCGAGCTGGCAGACCGCGAGGCCCTCTTCGGGATGGGCGAGGGCACGGGCGTCCTCGATCGCCGGGGCACCGTGCGGGAGTTCTGGAACATCGACGTCCTCGGCCATGCGCCGGCGATCCACCCGGCCCTGCCCTCCCTGTATGTCTCCATCCCGTTTGCGATCTCGCTGCGCGACGGCCGGGCCGCAGGCCTCTTCTGGGATCATCCCGGGCGGCAGCGCTGGGACCTCGGAGCCTCCGATCCCCGCCGTTGGGACCTCCGCGCCGAGACCGGGGCCATCGACCTTTACCTGTTCCTTGGGCCGACGGTCGAGGCGGTGGTCCGAGGATACGGCCGCCTGACCGGCACCCTGCCGATGCCCCCGGAATGGGCGCTGGGCTACCACCAGTCGCGCTACAGCTACGAGACCCAGGCCCGCGTCGAGAATGTGGCGCGGGAGTTCCGCCGGCGGGACCTGCCGTGCGACGCGCTGTACCTCGACATCCACCACATGGATGGGTATCGGGTCTTCACCGTCGGCGACGGGTTCCCCGACCTGCCGGCGATGACCCGGCGTCTGGGCCGGAAGGGGATCCGGACCGTGGCCATCGTCGACCCGGGGGTGAAGGATGATCCGCGATTCCCGGTCCTTCGCCGGGGCCTGAGAAAGAAGGCGTTCGTCGAGGCTCCGGGCGGCACCGGTGACCACATCGGGCGCGTCTGGCCCGGCAAGGCGCGATTCCCCGACTTCCTGAGGGCCGGGGTGCGCGCGTGGTGGGGTGAGGAGCAACGGGCCCTGCTGGACCTGGGGATCGACGGCATCTGGAACGACATGAACGAGCCGGCCGACTTTGACCGGCCGGACAAGACCCTGCCCCCGGATGCCCGGCACCACACCGAGCACGGCGTCCGCCTCCACGCCGAGGTGCACAACCTTTACGGGCAGGCGATGGCCCAGGCGTCGCGGGAGGGCCTCCTCCGCCACCGCCCCGGCCGGCGGCCCTTCGTGGTCACGCGGGCCGGATATGCGGGCATCCAGCGCCATGCCATCGTCTGGACGGGCGACACCTCCTCGCACTGGGAGCACCTGCGGGAGTCCGTGCCGATGCTGCTCAACCTGTCCCTCAGCGGCGTGGCCTTCTGTGGCGGCGACGTGGGCGGCTTCCTCGGGAATGCCACCCCGGAACTCTTCGTCCGGTGGCTGCAGTTCGCCGCCTTCACCCCGTTCTTCCGGAACCACAGCAATCTCGGCACCCGCGACCAGGAACCCTGGGCCTTCGGCCCGGAGGTCGAGGCGATCGCCCGCGAGACCCTGCGGTTGCGCTACCAGTTGATCCCCTTCCTTTACGGGTTGGTCCGGGAGGCGGCCGAAACGGGGGATCCGGTCATGCGCCCCCTGCTCTGGCACCATGCCAACGACCCGGCCGCCGTGGCCTGCAGCTCGCAGTTCCTGCTCGGCCGCGACCTGCTCGTCGCCCCGGTGCTCGAGCCGGGATGCAACGGCCGCAGCGTCCACCTGCCCCCCGACGTCTGGTACGACTTCTGGACCGGGGAGCGGTTCGTCGGCGGTGGGCCGATCCTCGCCCGGACCCCCATGGACCGCATCCCGGTCTTCGTCCGCGCCGGGGCCCTGGTGCCGCTGGCGCCGGTGCGCCACTCCACGCAGGAGCCGGCCGGGGACACCATCGCCCTGCACCTCTGGCCCGGCCCGGAGGGATCGCTGGTCTGGTATGAGGATGACGGGATCTCCCTGGACCACGTCGCCGGCGGTTTCCACCGGCGGCTCATCACCCAGGAACGCCGGGGACGCACCACCCGGGTCGGCTTCTCCGCCCCCGAGGGCACGTTCCCGAGCCGGATCCGGACGTGGCGGCTGGTCTTCTGGCACACCCCGGCGACGGCACGCGTCCGCATCGACGGGATCCTGCAACCACCTGCCCGAACCCAGGACGGCCCCGACGGGCTCCTGGTCGTGGACGTGCCCCACCGTGCCGGCGCCTTCGAGGTCCGCGTCGTCGGTGGCACGGCTTGAGAGGCCTGGGGCCGTCCGACCTCGTCCGATCCTGCGGGATGCGGCCTGCACGGCTCGACGCTTGCGATCGGGCATCTTCCCGGGGAGGCTGGAAGTCATGATCTCCCCGCCGGCATTCCCGGGCACCCGCATCGCGGCGCTGGGCCTCGTCGTCCTCGCCGGGTGTCTCGGCCTGACCGCCGCACAGCCCACCCTCACGATCCCGATCAACGAAATCGAGGAGGCCGTGCCGCCCTACACGCTGCCTGAGGTCCTGACCTTTCGCGACGGACGTCGGGTGGAATCGGCAAGGGACTGGCCAAGGCGTCGGGCGGAACTCCTGAGCCTGTTCGAGCACCATGTCTACGGACGCGTTCCCAAGGGGCTCCCGCGGCCGGCGGGCCAGGTGGTCGAGACCCGACGGGATGCCCTCGGCGGCAAGGCCGTCCGGCAGCGCATCCAGGTGCCCTTGACCCGTGGCCCCCGCCCGGTGCTGATGGACCTGCTGGTCTACCGGCCGGCGGCGGCCACCGGACCGGTGCCGGTGTTCCTTGGCCTGAACTTCGATGGCAACCACACCGTCACCCCCGAGACCGACGTGCCGCTGGCCCGGGGCTGGGTGGCCAACCGCCCGCGCAGCGGGGTGACGAACCACGTGGCCTCGGAGGCAAGCCGGGGCACCGATGCGGCGGCATGGCCCATCGAGCGGATTCTGGAGCGCGGATACGGGCTGGCCACCGCCTACTATGGCGACATCGAGGCCGACTTCGACGGGGGGTGGCGCCAGGGTCTCCGAGGCGCGATCGCCGGCGCCGGGCCGGAAACCCGTTTCGCCCCGGAGGACTGGGGCGCCATCTCGGCCTGGTCTTGGGGACTTTCCCGGGCGCTCGACCAACTGGCCCGCGACCCGGCCATCGATGCCGATCGGGTGGCGGTGATCGGGCATTCCCGGCTGGGCAAGACGGCCCTGTGGGCAGGGGCGCGGGATCCGCGCTTCGCGCTGGTCATCGCCAACGAATCCGGCGAGGGCGGCGCGGCGCTGGCCAGGCGGTTCTTCGGGGAGACAACCCTGCGGATCAACACCAGCTTCCCGCATTGGTTCAACGGGCGCTTCAAGGACTACAACCATCGGGTCTCCGACCTCCCGGTCGACCAGCACGAACTGGTGGCCCTCGTGGCGCCAAGGCCGGTCTACATCGGCAGCGCCGAGCAGGACCGATGGGCCGATCCCCGCGGCGAGTACCTCAGCGGCTGGCATGCCGGCCCGGTGTACCGCCTTCTCGGGAAGGAGGGCCTCCCGGGTCCGGACCTGCCCCCGCTGAACCGGTCGGTGGGTGACGCCATCGGATACCACCTCCGCACCGGCGCCCACGCCTTGACCGGAACCGACTGGGAGTTCTACCTGCAGTTCGCCGACCGGCACCTGCGCCGGGGCTCCCGCGCCGCCACCTCACGCCCCACGAACCCGACCTCCCCATGACGCTCCTCCTCCCGATCCCACTCATGCGCATCCTCCGCCACCTCTGCCTCCTCGCCTGCCTCGGTGTCGGCGGAGACGCCCTCGCGCAGGATTGGGCCAAGGCTCGCCTGGAGAAATCCCCCCGCCACCTGGAGTGGGTCACCGTGCGCCACGGTGACCGCGAGGTGCGCTGCTGGGTGGCCTACCCCGAGGTGAAGGAAAAGGCCACGGCGGTGGTGGTCATCCACGAGATCTTCGGGCTGACCGACTGGGTCCGGGGTGTGGCCGACCAGCTGGCCGAGGCGGGCTACATCGCCATCGCCCCCGACCTCCTCTCGGGCAGCGGACCGAAGGGCGGTGGGACCGAGTCGCTCGGTGGTCCCGACGGCGCGCGCTCCAAGATCGGCTCGCTGCCTCCGGACCAGATCACCGCCGACCTGAAGGCCGCCGTGACGTACGTCCAGGGCCTCCCGGCCTGCAACGGCAAGGTGGCCGTCTCCGGATTCTGCTGGGGTGGCAGCCAGACCTTCCGCTTCGTCGCCAACCATCCCGGGATCAAGGCCGGGCTGGTCTTCTACGGATCCGGCAGCGAGGACGAGAAGGAACTGGCCCGCATCCAGGCTCCGGTCTTCGGGTTCTACGGCGGCAACGATGCGCGGGTCAACGCCACCATCCCCAAGTCGGAGGCCCTCATGAAGAAGGTCGGCAAGGTGTACCAGCCGGTCGTCTATGACGGGGCCGGCCACGGGTTCATGCGTGCGGGCGAGGATCCCGCCGGCACCGCGGACAACAAGAAGGCCCGCCTGGCAGGCTGGGAACGGGTCAAGGCCATCCTCAAGGGGCTGTGAGTCCGGACCCCTGTGGCCGCCGCCCTGGGACGTTCGGTCGTCACCTGCCGGCCTTGGGCATCCACCTCCTGGGCGTCGGCAGCGCCCTGCGGGGCCTGACCCTCGACGAAGCCATGTCCGTCGGCGGGACCTGGGGCTGGAAGGCGGCCGAGGCCGCCGCCTTCGTGTTGGGCGAATCCCCGGTCGCCCGGTGGAGCCTCTTCGGCGGTGCCTTCGCCCTGTCGCTGCTGCTGGGCTGGGGGATTTCCCGGCGACCGCGGCCGATGCGCTGGTTGGCTTCGGCGCCGTTGGTCGCCGATCTCGCGGTGTCCGTCGCCACGGGCGACGGCGCCAGTGTGGGGACCCACCTCGCGGCGATGGCGCTGCTTTGGGGCGGGTCCACGCGGGCCTGGGCAAGTCGCGATCCCGCGGGCACGGGCCGCCCGTAGGTCGCCAAGGCCCGTGCACCCACACGGAACCGGAAACCACCCGGGAATCAAGCCCCGAACCGTCGGAGTTATTCGCCGGGTTTTGCGTACAATCTTTCCTTCCGCCGGCATCGGTCACGGCGCTCAATCCTTCGCATGCAAGAGCTTCCAGACGAGCGCGGCCTGGGCGATCCGGTGCCCCCGGCGACCGGGGAACCGCGGCCGGATTTCAAGCGCGCCCGGCGCGTCCGTCCCAAGCTGGATCTCTCGTCGCTGGACCGGCTTCCCCCGCACTCCATCGAGGCCGAACAGGGGGTGCTGGGCTGCGTCCTCCTCTCGCCCAACGAGGCCATGGGCATCTGCATCGAGACGCTGAAGGCGGGCGCGGAGAGCTTCTACGACCAGAGGCACCAGCTCATCTACCAGACGCTGGCCGAGATGTATGACCGGAAGGAACCCATCGACCTCATCACGCTCCAGCAGCGTTTCAAGGACCACCAGCAGCTCGAGGGCATCGGGGGCCTGGCCTACCTGAGCAGCCTTCAGGACGCGGTCCCCAGCGCGGCCAACCTGCCCTACTACCTCCAGATCGTCCGCGAGAAGCTCGTGCTGCGGCGGATGCTCACGGCCTGCACCTCGGTCGTCACCCGGGTGCATGAGCACCAGGGTGAGGTGGACGCGCTCCTGGACGAGGTCGAGCGGGACATCTTGCGCATCAGCGAGGACCGCGAGACCACGACGATCAAGCCGATGAAGGACCTGGTCCGCGGGGCCATCGACCGCATCCAGGAATTCCACCAGCGCGCCGGCGGGCTCACCGGGCTGGCCACCGGATTCTCCGACTACGACAAGATGACCAGCGGCATGAACGGGGGCGAGATGATCGTCATCGCCGCCCGCCCCTCGATGGGCAAGACCTCCCTGGTCATGAACATCGCCGAGCACGTCGTCATCAACGAGCGCCAGCCCGTCGGCGTGTTCAGCCTGGAGATGACCTCCGAGTCGCTGGTCATGCGCATGCTCTGCTCGCTCGCCCGGGTCAATGCCCGGTCCATCCGGGAGGGGTTCATGGCGGAGCAAGACTTCAAGAAGCTCACCGGTGCCGCCGCCAAGATGGCCAAGAGCCCCCTGCACATCGACGACACGCCGGGCCTGTCGATCCTGCAGCTGCGGGCCCGTGCCCGACGGATGTGGCAGCAGCATCGCATCAAGCTCTTCATCATCGACTACCTCCAGCTCATGCACTCGGACTCCCGCAAGGCGCAGGACAACCGACAGCAGGAGATCTCCGACATCTCCAACGGCGTGAAGGCCCTGGCCAAGGAGCTCAACGTGCCGGTCATCGTGCTCTCCCAGCTCAACCGCGAGCTCGAGAAGGACAAGAGCCGCAAGCCGCGCCTGTCCGACCTGCGCGAGTCCGGTGCCATCGAGCAGGACGCCGACGTGGTGGGCCTGCTCTACAAGCCGGCCGACGAGGAGGAGGACGTCTCGGAGGCCCGCCAGCCGGTGGAATCCCACCCCGTGAACCTGCTCATCGCCAAGCAGCGCAACGGGCCGACCGGGGACGTCCGCCTGACGTTCTTTAAGAGCTTCACACGGTTCGAGACTGCGGCGAAGATCGACGCCGAAGACTGACCGTTGATGAAACCTTCCAAGCTCCGCGCCCTGCGGCATTGCGCCGTCCTCATCGCATGCCTCCAGCTGGCGGCCGCCGAAGACGGTCCCGTCGTCCGCAAGATCGTCATCAAGCACGTCGGTCCGGCCGCGGTCAGCGAGGAGCTCATCCGGGCCAACATCCGGGTCAAGGAGGGCGAGGCCTACAGCCGCTTCGCGGTCGACGACGACATCAAGAATCTCTACGGCACGTCGTATTTCTTCAACATCCGGGTCACCGAGGACATCACCGCGACGGAGCTGGCCCCCAACGGGACGCGGGTCCCCAAGGAATACACCCTCACCTACGTGGTCCAGGGCAGGCCGCTGATCACCGAGATCCGCTTCACCGGAAACAAGAAATACTCCGCCTCCAAGCTTCGCAAGAAGCTCACCTCCAAGAGCGGAGAGCCGATGGACGAGCGCAAGCTCTTCAACGACGCGCAGGCCATCCTCAAGATGTACCAGAAGGCGGGCCTCCAGCGGACGTCCGTCGACTACAAGCCCAGCATCACCGAATCCCTGGGCCGCGGCATCGTGACCTTCGAGATCCAGGAGGCGCCGAAGGTCAAGATCAAGGAGGTGGTCTTCGAGGACGCCCCTTCGTTCAAGCAGCGCAAGCTTCGCAAGGTCATCAAGACCCGGCGCTGGTGGATGTTCTCGTGGATCACCGGGTCCGGCCGCTTCAAGGACGACGTCTTCGAGGAGGACAAGGACAAGCTGCGCGAGTTCTACGCGGACAAGGGGTTCATCGACATGGAGCTCAAGGAGCCCCGCTTCGAGTATCCCAAGACCAACAACCTCATCCTGCACCTGCCGGTCTCCGAGGGACCCCAGTACAAGGTCGGGCAGGTCACCTTCGAGGGCAACGAGCTCTTCAGCCAACAGCAGATCACCCAAAACCTCACCTCCAAGGACGGTGAGAAGACCAAACGGGGGCTGCAGCTCAAGGAGGGTGAGGTCTTCTCCCCGAAGAAGCTCTTCAAGGACACCGAGGCCATCGAGAACTTCTACGGCGCGAGGGGGTACATCGAGTCCCGTGCACGGGCCGAGCAGATCGCCGACGTCGAGAAGGGCACCCTCGACCTCAAGTACAGCATCACCGAGGGCGACAAGTTCTACGTCGAGAAGATCGAGATCCAGGGCAACGCCAAGACCAAGGACAAGGTCATCCGCCGTGAACTGGCCATCACCCCGGGTGAGACCTTCGACATGGTCCGGGCCAAGGTCTCGAAGAGCCGGCTGGAGCAGATGCAGTTCTTCGACAAGGTCGAGACGCGCCCCGAGCCGACCGACGTCCCGAACCGCAAGAACCTGGTCATCTCGGTCGAGGAGAAGAACACCGGCAACGTGGCCTTGGGCGCCGGGTTCAGTTCGGTGGACTCGATCATCGGGTTCGTCGAGGTCAGCCAGGGCAACTTCGACCTGATGAATCCACCCTACTTCACGGGGGCCGGCCAGAAGGCCCGGCTCCGTGCGCAGGTGGGTTCACGGCGTCAGGACTATGTCGCGACCTTCGTCGAGCCCTGGTTCCTCGGCAAACGACTCTCGCTCAGCGTCGACGTGTACCACCGCGACCTGAACTTCCTCTCCGACAACTACAACCAGCGCCAGACCGGCTCGCGCGTCGGCCTGACCCGCCAGCTGCCTCGGAACCTCATCGGCAACGTCAGCTACACCCTCGAGAACATCCAGATCCGCTTCTCGGACAGCTACCGGCAGCAGCAGCAGCGGTTCGGCAGCGCCATCCTCGCCGAGGAGGGCTCCCGGCTGGTGTCCCGGTTCGGAAGCTCGCTGGCGCACGACACCCGGAACAATTTCCAGATGCCCTCGCGCGGCCATCGCGCCGAGATCCTCGGGGAGCTGGCCGGTGGTCCGTTCGGCGGCGACAGCGACTTCTACAAGATCGAGGCGCGCATCGCCCAGTACTGGAGCCCGGAACGCCTGCTCGACGATGCCGGGATCGCCCGCGACATCTTCGAAGGCCACATCCTCGAGTTCACCGGCCGCATCGGCGTGGTGGACCATTATGGCGACTCGAGCCGGGTTCCCCTCTTCGACCGCTGGTTCCTCGGCGGTCTCTTCAACCTCCGCGGCTACCGCTTCCGGGCGGTGGGTCCCCGTGAGTTCTATTCCGGCGAACCGCTCGGCGGCAGCACCTACTGGTTCAGCTCCACCGAGTACAGCATCCCGATCATCGAACGCCTGAGGTTCGCGATGTTCTACGACATCGGCATGGTGTACCCGGGCGCGTACAGCTTCGCCCCCGAGACGTCGGCGACCGACGCGATCGGAAACCCGCTCGTGCGTGGGGACACCGGCCTCTACAACGACAACTGGGGCGTCGGCATCCGGCTCAATCTTCCGATCGGTCCGCTGCGCCTCGACTACGGCATTCCCGTCACCCGCGGCCCCGACACCGGATCCGGCGGACGGTTCCAATTCGGTGTTGGCTGGACCCGAGACTTTTGAAACGGTGCCCGCCCTGTCCTAGGATTTTCCGCATGAATCGAAAACCGCTCGTCGCCGCCGCCATCCTCGCGGCGCTCCTTCCCTGCACTTCCGCCCTGGCCCAGGGCAAGGTCGGAGTCATCAACCTCACCAAGGTGTTCGATGAGTTCTGGCGCACCAAGCAGGCCGACGTCCAGATCAAGGACCGCCTGACCGAGTTCGAGAAGATGGGCCAGTCGATGTACGACGACTACAAGAAGGCCAACGAGGAGTTCGGCAAGCAGATCGAGGCGGCCAATGACCCGGCCCTGTCCAAGGAGGAGACGGACAAGCGCCGCAAGGACCTCGACAAGAAGCGCAAGGACATCCTCGAGATGGAGAACAACATCAAGCAGTTCCAGGGCAACAGCCAGCGGGCCCTCATGGAGCAGCGCGGCCGGGTCCGGGAGTCCATCCTCCGGGATGTCCGCGGCGTGATCGAGGAGAAGGCCAAGTCCGGTGGTTATGCCACGGTGCTCGACGTGTCGGCACTCTCGGCCACAGGCACTCCAGTGGTCATCTTCACCACCCTGACGGGCGGGGAGAACGACCTCAGCGACTCCGTCGCCAAGGCGCTGGCCGCCACGGCGCCCCCCGACACCGACAAGGCCGATCCCAAGGGCCCCAAGAAGGCCGACGAGAAGCCTGCCGAAAAGAAGTAAGCCTGCCCAGGGGCTCCAGGTGCACCCGGGCATCCCGCCCGGGTTTTTTTCATGACCACCGCCGTGATCGTCGCCGCAGGCCGTGGAACCCGGATGGGGCCGGGCATCGACAAGCTGTTCCTCGAGGTGGCGGGCTTGCCGGTGGTCGGCCACACCTGGCGTCGTTTCGACCGGCACCCGATGGTGGACCATGTCTGCGTCGTGGTCCGACCGGGATTCGAACCCGAGTTCGAGGACCTTGGGCGCACCCTCGGGCTCACCAAGCCCCATTCGTTGGCCGCCGGTGGTGCCGAGCGGCAGGATTCCGTGTGGAGCGGACTGGTTGCCGCTCCCCCGGAGACCCGGCTTGTCGCGATCCAGGACGGCGCGCGCCCCTGCACCTCCGGGGAGACCATCACCCGCTGCCTTCTGGCCGCGGAATCCTCGGGGGCGGCCGTGGCCGCCCAGCGCGCGGTCGACACCATCAAGGAGGCCGACGAGCACGGCCGGGTGGCCCGACATCTCGACCGATCCCGACTGTGGTCGGTGCAGACCCCCCAATGCTTCCGGTCCGCCGTGCTGCGGGAGGCCCTCGAGACCGCCCGGAAGCGCGGGATCACCGTGACCGACGACACGGCGGCCTGCGGCCTGATCGGGGCGCCGGTGGACCTCGTGGAGTGTCCGGATCCGAACCCCAAGGTGACGGTTCCTGCCGACCTCCGATGGGTGGCTCTCTGGCTCTGATCCGTGCGAGCTGATCCCTCCCGACCCGTCGCTTGACTTGGGGTGCCCCGCTCCCCATCTTGACCCGCTCGACCGGCTTCGCGCACCGCGTGGCCCCGCCATTATGTCCAAGACGAAAGAGAAGAAGCCCGCTGCCAAGGCCCCTTCGAAGAAAGCCGCCCCGGCTCCGGCCAAGTCGGGGAACGACACCCCCAAGGCTTCGGCCACGACCTCCCACAAGGGTTCACCGAAGGGGACTGGGGGGGCTCGTCGGGACTCCTCCCCACCGGCCCGCGGTGCCCAGGGCGGAACCAGGAAGGCAGACAAACCGTCCACCCCGACGCCCCCGCAGAGGCCGTCGGCATCCTCCAAGGCCGAGAAACCCAAGGCCCAGACCTCGAAGTCGGAAAAACCCTCGAAGCCCACCGCGGCGAACTCCCCGAAAGGCCAGGGCAAGGGAGCCCCGACCGGCACCGGCAGATCTCCTGCCTCCCAAAAGGCATCGGCGGCCTCCAAGCCCCAGGCAACCGCCAAGCCCCAGACCGTCGCATCCGGCGGGCGAGCCGCGGCCGAGCCCAGGTCGACCGACGCCAAGTCGCAGAAGGCCTCCCGGTCCGGCCGTTCCGATCGGCGGCCCCGCAAGGAGTCTGAGGCGGACGGGCCCGATTCCGACATCGTGGTCCCCAAGGAGCCCCAGATGCCCGTGGGACCGACGGCCAGTCAGCTGGCCCAGCTCGCGGCCGGGGATTCCGAAGGTGCTGGAAACAACATCGGCACCATCAAGAACGCCTCCGGGGTCGACATCACCGAGAAGATCAAGGAACTCGTCCGGCAGTCCCAGGAGCAGGGCTACCTCACCCACAGCGACATCGGCGACGTCCTCGCCGACACCCCCATGTCGCCCGAGGAGATGGACGAGATCTACATCAAGCTCCGCAACCTCGAGATCGAGATCGTCGACCAGGCCGAGGTGGACCGCCCGAAGGCGGCCGAGCAGGAAGAGGAGGAGGACAAATCCCGCCTCGACATCCTCGACGACCCGGTGCGGATGTACCTCAAGCAGATGGGCCAGGTCCCCCTGCTGACCCGCGAGCAGGAGGTCGAGATCTCCAAGCGCATCGAGGAGAACGAGAACGAGGTCAAGCGCATCATCCATTCCTTCGGATTCGCCGGCAAGGAGCACATCGCCCTGGCCGACAAGCTGACCTCCGAACCGCCCAAGGAGCGCTTCGACCGTGTCATCGTCGACAAGAAGATCGAGGTCCGCGAGGAGCACCTGAAGACCCTCCGCAAACTGACCAAGGACGTGCGGGCCATCGACCAGCAGGTCGATGAGCACTGGCGGGTGCTCCAGGAGGAGGAGTCCAAGACCAAGCGCGAGAAGATCCTCGCCGAGTTCCGAAAGCTCGACGACAAGCTCCAGAAGTCGTTCCCGAAGTTCTACTACAAGCAGAAGGTCATCGAGGAGATGTCCCTCGTCGCCGAGAACATCCACGAGAAGTTCCAGACCTCGGTGCGTTCGATCAAGGACCTCGAGCCCCAGCGGCGACTGGCCCAGGCGCAGGCGATCATCCATGCCGAGGAGCGGAAGATCAAAGCCCTCGAGGAGTTCGTGCGCATGTCGCTCGACGAGTACACGACGGCCTTCAGCCAGCTGAAGCACTTCGAGCGCAAGGCCCTCCAGGCCAAGACCGAGATGGTGGAGGCCAACCTCCGCCTGGTGATCTCGATCGCCAAGAAGTACACCAACCGCGGGCTCTCGTTCCTCGACCTCATCCAGGAGGGCAACATGGGCCTGATGAAGGCCGTGGAGAAGTTCGAGTACCGCCGCGGCTACAAATTCTCGACCTACGCCACCTGGTGGATCCGCCAGGCCATCACGCGGTCGATCGCCGACCAGGCGCGCACCATCCGCATCCCGGTGCACATGATCGAGACGATCAACAAGCTGATGCGGGTGCAGAAGCAGCTCATCCAGGACTTCGGCCGCGAACCGACCCCGGAGGAGATCGCCGACGAGATGCAGATGCCGGTCGAGCGTGTGCGGGCCGTGCTCAAGATGGCGCAGCAACCCATCTCGCTGCAGAGCCCGGTGGGCGACTCCGACGACACCAACTTCGGCGACTTCATCGAGGACAAGGCCGCCGAGAACCCCTCCGACATGACCAGCTACAGCCTGCTCAAGTCGAAGCTGGCCGACGTCCTCGACTCCCTGACCGAGCGCGAGCGCAAGGTGCTCGAACTGCGCTTCGGCCTGCTGGACGGCTACAGCCGCACCCTCGAGGAGGTGGGCAAGCAGTTCAAGGTCACCCGCGAGCGCATCCGCCAGATCGAGGCCAAGGCGCTGCGCAAGATGCGCCACCCGACCCGCCTGCGGCAGCTCAACGGATTCCTCGAGGGCGAAGAGGCCCTGGTCTGAATCCCGAACCCCAAGCCCCGCCCTTCCGGCGGGGCTTTTGTCTGCCCGACCTCCTTCGCTCCATGACACCGGCCACCACCACCACCCAGACCGGCGCCGCCGCCCACGGGCGCCAGCCCGCTCGCCACCGCCCCGCATGGTGGGTGGTTCTGGCCTCGATGATCCTGGCCCTGCCCATGTCGCAGGCGGCCGGAATCCTGCGCGAGGAGCTCTTCGATGGGCCGGTGCTCCATTGGGAGGTGCTCGTGCGCCGGGCCGACCTGGCCACGCTTCGGAAATCGGGCGGTCCGTGGAACCGCCAGGCGGATGAGGACGCCCATGCCACCATCCGTGCCGGCGACCGGATCTGGACCAACGTCGCGGTCCACCTGAAGGGGGCGGCCGGAAGTTTCCGCCCGGTGGATGACCTGCCGGCACTCACGCTGAACTTCGGCAAGTTCCAGGACGGCCAGACGTGCCTCGGCCACCGCAAGCTGCACCTCAACAACTCGGTCCAGGACGCGGCCCGCCTCGACGAGATCCTGGCCTCCGAGATGTACCTGCAATCCGGGGTGCCCACGCCGAGGGCGACACGTGCGCTCGTCTCGCTCAACGGCCGCTATCTCGGCATCTACGTGCTCAAGGGGGGCTGGGACAAGCCCTTCCTCAAACAGCACTTCGGCTCGTCCAAGGGCAACTTCTACGACCCTGGATTCCTCAAGGACCTCGACTCGGACCTTGAGCGCGACTCCGGAGACGGCCCCGAAGACCGCTCCGATCTGGTCGCACTGCGCCGGGCCCTCCAGGTCGAGGAGCCCTCCGAACGCCTCGACGCCGTGTCCCGAAGCCTCGACCTGGGCCGGATCACCACCCTCGGGGCCCTCCAGATCCTGCTCGATGACTGGGATGGCTACCTTCGCAACCGGAACAACTACCGGGTTTACCATGCGCCGGACTCCGACCGGCTCGTGCTGATGCCCCACGGCATGGACCAGCTTTGGAGGAATCCACGCGGATCGTTCAACCCAGCCCTGCCCAGCCTGCTGGGGCGACAACTGTTCTCCGTTCCGGCGATGGCCGAGCGCCTGAGCGGGCGAATGAGGGAATTGACCAACTCGGTGTTCGCCCCGCGCTTCCTGGACGGGATCGTCACCAACGCCCAGGCGAGGTTGCGGGAGCGCCTGATGCTGGAGGGACGCGATGAGGAATTCGAACCGGTGCAACGCGCCGTGGACGACACGGTGCGTCGGGCCCGCCAGCGGATGGCCGCCTTCGCCGGGCAGCGGGTCCAGCCGGCCCAGGCGGCCCGGTTCGACGGGGAGGGCCGCATGCGCCTGGCCGGGTGGCAGCCCGGAGCGAGCGATGAAGTGGATCCGCAGCCCGCCCCCCCGGTGCGCTCGGCCGACGGCGCGGAGGTCTTCCGGATCGAGGCTGGGAGCGAAGGCACGCCGGTCTCCTTGAAGAAGCGACTCCTGATCCCACCCGGGCGGTACCGGTTCGAGGCGAGGGCCCGGACGCGGGCGGTCAGCGGGTTCGGTGCCTGCCTCGACGCCGAGTGGGCGCGTCGCAACCAACGACTCGACGAGGGCCAACCGCCGGTCGCGGGCCTCAGCGGCACCACCGAGTGGACCGTGCTTGGGCGTGAGTTGACCGTGCCCGCCCGGGGCGACTGGGGGCGTCGGCGCCCCGGAGGAGGAGGCGGAACGGGCGCGGACGCACCCCGCGAGGTCACCTTGGTGGCCGAGCTTCGTGCCGATGCCGGATCCGCCGAATTCGACCCGGAAGGCTTCGTGCTGATCCGCCTCTGAGGCTCGCACGCCGGGGAAGAGCCGGACCAGAGATCCCGCACCCCCGGGGTGGGATCCCGGGGTCGGATCCGGTTCGCCGCCGCCACCTCAAACCTCTTCAGCCCCCGTGCACCACGGGATGACCGAGCGATCGGGGGCTGTCGAACCCTTCGGGATCGATCAGTCGGGCTTGTGCACCGAGTGGCAGGCCTTGCAGTTCACGGCCGACTTGTAGGCGTCGAGGGCGCCCGCCTTGCCGGCGACCAGGTCCTCGGCGGCCAACTTGAGCGCCTTGGTCTTCTCGGTCCAGCTTGCCAGATCACCCTTCGGCGGCTGGTTGAGCGCCAGTTCCTTGGTCAGGAAGGCCATCTTCTTGAAGTCCTCCGCGCTGCCCTGTCCCTTGGCGATCCGGGCCGAGAGCGATTCCTTGCCCTTGAAGCCATCCTCCATGATGTGCTCGATCGAGAGCGAGGGCTTGGTCGCGGAGGAGGAGGAGGAGGCGCAGCCGGCAGCGACCAGGGTCAGGGCGGCGATGGCGACTCGGGCGGTGGTGACGGACAATCGGGGAGTCTTCACGAGGATCTTTGGATTCGGTTCGCCCCGATGGAATCCCAGCCGGCCCCGGCGTTTCAAGACGTCAATCCACGGTCGGGCTGCGTCGGTTGGCCACGGTTGGGATCGGCGCCACCGGCCGGCCAACCCTCCGGCGCCGCTGCGGCCGCCGTGCCGGTCACCCGGCTGGACACCTCGCCCGAGGCCAGGCGGGTGCGGAGGCCGGCACCCGGCGACAGGCCGTCGACAGACCGGACAAGCGCCCCGGTGTCGGCGTCGAAGGTCAGCGAGTAGCCGCGGTCCAGGACATTCTGGGGCGAGAGGAGGCGCAGGCCGTCCAAGACCGCCTGCAGGCGCCGCCGACGGCGTTCCAAGGCGCGGGTGGGGGCCGCCGACAGCGCCGCACGCAACCGCTCGACCCTCTGACGCAGCCCCCGGAGCGTCGCCTGCGGTCGCCGCGCCAACAGTCGCAGCCGCCTGGACTCCAGGGTCCCGGCCAGCGACCGGACGGCCCGTGAGGCCGCACGGGCGAGGGCACCGGCCGCCTCGTCCAACCGCTGGGAACGATCCTCGATCCGGCGGCGCGGATGCCGACGCTTCCACCGGCGCACCAGGGCCCCGACATCGTCGAGGGACCGATCCAACCTCCGTCGCGCCAGCATGGCGATCCTCCGGCCCGCCTGGCGGACGACCTCGCGGCTGTCGACCCAGTCCTGGGTGAGGATCTCGGCCGCCGCGCTGGGGGTGGCGGCGCGGTGGTCGGCCACGAAGTCGGCGATGGTGACGTCGATCTCATGCCCCACCGCCGACACGACCGGCAGCGCGGAGGCCGCGATCGCCCTGGCCACCACCTCTTCATTGAAACACCACAGGTCCTCGAGCGATCCCCCCCCTCGCGTGACCAGGATCAGGTCCAGCGGGGCCCCCAGGACGGAGAACCGGTTGAGCCGTCCGATCGCCGCGGCGATCTCGTTGGCCGCGCTCGCCCCCTGCACCCGGACCGGGTCGAGGATGATCTCCGGCCGGAACCGCCGGGACATCACATGCAGCACATCCTGGATGGCCGCACCCGTCGGCGAGGTGACCAGACCGATCCGGGCGGGGAATCGAGGCAGGGACCGCTTCCTGGCCGGGTCGAAAAGACCCTCGGCCGCCAGCTTCGCCTTGAGGCGTTCGAAGGCCGCCTGGAGGGCCCCCACGCCCTGGGCCTCGATCGAGTCGACACGCAGCTGATAGGCCCCGCGGGGCTCATAGACCGTGATGTCGCCGCCCAGGATCACCTGGGCCCCGTCGCGGAGCGCCAGTCGCCCCGGACCGCCCTGGCCCCGGAAGAGCACGCAGTTCAGCTGGGCCCCGGCATCCTTGAGGACGAAGTAGGCGTGGCCCGAGGCCTGGGTCCGGAGATTGGAGACCTCGCCGGCGACC
>Ga0315900_10006025_pt1 | contig 16448 bp, 16 predicted proteins | sample LakEriMetagenome_FD_203521 | JGI IMG/M metagenome (GOLD analysis project Ga0315900, IMG submission 203521) | Freshwater fungal communities from buoy surface, Lake Erie, Ohio, United States - Buoy 12 MA114 | ecosystem: Environmental > Aquatic > Freshwater > Lake > Lake biofilm | place: USA: Lake...
CCCTAAAATAGAAGCTGAAATAAACAATGTACTTAATCAAATTGTTGATTTTAACATGGTAATGAATACAGATGGCAAAAACATTAACGGATATATTATTTATGATGAAGATAATTTTTGGCCATTAGAATTAACATCGGGTATGGAACGTTTCATTTCTTCATTAGCAATTCGCATAGCACTTATAAATGTTTCAGCATTACCACGTCCAAATTTCATTGCAATCGATGAAGGATGGGGTTCATTAGATGCAGATCATATTTCTTCTGTAGTTAATTTGTTTGAATATTTTAGAACTAAATTTGATTTCTCAATTATCATTTCGCACGTTGATTCGATGCGAGATATGGTAGATTCATTAATAGAAGTAAACAAGACACAAGGATTTAGCCAGATTAATCATGTTTGATATTTATATAAAAGATATCATTCGGAATGAAACGCAAAGAAACAGTTTATAAAGGTTTAGAATTTATTAATGTTTATTTTGAAGATACATCAGCTACATCGCCAGATTATTTTCAAATAACCGAATTTCCAACACGTTTAACTGCGGGTAAGAATTTATTTAAACTTCGAGGTCATCCTAGCAATTTACGAGTTGGCGGTGTATTAAATTTAGAAATCTTAGATTATAATGGTGATCCAATTTATTATGAAATTGTAGATTATATTGATGAAGACAAATCGCGTGTAATTGCAATTTACATTTATGAAGAAACATCTCCAGGTGACTGCACGATTACTTTAATTTCTGAAGCACAAACAATTAACGGTGCACCAGTACCACAAGAATGGCAAGGTCGTCCTAACGTAAGATGGCGTCGCACAGTTCCCGTCAATCCAAATATATCAAATGATTCGGAAATCATATTTGCTAAATTACCCGAGATAACAGTATCAGAACAAGTAGGAGTACAGCTTGATAGAATATATTCCGGCAGTCAACAATTTCCTACATACACAACGGGAAAGGTAAGATATTTTGCTCTTAACGGAACACCTGCAATAGAAATATCTGGCGGATTATTTACATCTGATATGTCTACGGGAACAATAACAATATCAACACCTGTTAATCCTACGCCTACTCCTAATTTCCCGGTGGTTTCCACTCCTTATACAAGTACGATAAAAAAGATATTATCTAGTACTACGGCTTTATTAGATACGCAGTATACGGCTTATAGTAGCCAAAGCTTATCTCCACAAACATATACAGCATTTGACTATTCCACATTTTCATTATCATATGAAGCATCTCCAACATATGTTGCTACAGAAAATTCACAATCATTTGCTCTTGTACAAGTTAAAGGCTTAGATCCGTCAACTGGCGATGTTTCTAGAATCAAAGTTTATACGAATAATAAAGGCACGGTTGGAACATGGGAATTGGTTAATGATGTTGAACTTGAAGAAACGGAAATATTTGTTAGTAGCACAGCTTCATTATTTCCAGACGAATCTATAGGTATTTTTACTTCACAAAGTGTTATCAATACGTATTGGGAAGGTTTTACGTATCAAGGAAAAACAGTAGCAACTGCACCAACATTAACTTGGTCGACTGCATCATTAAATAATGCAATGTCCATAACAAGTGCAGTTGATATTTCTGCAACAAACGCAGTACATGTAGTACAACAAAAAACAGCTTACGCCGGCATATTTATTGCAACGTCATCATATAAAGTTACTATTGATGCATTAGGAACAAGAAGTAGTGACGGATTGAATCCTAGAATGTCAGTATACGTTTCCGGAAGTGCAACAGCTTTTGATTCAACAGATTATTTCAATCAAGAATTTCCTAGGAGATTAGGTAAAAAAATAGGAGAACTGGAAGTTACTTCAGAGTCACAACGTTTCGATGACGTAGTGTTTAATTTTGAAACTGATGCCGATGGGACAGCAAATCTTTTATTTGTAATAGAATCCGGTCAATGGCAAATTGCAGATGTACGAACAACAACAGATAATGATGCCGGATATTCTCCTAATTATACACGTATTAGATCAATTATCAATACACCACATAAAGCAAACAATCAAATTTCCTTTAAGGTAGAATATTATAATGTAGCCGGAGTTAAAAGCAAACAAACATCTTATTTGTATAGCAAGTCTTGGCAGGGTGGAAATCGTTATATTGATGGCGATTATTCAATGCTTACTGGTTCACTATATGTTGCAGATTCATTAGAATCAGGTGTAGCAATATCGGGATATTCTAATTCAGGTTTTATTAGATCATTAGGATACGAAGGATTTGACGCTGGATTCCCTGGATTTTTATTATGGAGCGGGTCTGCACTTAATGGACAATTATCTAAAAATAATGCACCATACTCGGGTGTAGGATTAGAACTTTATCTTAATACTTCAAGTTATTTCAGATATTCAACATCAGATAACGAAATATATGTTGCAACAGATAATTTCTTTTTTGGTAATCCAAATACGGCATATATTAGCGGAAGTAATGGAAATATTGAAATTTCTTCTAGCAATTTCTTACTAAGTAGTAGTGGAGATGTATTTGCAAATAACGCGACATTTACAGGTACAAATGAATCATCAGTATTTACAAATACGACTATAAATATAACTACCTCAAATTCATCTAGTTATTTGCAGAGAATAGGCAACGGCACGTTGCTTAACCCATACCGATGGAGATTAGTATTAAATGGCGCATTGGGTGGGGAAATTACTCAAAAAATACTTATAGATTGCGACGTTAATACAAGTCCAGAATCTGCTGCGATTAATAAATTATCAGCCATTACAGATATTTTAATGCCCATTACAACTACTGCAGGTAGTACTATTCAATTAACCATTGCAGATGGTCGTAATGTAAATATAAATGATGCCTTTAGTTTAGCAATTCCTGGCGGATTACCTGCATAATACAAAATAAAAAAAAAAGGATTTATATAATGGCACAATATACATTAAGAGCTGGCAGTACGTATTTAATAACAACATACGGAACGTCGACTAACTCATTAGCATCTATCGGCGGCTCTTCTGAACTTTTTGGAAAAATATTTCATTCAAATATAATTGTAGAGGCACAAGACAACCGTACTTCTACTTTTAAAGGAAATTTACAAGTAAATGAACTGTTTATAATTAGTGGTTCATTACGAATTAATAATCCTTTAACTATTACTGGAAGTACTACAATATCTAGTCAAGATACGAGAACAGTATATTTAGTATCAACAACAGGTTCAGCTGTTAACATAACATTACCAATCATTGGCGCGCCAGACAATGGACGTATTTTAATTTTTAAAAAAATAGGAGGAACGAATTCATTGACACTAGATGGTCCAGGAACGACACCCATCGATGGTAATTTAACAATATCAACAACTGATGCATCAGCATCTATACAATTATTATTTCAAAATAATTCTATAGGCTGGTATATTATATCTCAATATGGTACTTGGACATAACATATTTATATAAAACGGAAACAGAATGAACAAAATAACAACGTTATTTCCTGGTGGATTCAAACCATTAACTGGAGCACATTTAGCACTTGCACAACGTTATGCTACACATCCAGATGTCGATCGCGTAATACTTTTAATAGGTCCAAAGGAACGAGATGGAATAACTCGAGAAAAAACAATTGAAATATTCAATTTAATCAATCGCAATCCTAAAATTGAAATACAACCAACAGCATTCAACTCTCCTATCATGGCCGCATATGAATACTTATTTGCATTGCCGGAAAATGAAACAGGTCGTTATGCCATGGCTGCATCTACAAAAGGAGATGATTATGTACGAACAAAAGACTTTGTTCCAAATGTTGATAAATATAAAATGGTCGGCGACAAATCTGGAAGAAAAATACCTGCAGGAGTTGATGCTACAGAATTAAATTTGGATGTAGATCCGATCGCATATAAAAATGGAGAACCTATATCGGCATCAACTATTAGAGCTGCAATTGCAAATCGAGATTATGAAACGTTCCGAGCTTCATATCCTGCGCAGAATGATGCTGAAGTAAAAAATATTTGGCAAATATTAACCGGAGTACAAGAAACTGTATTTTCTAAAGAATGGTGGCGTAAACAACTACAAGAAGATGCAGATGCTGTTTATGAATCAATGATGTTTACAAAAGAAAAGAAACGCCATGCAGATAAAATAAGCAAGTTAAAAAATTTCCTAGAAAAAAATAGAGGTCGAGAATTTGTATATGATTTTGGAGATTTTGAAAAAACAGTGATGGGTGCTTCTTTATTAGAAGGAGTCGAAGCAATAAGCATGATTACTGAAGGCGGCGCAGCAGGACATATGGCTCATCCATATGATGATCATTCACTGACGTTTGGTGATATGAAAGAAATTGTTGCACGTGCATTAGAAGGACGATTGGATATCGAATCTGCAGTAACGGAAAAAACTGATGGACAAAATATTCAAGTAACATGGAAGAACGGACAGCCTGGCTTTGCACGAAATAAAGGAACTGTTATTAATCCAATGACTCCAGATCAATTGATTGCAGATTTCGAAAGAAAATATCAAGAAAGCATTGCAAAGAATGGAGCAGAAGCTTCAGAAGGATATAAACGAGTTGTAGAAGCATATAGAGCTTGTGCAGAAGATTTAACTAGTGCATTAACAAAATTACCACCAAATGTATTGCAACAAACATTTAAAGATGGTCGAGTATTTGCAAACATGGAAATAATTTTTCCTGCAACTAAAAATGTAATATCATATGATAAAGCTCATCTTCAATTTCACAATTTGGTTGAATATGATGAAGCGGGTCAAGTAGTTGAAACTGATTTAGCCGGAGGTGGTATGCTACAAAAAATCATACAAGATGCAAATGCACATTTACAAAATACATTTTCATTTATTCCTCCGCAACGCATAAAGATTGGAAGAATAGCAGATTTTGAAGATCAACAAGCTGCATTTTTCAATGAAATAGATCAATTACGTAATCGTTACGGTTTACAAGATACAAACCTAGTTTCGGATTATCATAGAGCTTGGTGGAGTGATGTAGTACGTGCAAAAGCAAAAGAATTAGGCTATGAAATTCCAGATGCAATTTTATCAGCACTAGTAAATCGTTGGGCGTTTGCAGACAAATCAGCAAATATTACTGCACTCAAAAAACAAATTGACAATCCAGAATTCGTTAATTGGGTAACTGAATTTGATAAAAAAGACTTTAAAACATATTACAAACAAAACATGGAACCGTTTGAAAGTATATTTTTACGGCTAGGTGCAGTTGTATTACGTAATGCAGAAAACTTCTTAGCAGCAAATCCATCAAAATCAGTACAAGAGTTAAAACAAGATTTAGCTGAATTGATCAAAGAATTACAAACAACTAATGATATCGATACTATTAAGAAATTAGAACACGAACTACGCCGTATACAAAAGCTAGGTGGGTTTGAAGCAATTGTTCCATCAGAAGGAGTAGTATTCGTATACGGCGGACATACCTATAAATTAACCGGGGCATTTGCACCCGTTAATCAGATACTAGGAGTATTGAAATACGCACGATGATATATTTATAATAAAATTGGATAAATAGATGGCTGAAAAACATAAAAGCAAATACAAAGCACCAAAAGATTTAGAAAAATCTCAAAAACCAAAATCACGTAAAGATCTTAAAGATTATACCGAAGATGACAAAAAAGGTGCATTGAATCCTAAAACTACAGGAGATAAACAACTTAATGTATTACGTAAAACAGATAAAGTCGTACAAGATGACGGCAAAATGTTTCCGAAATACAATGATGATGATCGTCTTTACAAAGATTTAGAAGATGCTGATTATGATCCAAAAACTGCAGCAAAGCGTTTAAAGAAACGTCAAGATACTGAAGAAAAAGAAACTGCAGATGTTCTTAAAGATAAAATTGAAAATTTAACAAGAGAACAAAAAGAACGTTTAAAAGATCGTTTAGTAAGAGAATATATTCGTAGAAAAATCAATAACATTATATTAGAACAACCTACGGAAGAGCCACCTGCAGAAGAACCAGCACCAGAAGCTGAAGCTCCAGCAGAAGAACCAGCACCAACAGATGTACCTGCAGAAACACCACCTGCAGATGCAGCTGCACCAGCTCCAGAAGCACCAGCGCCTGCTCCAACCGATGCTGCACCGCCGGCACCAACTGACGCCGCAGCGCCTGCTCCAACCGATGCTGCAGCACCTGCAACACCACCGGCACCTGCAGCAGAAACACCTGAAGAAACAAAAAATGGTATTACTAAGGAAATGGAAAAAGCAAAAGGTACAGTGGGACAAATTGAATCGCTCATGAAAGGTATTAATCAGTATTTTAAAGATGCTGATCCTAGAGACATTAAACGTTTTTATAAATTATTCAATCGAGTAATTAGCCGACGTTTATCTATGCCAGCTGAACAAGATTCAGAACAAGCTGATAAAAAATAAATAAAACAAGTTATATGGGAAAAACAAACAAGTTACAAAACATCAAGGCTATCCAGCAAATGTTGGAAGGCAATCACAAGTTCCAAACCAAGAAAACTATAGGATTTTCAGATGCTAAAGATGCAGCAAGAAAATCAGAACGTCACGAAATTGGCGATACGTGGGAAGAAACTGATCACACCGGCAACGTTTGGGTCATTGAACAAAAAGATGGATATCGAGTTCGCAAAACAAAAAATGCAGAAGTATTTCAAGAAATACGAGATTCATTACGTTCATTTCCAAATTGTCGCAAAGACGTATGTACATGTTTAGCACCAAAGCCATTAGATGAAACGATGCGTAAAGCAAATGGTATGTGTTTTGATTGTACAATTGAAATGGAACATGATTTAAAAAAACAAGGCAAATTTGAAGAATATGAAAAGAAACGTATTCATGAAAATGCATTAGCTTGGTTACGTAATGCAGAACAAGATGTTGAAATGTTAAAACAAACATACACGCAAGCTTCTGAATTTATTCTTAATAGCGAAGGCGAAACAGAAACTTATGCTGCAAGAATGTCCCCGGAAGAATTTAAAGAAAAAGTAGAAGCAGAATTTGCTAAATTTAAAGAAGATTTTTTAAAACGATTAGATGGAGAAGATGATGAAAACAATTAAAAAATATTGGGCTTTGATACTAGGAGCAATACTAGGAATTTTTGGTATTGTAATAGCCATAATGAAAAAACATGATAACAAACAAGCAGATAAAATAGATCAAAAGATTGATGATAACAATCAACAAATTGATATTTTAACTGGTAAAATAGAAGTCGTTGAAGAACAAAGAGAAGATGTTAAACAAGATATCGAAGAACAAGTAGCAGCAATTGAAGCAACTAAAGATGCAAAAGATGCAATTCAACCCGAAACGCCCGAAACAGTTGCTGATGCAAAAGAAAATATTTTAAATAATACAAATCGTCGACGTGGTAGAAAAAAGAAATCATGAAAAAGTTATTAGTTGCATTATTATTTCCAGCATCATGTTTCACACAAACAATTCCAGATACATGTTTTACTGAACAACAAGTTATTGAAATATCTATGACATTAGATTCGCTTTGGGAAGCGGATAGCATTAACAATGTTTTAATAGAACAACAAGAAAATGTAATTAAAAGTTGCAGAACATTGATTGCATTGGATAGTGTTCAAATTGCATATCAAAAACAACAAATTGAATTGCTAAATGATAACGTTGATTTATATATTAAGCGTCAACGTCAACTTCAACCAAAGTGGTATGATTCAAAAGGCCTTTGGTTTGGTAGTGGACTTGTTACTGCAATATTAACAGCATTTTCTATTTCTAGTTTAATAAATTAATATGTCACAACCTAATATAAAACAGATCATTCAACAACAGTACACGATGTGTGCTAAAGATCCTGTTTTCTTTATGCGACAATATTGTTATATACAACATCCTAAAAAAGGAAAGATTAAATTTAATTTATTTCCATTTCAGGAAGATTCACTAACAGAATTACGAGATAATCGATACAGCGTTATATTGAAATCTCGCCAGTTAGGAATATCAACTCTATCTGCAGGTTTTGCTCTTTGGAGCATGTTGTTCAAAGAAGATTTTAATGTACTTGTTATTGCAACAACTCAAGAAGTAGCTAAAAACTTAGTTACAAAAGTACGCGTAATGCATGACAATTTACCAAGTTGGTTAAAAGGTACAATTGAAGCTGATAATAAACTTTCTCTTAAATTTAAGAATGGTTCACAAATAAAGGCAGTATCATCAGCAACAACCGGTGCACGTTCAGAAGCATTATCACTATTAATCATAGATGAGGCTGCGTTTATACGTAACATTGAAGAAATATGGATAGCATCGCAAGCAACCCTATCAACGGGTGGTGGTGCAATAGTTTTATCAACGCCAAATGGTGTGGGTAATTGGTTTCATCAAACATGGGCAGATGCTGAAGCAGCAATTAATGGATTCCATACAATTAAATTGCATTGGACAGTTCATCCGGAACGAGACCAAGCTTGGCGCGATCAACAAACACAATTATTGGGTGAACGGGGTGCTGCACAAGAATGTGATTGTGACTTTATTTCATCAGGCCATACTGTTATCGATGGTGCTATATTAATGGATTATGAATTAAAATGTAGCGATCCAATTGAAAAACGAGGTTTTGATAATGGGTATTGGATTTGGGAATATCCGGACTATCAAAAAGATTATTTAGTAGTAGCAGACGTTGCACGAGGCGATGGCGGTGACTGGTCAACATTTCATGTTATAGATGTACAAGACATACGACAAGTTGCAGAATACAAAGGAAAACTTCCTCCTAAAGATTTTGGTAATATGCTCGTAACAGTTGCAACTGAATGGAATAATGCACTGCTAGCAATAGAAAATGCAAATATAGGTTGGGCTGCAATTCAACCGGCACTAGATAGAAATTACGAAAATCTATTTTATACATATAAAGATGATGGTTATGTTGATGTAGATGTACAACTTAAAAAAGGTTATGATATGAAAGATAAGAGCCAAATGGTTCCTGGAGTATCAACAACCACACGTACACGTCCATTAATGATATCAGCTCTTGAAATGTATATGCGAGAACATACTCCAGTAATTAGATCAAAGCGACTTATACAAGAACTTTTTGTATTTGTTTGGTTAAATGGAAAAGCACAATCGCAACAAGGTTATAACGATGACTTAGTAATGGCATTCTGTATTGGTTTGTGGTTACGAGATACAACTCTTAAATTACGTCAACAAGGAATTGAACTTAACAAACGTGCATTGTCTCAATTTCAAAAAACTGATTCAGTTATATACACAGGTAAATCTACAAATCAAAATGATTCATGGAAATGGAATAACGGCCAGAACGATGAAAATTTAACCTGGCTTCTGTAACAAGTTATATTTATATTAAATAATAGATAAATAATATGGCGTCTTTAAGAAAACGTTTACAGAATCTTTTTAGTACAAACGTTATTGTACGTGCAGTAGGAAAAGATAAATTAAAAGTATTAGATACTAACCGTTTACAATCAACAGGTAATTTAAAACAAACAAAAGTAGCTGATAGATATTCTCGTTTACATGGAACGAATCGTAATCGCGTAGGTGGTTATGGCGGATATGATTCAAACTATTACATGAATCAAAACCGTATACAACTTTATACGGATTATGAGATGATGGATAAAGATCCAATCATTAGTTCAGCTCTAGATATTTATGCAGACGAATCAACACTTGCTGATCAATTTGGTGATATCTTAACAATACGATCTGAAAAAACTCAAATTCAAAAAATACTTTATAATTTATTTTATGATGTTTTAAACATTGAATTCAATTTATGGCCATGGATTAGAAACATGGTTAAATATGGCGATTTCTTTTTGAAGTTGGATATTGCTGATGAAATTGGAATCATGAATGCTCGTCCATTTTCTAGCTACGAAATAGAAAGAATGGAACAATATAATGAAGCAACAGGTGAATATGAAATTAAATTTCGACACGCTGTATCAGAACAAGTTCCATATGATGTTTTTGAAATAGCACATTTCCGTATGTTATCAGATTCTAACTTTTTACCATATGGTAGATCAATGTTAGAAGGAGCTCGTAAAGAATTTCAAAAACTAACAATGCTTGAAGATGCAATGTTAATTCATCGTATAATGAGAGCACCAGAAAAACGTATTTTTAAAATTGATATTGGTAATATTCCGCCAAATGAAGTTGACACATTCATGGAACAAATTATCAATAAAATGAAAAAAATTCCACACGTTGATCATAATACTGGCAATTACAATTTAAAATTTAATCTTAACAACATGTTGGAAGATTATTATTTGCCAGTGCGTGGCGGTCAGTCAACAACATCAATTGATACATTACCAGGTATGACATTTACAGGTATGGATGATATTGAATATGTTAAAAATAAGATGATGGCTGCACTTAAAATTCCTAAGCCATTTTTAGGTTATTCAGAAGCAGTTGAAGGTAAATCTACATTAGCATCAATGGATATTCGTTTTGCTAGAACCATTGAACGTATTCAAAAAATTGTATGTTCTGAATTATATAAAATTGCTGTAATACATTTATATTCGCAAGGCTTTGAGGGAGAAGATTTAGCCGCATTTGAATTGGAATTGACAGCGCCATCTATCATATATGACCAACAAAAAGTTGCATTAATGACTGAAAAAATGACAGTTGCAACGGCCATGAAAGATTCCAAATTACTTTCAGACAGATACATATATGAATTTATATTTAATATGTCAGAAGATCAATGGTTGCAAGAACGAACAAATGTTATTGAAGATCTTAAACTTAGATTCCGTCAAAATCAAATTGAACAAGAAGGAAATGATCCTGCAATAACTGGAGTATCATATGGAACGCCACACGATTTAGCAACCGTTCATATGTCATCATCAGAAGTAGAAGAAAAAGATCCAGGAGGTCGTCCAAAAGAAGGAATTAAATTTGGTCAACATAAAAATGCATTTGGGTGGGATCCTATAGGAACAAAAGGAATTGATCAGGAATTAGATCCTGAGAATCGCAAGTCAACATTCACCCCAGACCCTCGATTAAGAACACGTCAAAATTTCTTTAGAACGGAACAAATTACCAAGAAAATGGGTAAATCAAAAGAAGCAAAACTTATTAAAGAATCACTAACAGATTCAACAACTGATCCAGATGCAGGAACAATGTTAGATGAAAACAACATTTTATAATTTTATGTATATTTATATCAAAAGGCACCGTACAGAAATATGAAAAAATTAAAACATTCGAAGTACAAAAACACGGGCATTCTTTTCGAAATGTTAGTAAGAAAATTAACATCGGAAACATTATCATCAGATAAGTCAATTACTATCGATATAATTAAAAAATATTTCGGTAAAAATACGGAATTAGCAAAAGAATTACATTTATATAATTCACTAGTTAAAGAGCAGTTTAAATCAGAAGCACGTGCAATTGATTATGTTAATAATGTAAAAGAAGCATATAAAAAATTAAATCAAACAACACTGCGTCGTCAACGATATAATTTAGTAAAAGAAATTTCTGAAAACTTTGTATTTGAAAATATGTCTAAAATACATATTGCAAATTATAAAACATTGGCTTCAATTTACATATTGTTTGAATATGGCGAAACTGCATCTACAAAACAGTTGTTAGAATGTAAGAATGTTATTTTAGATCATATGATGTTAACGGAACGTAAAATTGAAGAAAAAGATCCAATCATCGAATCTTTCTCTAAACAAGAAAAGGCAATGCGTTTATTAACATATAAATTAATGATTGATAAATTCAATAGCAAATATTCTAGTTTAAATGAATCACAAAAACAATTGTTAAATAAATACATTACTAATGTTAACGATACAGAAGCACTTAAAGAATATATTCAAAAAGTAATTCCTAGTTTAAAGAAAACATTGGCAGAACATGCAAAAAGAATTACAGATAAAGTAACGCAAATCAAAGTGCAAAAATTATCTGAAATGCTTTGCAACGTAGAAAACATGAAAAAAATTAAAGAATCTCATGTATTATCTTTGTTACGATATATGGATTTAGTTGATGAATTAAAAGAGGTGCATATATGAATTCGTTCTTAAAAAGCATAGAAAAACGGTTTACTTTATTAAATGAGTCTATAGATTTAGATGCAAATACTGAAGAACAGGATGTTTTTGAAGAAGATGAATTAGAAGAACAAAATACGACAGCCGCTGTTGCTGGATATGATATACCCGCTGCATTTAGTAAACGAGGTGCCGATGATGATACTGTCGAAGCATTAGGATATAAACGCGTTAAACGAAATGAATCAGTTAATACGCCTCCAACATATAAACCAGGTATTCCGCAAAAACCAGAAGCAGATGAAGAAGAATATACGGATAAGTTTCTATTTTCTGATGATTCAAAATGGCAACATAAAAATTATGATTATCCTTCTAAACCATATGCTAAATCATATAAAAAATATTCAGATCGAGCTGCACATGTAACAGAGCCACAACAAGTTCAATATGATTGGTCAGGGGTAAAAAACAAAACAGGTAAAGTATATGAAGCAATGGATTCTAAATATGAAAAACTAATTGAATCATATAAACAATTTGCAACGGGTGATTCTAAATCAACACCAGAACAAAAAGTAAAACATACAATTAAAGAAGTTGCAAAACGTTTACAAGAAGTTGAACAACTAGTTGCTAATACTGCTAGATTAAAAACAGAATCTGGTATGAGTAGAGATGGTTATGGAAAATCCGTAAACACTGCATTAACAAAAATATCAGAACGATTAATAAAAATTTCAGAGCGAGTAAGAGCATTAGGAGAATAATATGAACAAGCCACTACTAGTAGAATATATGCCATTTAAGCCTGTTGGTTCACTCAATGAATCAAATGGAGCTGCATATGGAATACCTGGAGGTTTCGTAGTTCAAGGAGTATTGCAAAGAGCAGGAGCAAAAAATCAAAATGGTAGAGTTTATCCTAAACCTATTTTAGAAAGAGAATGTCAACGTTATCAACGTGAATATATTAGTCAACATAGAGCATTAGGAGAATTAGATCATCCAGAATCGTCAGTAGTTAACTTAAACAACGTTTCACACAATGTTTTAAAAATATGGTGGAATGGAGATGATTTACTTGGAGCAGTACAAATACTTGATACTCCATCGGGAAACATTTTGAAATCTTTATTTAAAGCTGGTATTACTTTAGGTATTTCTAGTCGCGGATTAGGTTCAGTTAAAGAATTACGTAATGAAGGTGTAGTAGAAGTACAAGAAGATTTTGAATTAATTTGTTGGGACTTTGTATCTAATCCTTCAACTCATGGGGCTTTTATGCGGCCTACGAGCATGAATGAATCAACAAGCAAAAATATACAAACAAATAAATACGGTCGCGTAAATGATATTATTACATCAATTTTATGCGATGATGGAAAGTGTAGGATATAATGAATATGAAAAGTAAATTGCAAACATTACGGGATTTGCTGTATGAAACAGAAACAAAGAAAACAGTATTTTCTGAACAACCAGAACCTTTAACAACTGAAGACAAACGTGCTTTTGCGGAATCTTTAAAATCATTTTCTCAATTAGGAGAATCTGTTTATGGTAATAGAAACTTAGAAGAAATTACAGAACGAATATCTAAAATGGTTGAAACTGCAAGTCGTATGGTTACGGAAAAAGAAGATGTAGTTGATTCAGTATCTGCAAGTCGTCATATGAAACATGTTTCTGCAGCATTAAATGAATTTAAAAAATCAGCAGCAGAGATGATGATTCACGAAAGAAGATTGGCAGCAGCATATGAAGATATTGCAGAAGGTCTTAGCAAATACTATAAAATAGATTAATTTGGATTTTTTAAAAAAAGTCCTTATAATAAAGGTGAATGATGAATGTATTTAAAAAATTATACAAAGACTTTTTCGGAATAAACGAGCAAACGACAAAAACAAAAGTAACAGTTCCAGGTACTGATCCAAAACAACTAGATCAATTAAAAGCATTTAATCAAGAATTGACTAAAACTAAAGATTTGCTTAAAATGGGAGAAGAAGAAATTGATGAAGCACAATTGGTTAATAACATTACCGATTACCGCGGAGGAGTTGAGTACGTTCTTCGAGACCCTTCAACTGCAGAAAGTGTAGCACGAGAAATTGAAGAATGGACTGCTAAAAAAGGATTTACAATTGTAACTAAAAAAATGTCTAAAACAGGACGAGTTGCATATTTTTATTTTAGATTAGGACAAGACCCTGCATTAGAATCTCAAAAATTACAAGGATATTTAGCACAGAAGCCAGAAATTAAACATTTTAGATTTAACGTAAGACAACAAGCAGCACCACAAGTAAAAAGACCACAAGGAAAATTTTAAAACAAATATATGAATAAAAAACAAAAACAACACCAATCAATTATTCCAGGAAACCCAACAGCAGTAAATGTAACGGGAACGCAAAGAGAAGATTTAGCATTTGCATTGAAAATGTGGAAACGTAAAGTTAAAGACTCCGGAGTATTAGAATCAATTAAAGAAAACAAAACATTTACAAAACCTAGTGTTGCAAAGAGAGCAGAAAGAATCGATGCTGCATATCGACAAAGAATGCAAGACTTAAGAATGAAAAATTAAATTTTCTTAAAAAAGATTTAGGCCCTAACAAAAAAGTTAGGGCTTTTTTACTGTTTTTTATTTTAGCTCTATATTTATTTTAGAATACGCTATTCACTCTATATAATATAGCGTCACATAAATTATTTATTCTTATTAAGATTCTCAATAATCTTATTTCCAAAAAACAAAATTTAAGGGGAAAACAAATGGCAAAATCAGACTTGCTAAAAGAAGCAATCGCAGATGCTAAAGCTGTTAAAGAAACTGCATTAGCAAACGCAAAAATTGCATTACAAGAAGCATTTGCTCCAAGAATCAGAGAAACGCTAATGGCTGAGCTAGAAGGCGATTTAGAAGATGAAGAAGCAACAGCAGATGTAACTGCAACAGAAGAGCCGGTAGGCGATGAAATGGGCGGAATGCCAGATTCAGTAAATGTTGGATTAGATTTCAATGACGATGGCGAATATGATCTAACTGGTATAGTTGGTGGAAGTGATGAAGAAGTGGCAGACGAAATGCCAGCAGAAGAAGAACCAGCAGCAACTCCAGATGACATGAACGCTGAGTACAATGAAGGGTATGAGTCGGAAGAAGATTTGAATTTAGAAGAAATCATTCGTGAATTAGAAGGCGATATGATGAGTTCTGAAGAAGATGAAATTGAAGATATTGCAGCTGAAGGAATGCATTACGAAATGGATGAAGATCCTAGTTCAGATGAGTACGGAGATTCAATTGACGAAATCATTGAAGCAATATTGCGTGAAGATGAAATGATGGATGATTCGGGAATGCCAGCAGAAGAAGAAGGTGTTGTTGAAGCAATGGAAGCTGAACTTGAATCTAAAGAAGAAGAGTTACAAGAAGCTTACAAAACAGTTAAGCAACTTAAAAACATCATTAACGAAGTAAATCTTCTTAACGCAAAACTTCTTTACACCAACAAATTGTTCCGTAATTTTGAATTGTCAGAAGGTCAAAAAATGAAAGTAATTGAAAACTTTGACAGAGCTGGTAATACAAGAGAAGTAAAATTAGTATTTAGTACGTTAGCAGAATCATTCAATAAGCCTAAAGCTAAAAGAGTTGTTAAAGAATCTTTAGCTTCTAAGCCTACAGCAACCACTGCACCGTCAAAACAAACAACTCAAGTTCTTTCAGAAGGTTTCGAAATGGCAAACCGTTGGAAGAAATTGGCAGGATTAATTTAATTTAAAAAAAACAAAACAAAGGAGAAAAACGATGAGTTTAAATTCATTATTACAAAGTCCAGACGCTTCTCAACGTGCTGCATCGGTAGCAATCGTTAATAAGTGGGAAAAAACCGGACTATTAGAAGGTCTTAAACGTGAGACTGAAAGAGCCGGAATGGCACAATTGCTTGAAAACCAAGCACGTCAATTAGTAAAAGAAGCTTCACAAACAGGTACTGCAGAAGGATCTGAAGAGTGGGCAGGTGTTGCACTTCCATTGGTAAGAAGAATCTTCGCTGAATTTGCAGCTAAAGAATTCGTTTCTGTTCAACCAATGAACTTGCCATCGGGTCTAGTATTTTATTTAGACTTTAAATATGGTACAGCTCAACCAGGATTCAATGATGATAACAACAACAGAACAGGTGATCCATTTGGTAATCCTAATGCATTAGATTCATTGTTTGGTGTTACTACAACTGGTTCTGATGCGGCAGGTG
>Ga0315900_10006026_pt1 | contig 16447 bp, 13 predicted proteins | sample LakEriMetagenome_FD_203521 | JGI IMG/M metagenome (GOLD analysis project Ga0315900, IMG submission 203521) | Freshwater fungal communities from buoy surface, Lake Erie, Ohio, United States - Buoy 12 MA114 | ecosystem: Environmental > Aquatic > Freshwater > Lake > Lake biofilm | place: USA: Lake...
GGCGACCACCGGCGCGAGCATCGCCGTGCCCAGATGCCCGCCCCAGGGAAAGCGGCCGACCTGCGGCGGCAGCAGGGTGTCGACCCGCGGCCGGCGGCTCAGACGGGCACGCAGCAGCCGTCCGCCCGGGCGGGCGAGCAGCGTGTCCATCGCCTCCTCGGGGTTGCCCAGGGTCGCCGACAGCCCCCAGACGATCAGGCCGGGCGCGAAGCGGCGCAGCCGTGCGAGCGCGAGCTGCACCTGGACGCCGCGCTTGTTGCCGATCAGCTCGTGCCACTCGTCGACCACGACCATCACCACCCCGCCGAGGCGCTCGGGCGCATCGGCGCGCGCCAGCATCAGCGACAGGCTCTCGGGCGTGGTGACCAGCGCGGCGGGCGGCTGCCGATCCTGGCGGCTGCGCTCGCCCGAAGGCGTGTCGCCGGTACGCAGGCCGACGCGCCAGTCGAGGCCGAGCTCGGCCAGCGGCTCGGCGAGCGCGCGCGCGGTGTCGGCGGCGAGCGCGCGCATCGGCGTGATCCAGAGCAGCCGCAGACCGCGGCCCGCCCAGCGCGCCGACCCGGCCAGCCCGCCCGACAGCGCGCCGAACCACAGCGCGTGGGTCTTGCCGGTCCCGGTAGCCGCGTGCAGCAGACCCGAGTCGCCAGCCGCGATCGCCCGCCAGACCTGCCGCTGGAAGGCGAAGGGCTGCCAGCCGCGCGCGGCGAACCAGGCATCGACAGTCTTTTCTGGTGATGATTTCAGCGTAGGCAAGCGCTTGCTCACATCGATCCGTGATGCGGTGCTCCGAGGATCCAGCCCTCCACCGCATCGAGGTCCGGCGGCAGACCCCAGCCGCTCGCGCGCCGCCGCCATGCCCAGCCCGCCTGCGCCAGGCAGAGGACCGCATCGAGCGCGTCGGCGCCGGCATCGTCCAGACAGGGCTCGCGCCACGCCCCGAAGTCGATCCGGGTGGTGAAGGGATGGTCGCCAGTCTCCAGAGCCGCGATCAGCCGCTCGCGGGCTGCGCGCCGCACCGGGTCGGCGCGCCGCGCGGGTTCGTCGCTCTTGTAGGAGGCTCGACCCAGCACCGCGCGCGCCAGCAGCCCGGGATAGCCCTCGAGCGCGACGCGTGCGGGATCGGCGCCCTCGGTATGCAGCCCGGGCAGGCTCACGCCGGCGGCCAGCAGTCTCGGCGCGCCCTCGTGCAGCATCAGCACCACCGGCGGATTGATCCATTTCATCGACGGGCTGCTGCCCGCCCGCGGATCGGTGGCCCGGTGCGCGAACTTCGCGCCCGGCGGTCGGGCATCGCACCACGCGCGACAGTGCGCGATCAGCTCGGCGCGCGACAGCGCGGCCAGGCGCCGCGTGAGCGCCGCCCAGGGGCGCTCGCCGTCGAGCGGCCATCCCAGCCCCTGCGCCACGAAGTCGCGCGGCAGGCCGAAGGGGAAGTCGAAGGCGCCGACCCAGGGGCCGGGCGTGGCCAGCCAGTCGGACCAGGCTGCGAGACTCGGCAGGCGCAGCAGGTCGGCGAGCGTGAGCACATCGCCCTGTCCCGAGCGCGCGAGCGCCACCGTGATCGGTTTGCGCGGCCGGGGGGTGCTGCTGAAGTCGATGCCGGCGAGCAGGGTCATCGCCCGGTGCCCTCGCCGATCGGCAGGCCCTCGCCGCTACCGCCAGGCGCGCCGGCCGGATCGACGCGGCCGCTCCCGCTCACCCCGAGCAGCGCCTGCAGCGCCCCCAGGCAATCCGCCTCTTCCGGCCGCTTGTCGGGGCGCCGGCGCAACATCCGCGGAAAGCGAACCGCCACGCCGCTGCGGTGGCGCGTCGAGCGCGCGATGCCCTCGAAACCGATCTCGAAGACCAGCTCGGGCACGACGCTGCGCACCGGGCCGAACTTCTCGACCGTGCTGCGGCGGATCACCGCGTCGACCTCGCGGATCTCGGCGTCGGTGAGCCCGCTGTAGGCCTTTGCGAAGGGCACCAGTGCACGCGCGACCTCGCCGCCGGCCGGCCGGTCCCAGAGCGCGAAGGTGTAGTCGGTGTAGAGGCTCGCCCGGCGCCCGTGGCCACGCTGGGCGTAGATGAGCACCGCATCGACGCTGAAGGGATCGAGCTTCCACTTCCACCACGACCCGCCTTCGGCGCGGGTTCGGCCCACGCCGTAGGCGGCGCCGAGCTGCTTGAGCATCAGGCCCTCGACCCCATGCTCGCGGGCCTGGGCGCGCAGCGCGGCAAGACGCGCCCAGTCGTCTTCAGGGTCGCCGCCGACGCGCGGCGACAGCCGCAGCGCGCCCGCGGGCGCCGATCCGAGCACCGCTTCGAGCAGCGGACGGCGCGCGGCGAGCGGTGCGCCACGCTGGTCGATGCCGCCGTGCTCGAGCACATCGTAGGCGACGAAGACCACCGGCACCTCGCGCAGGATCGCCGCGCCGAGGCTGCGCCGACCGATGCGCCGCTGCAGCGCCGCGAAGGGCAACGGCCGGCCGGCCGGGGCATCCCAGCCGAGCAGCTCGCCATCGAGCACCAGGCCGGCTTGCGCCGGGTCGCCCAGCCGCCCGTCCAGCGCGGCGGCAGCCGCCGCCACCTCCGGGAACCGATCGGTGACGAGCTCCTCGCCGCGCGACCACAGCCACACCGAGCCCGCGCGCAGCACGAGCTGCGCCCGGATGCCATCCCACTTCCACTCGGCGAACCAGTCGGCCGGCGCACCCAGCGCCTGCGGCGCACCCGCCAGGGGGTGCGCGAGGAAGAAGGGGTAGGGCCGACCGTCGGGCTGCGCGCCCTCGCCCGGCTCGGCTCCGGGCGGCACCAGCAGGGCGCTGTAGCGCGCCGCGTCCGGCATGATGGCGGCATCGGTGTAGCCCATCATGCGCTGCGCGACGAGCGCGGGCTCCAGCCCCGCCACCTCGGCGAGCGCGCGTACCACCAGCAGACGCGAAACACCGACCCGCAGCCCGCCGGTGATCAGCTTGCACAGCACGAAGCGGCCGTTCCAGTCGAGTTGCGACCAGGCCTGGCGCAGCCACTGCCGGACGGCGTCGGGCTCGGCGCCGCGCAGCGGCAGCAGGCGTTGCTCGACCCACTCGGCCAGCCCCGCGTCATCGTTGCCCGAGCCCTCGGGCACCAGATGGGCGATGGTCTCGGCGAGATCGCCGACCGCCGCGTAGCTCTCGTCGAAGAGCCACTCGGGCAGGCCCGCCGCCTCGCGCGCAGCCTCGCGCAGCACGCGGGTGGGCACGGTCTGGCGCGGCTTGCCCCCGGCGAGAAAGTAGAGCGCCCAGGCAGCGTCTGCCGCCGGTGCCGTGCGCAGGTAGTCCTGCAGCGCGTCGAGCTTGTGGCGGGTCGCGGTGGACGCATCGAGCCGGGCGTAGAGGGCGGCGAAGACCTTCACGACGCGCCCCTGGCGCTTGCTCCGGCGCCCTCCTCGGCGCCTGCCTCGGCGCTCGCCCCGGCGCCCTCCTCACCTGCGAACTCGGTCTCGAAGGCCTGCGCCTGCAGGCCGCGCTCGCCCAGCCAGCGCACCATCGGCGCGACCTGGCCATGGGTCACGATCACCCGGCTCGCGCCGGTGGCCTCGATCGCCTGGCACAGCCCCGGCCAGTCGGCATGGTCGGAAAGCACGAAACCGCGGTCGACCGCGCGCCGGCGGCGCGCGCCGCGCAGCGCCATCCAGCCCGAGGCAAAGGCGTCGCCGGGGTCGGGGAAGCGCCGCAGCCAGCCGGGGCTTGCCGCCGAGGGCGGGGCGATCACCAGCGCGCGCCCGAGCGCGGTGCGGTCGGCGATCTCGCTTACGAGTCGGGTGGGCGGCAGCGCCACGCCGGCCTCGCGATAGGCCCGGTTCAGGGCCTCGACCGCGGCATGACAGACGATCGGTCCGATCGAGGGATCCACACCCGCGAGGATGCGCTGCGCCTTGCCCAGCGCGTAGCTGTAGAGCACGCTCGCGCGACCCTGCGCGGCGTTGGCGGCCCACCAGGCGTCGATCGACGCCATCAGCTCGCGCTGCGGCCGCCAGCGATAGACCGGCAGACCGAAGGTCGATTCGGTGATGAAGGTGTGGCAACGCACCGGCTCGAAAGCGGAGCAAGTGCGATCGGCTTCGACCCGGTAGTCGCCGCTGACCACCCAGACCTCGCCGCGATACTCGATACGGATCTGCGCCGCGCCCAGGATGTGGCCGGCCGGGTGCAGCGAGACCGTCGCCTCGCCGATGCGCAGCCGCTCGCCCCAGGCCAGTCCGGTCACCGGCGTGGCGCCCAGTCGGGCCCGCAGCACCGTGAGCCCCTCGGCGGCGGCGATGCAGCCGCCATGACCCGGGCGGGCATGGTCGGCATGCGCGTGAGTGATCAGCGCGCGGGCCACCGGGCGCCAGGGGTCGATGAACGCGTCGGCCGCAGGGCAGTACAGCCCCTCGGGACGCAGCACGACGAGATCGGCCACGGCGCGCCTCACCAGCGCGAGGCGCGCCCGCTGAGAGCCACCCCGGCGCGCAGCAGCGCGAAAGCCACCCAGTTCGCGACCCTCATGGGCAGGGGCCTCCGGGCGTGATGATGCGAATGCACCGGGCGGCCGCCGTGCGCGATCGCCGACGCGATGCGGGCGGCCAGATGCGCGGCGAACTCGGCGTCATGCACGACGACGTTGGCCTCGCGGGCGAGCAGCAGCGAGAAGGGGTCGATGTTGGAGGAGCCGACCGTGGCCCAGTCGTCGGCGACCGCAACCTTGGCATGCAGGAAACTGCTCGCATACTCGATGATGCGCACCCCGGCACCGAGCAGTTCGTCGTAGAGGGCCTGCGAGGCGTAATGCTGCAGCCGGTATTCGACGCGGCCCTGCAGCAGCAGCGTGACCCGCACGCCACGCCCGGCCGCCCGCACCAGCGCGCGGCGCAGGCGCAGGCCCGGAAAGAAATAGGCGTTGGCGATCAGGATCTCGCGCTGCGCCGCGCCGATCGCCGCGAGATAGGCGCGCTCGATCGCGCGGCGATGCCGCACGTTGTCACGCAGCAGCAGCATCGCGCGAAGGCCATCGAAGATGCGCCCTGCGCCACGGCGACGCCGCGGCCGGCCCTTCACGGGCGCGTCCGAGGTCGCCAGGGCGGCGCCCGGCGGCTTCGACGGCTCGGCTGGCATGGCGGTGGTCGCGGCATCGCGATGGCCGGCAGGCCCGGCCGTCCGGGCCTGGCGGGCACCGCGCTCGGCCCGGCAGCTCGCAAGCCGGCGCCGCAGCCGACGCTTCTCGAGCCGGGCCCAAAGCCGGCGTGCCGCCTCGCGCGCATCGGCGACCAGCGGCCCGTGAACCCGCACCGCGAAATCGACCCGCGGCGCATCCAGGGTCCCGTGGTTCGGATCGACCAGATCGTCGAGCAGGTTGATGCCGCCGATGAAGGCGACCCGCCCGTCGATCACCGCGAGCTTGCGATGCAGCCGGCGCAGGCGGCGCCGGTCGAGCGGCGCGGCATCGCGCTCGGGCCGGAAGACCCGCAGCTGCACGCTGCTGCCCGCCAGCATCGCCGCGAGCGCCGCCGGCACGTGCGGCGTGCCGAAGCCATCGATGGCCAGCCGCACCACCACCCCACGGGCCGCGGCGCGCACCAGCGCTGCCACGATGCGCCGGGCCGAGACATCGTCGTGCAGGATGTAGGTCTCGAGGTGGATCTCGGCGCTCGCGCCCTCGATCTCGGCCTCGAGCGCCGGGAAGAACTCGCCGCCGCCCTCGAGCAGCTCGATCGCATGGCCGCCGCGCAAGCCCGGCGCGCGCCGCGACGCGCCATCCGGCCCGAGGCCGGGATGGGGATCGCCCGTCCCGGGCTGCGCCGACCCCCGGGCAGCGCGTGCAGCCATCGCTCAGTCGGGGCGTGGCACGGCCGCCTCGCCCGACAGCGCGCTGCAGCGAAGATCGGCCAGCAGGGGGCTGTGATCGGACAGCCGCGCCCATTCCGGGCCGCGCAGCACCCGCGCATCCCGGACATCGAAGCCCCGCAGGTAGATGCGGTCCATCCGCAACCACGGCACCAGGGCCGGGAAGGTGCGGGCAGTGCGCACGCGGCGGGGTGGGCCCTCCACGGCCCGCGGATCGCGCGGCTCGAACAGCCGGTCGCGCACGAAATGGGCCACCTGCTCGCGCATCCCGGTGGGCGGTCGGGCATCGAAGACCTCGCGCACCCCGAGCCGCGTGTAGAGCGTGGCCGACAGCTGATTGCGCCAGTCGTTGAAATCGCCGGCGATGATCACCGGCGCGCCGGCCGGGATCTCGCGCTCGATCCAGCCGACCAGTTCCTCGGTCTGCCGCGCCCGGCTGACCGCGAGCAGTCCGAAGTGCACGACGAAACAGTGCAGCGCGAAGCCCGGCAGGTTGACGATGCAGTGCAGGATGCCGCGCTTCTCGAGCGCATGGTCGGAGACGTCGCGGTTTTCGAGGTGCAGGATCGGGAAGCGCGACAGCAGCGCGTTGCCGTGATGGCCGTGCAGGTACGAGGCATTGCGACCGTAGGCGGTCTCGAACACGCTGCGCCGGCCGTGGCCGCCCGCGAGGAACTCATGCTGCGACTCGCGCGGCCAGTGCGGAAAGCGGCTGGCGTGGCGCTCGTGCCGGCCCTGCACCTCCTGCAGGAAGACCAGATCGGCGTCGAGTTCATGCAGCCGGGCGCGCAGCTCGTGGATGCGCGACACATGGCGCAGCCCGAAGAACTCGCGCGACACGCCCTTGTGGATGTTGTAGGTGGCCACCCGCAGCGGCAGGCCCTCGGGCGTCGGCGCTCGCTCGGGCGTCGGCGGTTGCGCGACCGCCGCAGCCCGGCCGCGTGCTCGCGGCCGCGGCGCGTTCACGCCGTCTCGCCCGGCGAGCCGTCACGCCGACGCACCGGCAACTCGCGAATCGCCTGCGCGTTCGACCACGAGAAGCAGCGGCCCGCAGCCTCCTCCCAGGGCAGCCAGAGGTAGCCGAGGTGCTCGCGCGGCGCGATCGTGATCGGCACCGGCTCGGGCAGGCACAGGCCAAAGACATGCTCGGTGTTGTGCGTGACGCCCTCGGGATAGCGGTGCCGCCAGTGCGGGTAGATCTCGTAGCGGTTGCGCAGATCCCAGTCGCGAAGCGGGTAGCGGGCGACGTCGAGACCGGTTTCCTCCCGGACCTCACGGGCACAGGTGAGCGCGAGGTCTTCATCGAGGCTGTCCTTGCTGCCGGTGACCGACTGCCAGAAGCCGGGATGGTCGGCACGCTCGAGCAGCAGCACCTGCAGCGCGGGGGTGTGGATCACCACCAGCACCGACTCCGGAATCTTGGTACCCATCGTCGGGTCGGCCGGGGTGCGCGGCCTCAGGCGCGCGCCGCCTCGACCGCGCGCAACCGGATGTGCAGCTCGCGCAGCTGCTTCTCGTCGACCGGCGACGGCGCCTGCGTGAGCAGACACTGGGCGCGCTGGGTCTTCGGGAAGGCGATGACATCGCGGATCGACTCGGCGCCGGTCATCATCGTGACGATGCGATCGAGACCGAAGGCGATGCCGCCGTGCGGCGGCGCACCGTACTGCAGCGCGTCGAGCAGGAAACCGAACTTGGCTCGCGCCTCCTCGGGCCCGATGTTCAGGGCACGGAAGACCTTGCTCTGCACCTCCTCGCGGTGGATCCGCACCGAACCGCCACCGATCTCCCAGCCGTTGAGCACCATGTCGTAGGCCTTGGCCAGGCAGCGACCGGGGTCGGTCGCCATCAAGTCCTCGTGACCATCCTTGGGCGAGGTGAAGGGATGATGGACCGCGGTCCAGCGGGCATCCTCCTCGTCGTACTCGAACATCGGGAAGTCGGTGACCCACAGCGGCCGCCACTCGCCCTCGACCAGACCCACGCGACGGCCGAAGTCCGAGTGCCCGATGCGGTTGCGCAGCGCGCCGATCGCGTCGTTGACGACCTTGGCCTTGTCGGCACCGAAGAAGATGATGTCGCCGTTGACCGCCCCGGTGCGCGAGAGCACCGCGTCGATCGCGCGGTCGTGCAGGTTCTTGACGATCGGCGACTGCAGGCCCTCGCGGCCGCGGGCGGCATCGTTGACCTTGATCCAGGCCAGACCGCGGGCACCGTAGATGGCGACGAACTGCGTGTAGGCGTCGATCTCGCTGCGGGTGAGCTCGGCGCCCCCGGGCACACGCAGCCCGACCACGCGACCACCGGACATCGTGGCCGGACCCGAGAAGACCTTGAAGTCGACGTCGCGCATCACCTCGGTGAGATCGGTGAACTGCATCTTCACGCGCAGGTCGGGCTTGTCGGAGCCGTACAGCCGCATCGCCTCGCCGTAGCTCATCGTCGGGAACTGCTTGGGCAGCTCCACGCCGATCGCCTCGCGAAAGACCGTGCGGATCATCTCCTCGAAGATCGCGCGGATCTCGACCTCGTCGAGGAAGGAGGTCTCGCAGTCGATCTGCGTGAACTCGGGCTGGCGATCGGCACGCAGATCCTCATCACGAAAACACTTGGTGATCTGGTAGTAGCGGTCGAAACCCGAGACCATCAGAAGCTGCTTGAAGAGCTGTGGCGACTGCGGCAGCGCGAAGAACTGGCCGGCGTTGACGCGCGAGGGCACGAGGTAGTCCCGCGCGCCCTCGGGGGTGCTCTTGGTGAGCATCGGGGTTTCGATGTCGACGAAGCCGAACGAGTCGAGGTAGCGTCGCACACCCATCGCGACCTTGTAGCGCAGCATCAGGTTGCGCTGCATCGCCGGCCGGCGAAGATCGAGGACGCGGTGCGTGAGCCGGGTGGTCTCCGACAGATTCTCGTCGTCGAGCTGGAAGGGCGGCGTGACCGAGGCGTTGAGGATCTCGAGGGCGTGGCACAGGATCTCGACCTCGCCGCTCTTCAGGCTGGCGTTGCCGGTGCCCGCGGGCCGACGCCGCACCTTGCCCACGACCTTGACGCAGAACTCGTTGCGTACCCGCTCGGCGGTGGCGAACATCTCGGGGCGGTCGGGATCGCAGACCACCTGGGCGAGACCCTCGCGGTCGCGCAGGTCGATGAAGATCACGCCGCCGTGGTCGCGGCGCCGGTGGACCCAGCCGAAAAGCGTGACCACCTCGTCGAGACGGTCGGCGGCGACTTGGCCGGCATAGCAGGTACGCATGGGAATCAGCTCCAGGAGGGGGCGCGCGGGGACATCGGGGGGCGCGGCAACTCGGCAGACCCGCTCAGGCGGGCGGCGTGGCGGGCGGCGTGGCGGGCGCGGGCGACGCGGCAGCGGCGGGCGGCGTGCCCCGAGGGCGCGGCCGCTGGGTGGGCGCCACCACGCCCATCGAGACCACGTACTTGAGCGCCTCGTCGACGCTCATGTCGAGCTCGATGGTCTCGTGCCGCGGAAACATCAGGAAAAATCCCGAGGTGGGGTTCGGCGTGGTCGGCACGTAGACCGAGATCATGTCGATCGAGACCACCGAGCGGACCTCGTCGGCAGGCGTGCCGGTCTGAAAGCCGATGGTCCAGACACCGGCGCGCGGATACTGCACAAGGATCGCCTTGCGGAAGGCCTGGCCGCTGGGCGACAGCACGGTGTCGCTCACCTGCTTCACGCTGGAGTAGATGGAGCGCACGATCGGGATGCGCGCGAGCAGCGCCTCCCAGATGCGCACCAGCCCCTGACCCAGGATGTTGCGGGTGAGCAGCCCGGTGACGAAGATGACCACCAGCGTGAGCACCACCCCCACCCCCGGCACCCGCCGGCCGAGGAGCACCTCGGGGTGGTAGTCGGCAGGGAGCAGCTGCAGGCTCTGATCCATGGTGCTGACGATCAGGTTCAGCACCCAAAGGGTGATGACCAGCGGCACCCAGATCAGCAGACCGGTGACGAAATAGGACCGCAGCGTCGACTTGCCATGCGGATGGGTGCCAGGCATGGTCGGAGCTCCGTGCGGTGGGGTGAGGGTGTCGCGGGCGCGACGCTCAGGCGCCAGCCGAAGGCTGGGCAGGCGCGGGCGCGGGTGCGGCCGCGGGCGTGGCCGCCGGCGCCGGCGTTGCGGCGGGCGCAGCGCTGCCACCGGCCGCTGCCTGCTCCGGCTTGTCGGCCTTGCCGGTGCTCTCGGCCTTGTCGGCCGATGGCTCGCCACCCGGCTTGCTCTTGCCGTTGTCGCGAAAATCGGTGACGTACCACCCCGACCCCTTGAGCTGGAAGGCGGGTGCGGTGAGGACACGGCGAAATGCCGTCGCGGAACATGACGGGCAGGTGTCGAGTGGCGGATCGGCGCGCTTCTGGAGCACGTCCTTCTCGAAACCGCAGGCGTCGCAACGGTAGGCGAAGATGGGCATGGTCAGGGGCGTAGGGTGGGGCAGTCCGCTCGGGACGAAGGCTCGCCGCGGGGAAACCGGGCAAACGCGAAGGCCGCCCGATCAGCCAGGAATCGGCCAGCATCAGGAAACCCATCATTATAGGAAATTCTGGGCGCGCCGCCCAATGATCCTGCGAAAAGCCGGCCCGCGCAGGCCGCGAAGCCATCCTGGCGGGCGCATCAGCGTGCGACCCGATAGATCCAGACCGGTTTGCCCGGCACAGGCTCCAGGCGCGCCTGCGGCTGCCAGGCGCGTACCGGAAACTCCAGGCTGACCAGCCAGGCGCCCTCGCGCATCTCGGCGGCAGCCTTCTCGGCAGCACGCGGCATGGTTTCGGGTCGCTGAAACAGATAGACGAGATCGAGGCTCGACCAGTCGGCGCTCCAGAGGCTCGCGCGCCGCACCTCGGCCCAGGGACATCGCCAGCGGCACATGAGCGCCAGCGGCCAGCTCCACTCGATGCCGGCGAGCCGCGCCTGCGGATACTCGCGGTGCAGCGCCTGCAGGCCCTGCCCGAGCCCGCAGCCGGCGTCGAGCACGCGGGCGCCCTCGGGCAGCGGCACGCGCGCCGCGAGCCCCTCGAGCGCGCCCTCGGGTGTGGGGAAGATCGGCGCATCGCGCCAGGCGTTGATCGGATAAACCAGGAGCAGCAGCGCGAGCGGCGCGAGCCAGGCCACGGCAGGCACGCCCCCGGTGCTCATCGCGAGAAGCCCGGCCGACAGCGGAAAACCCGCGGCGATGAAGACTCGCCGCCAGGCGGTGTCACCGACGAGCGCGGCGACCACGCCGGCAAGCGTGGCCGCCGGCAGCGCCCACGCCGGGGAAAGCCCTGCGGCGCGCAGCCCGAAGAACAGAAGCCACGCCAGGCCCCAGCCCAGCACCGCCGGCACAGGCCAGCGCAGGCGGAAGCGGCGAGGCGCCTCAGAGGCCCGGGACGAAGGCATCGCGCCCACGCCCGGCGCCGCGCCCGGGTCTAGAAGGGGATGTCGTCGTCGACATCGCTGAAGGTAGGCGCGGCCGGCCGCGGACGCGCCGCCGGACGGTTGCCACCACCACCGCCGCCGCCACCGGCCACCGGCTCGCGGCTGTAGCCGCCGCCCTCGGCATCCATCGGCGCGCCGCCACCGCCGGCACCGCCCTCGCGCGAGCCGAGCAACTGCATCTCCTCGGCGATGATCTCGGTGGTGTAGCGCTCCTGACCTTCCTTGTCGGCCCACTTGCGGGTCTTGAGGCGACCCTCGACGTAGACCGCACGTCCCTTCTTGAGGTACTCGCCGGCGATCTCGGCGAGGCGGTCGTAGAAGACCACGCGATGCCACTCGGTCTCCTCGCGCCGCTCGCCGCTGGTCTTGTCCTTCCAGTTGCGCGTGGTGGCGATGGAGACGTTGCAGATTGCGCCCCCGTTGGGGCTGTAGCGGGTTTCGGGGTCGCGCCCGAGGTTCCCGACCAGGATCACCTTGTTGACCGAAGCCATCTCACCCTCTCTCCTGCGCACCCGCGGGGGACGCGCCCTGTGTTGCATTGCCCGGACCGGCCGTCATGGCGCCCCCGCGCCCGGGCCAGCGCTTCTGGCCGACCGCGGCCAGGAACCATACCACCACCAGCACGGCACAAGCCGCCAGCACCGCGGCCGGCCCTGCACGCCCGAGCAGCCAGCCACCGGCCGCACCGCCCACGAACATGCCGACCGACTGCACGGTGTTGTAGACGCCGAGCGCCGCGCCGCGCGCATCGGCCGGGGCCATGCGCGAGACCAGCGAGGGCAATGACGCCTCGAGCACATTGAACGCCGTGAGGTACAGGGTCATCAAGCCCACCAGAAGGACTAGACCGGCAGGCTCGGCCATCAGGGCGAGCAGCACCCCCAGCAGCACGACGATCGCGCCGGCAAACACCGGACGCAGGCGGCCGTGACGCTCGCCCCAGCCCAGCGGCGCGATCATCAGCAGCAGCGAACCGAGCACCGCGGCGAGGTAGAGCGGGGCGTGCTGCGCCAGGGGCACGCCAGCGCGCTCGACCAGCCAGGCGGGCACGATCATGAAGAACGCGATCTGCACCGCGTGCAGCGTGAACACGCCGATGTTCAGGCGCAGCAGATCGGGGGTCAGGAGCAGCGTCGCCAGTGGCGTCACGCGCGCCGGCACCTCGCGGCGCGGCGCCGGCGGGACCACCCACGCGGTGACCGCCACCGCCGCCAGCGCAAGCGCTGCCGTGAGCTCGAACAGCCCGCGCAGACCGGCCTGCGCCACCAGCCAGGGGGCCGCCACCAGCGTGAACGCGAAGGCCAGCGCCACCGAGACGCCGATCAGGGCCATGGCCTTGGTGCGCTGCGAATCGCGGGTGCTGTCGGCAACCAGCGCCGTGACCGCGGCCGACACCGCGCCGGCGCCCTGCAGCGCCCGCCCGAGGATCACGCCGACCACGCCCTCGGCGAAAGCGGCCACGACGCTGCCCGCGGCGAAGACCAGCAGCCCGGCGATGATCACCGGCTTGCGTCCGAAGCGGTCGGAGGCAAGGCCCAGCGGCAGCTGCAGCAGCGCCTGCACCAGCCCGTAGGCGCCGAGCGCGATGCCCACCAGCGTGGGATCGTCGCCCCCCGGCATGCGCCGCGCCTCGACCGCGAACACCGGCAGCAGCATGAACAGACCGAGCATGCGCAGCCCGAACACCGCGGCGAGCGCGATGCTCGCGCGGCGCTCGAGCGGGGTCATCGGGTCGGGGGAAGCGGCCATGGGCGGCGGGGCGAAACGCGCGGCGGTCAACGGGCTATGGTAGCCGATCGGCCGCCCCGAACCCGCGGACGCGCGCCGCCGCGGCGGTATAGTTGCCGATTGCCCTCGCGGCGACCGATCGCCGCCAGCCTCCCGCATGGACCACATCCGCATCCGCGGCGCGCGCACGCACAACCTCAAGGACATCTCGCTCGAGCTGCCCCGCAACCGCCTGGTGGTGATCACCGGGCTGTCGGGCTCGGGCAAGTCCTCGCTCGCCTTCGACACGCTGTATGCCGAGGGTCAGCGCCGCTACGTCGAGTCGCTGTCGGCCTACGCGCGGCAGTTCCTGCAGCGGATGGACAAGCCCGATGTCGACCTGATCGAGGGCCTGTCGCCGGCGATCTCCATCGAGCAGAAGGCGACCAGCCACAACCCGCGCTCCACCGTGGGCACGGTCACCGAGATCCACGACTACCTGCGCCTGCTCTACGCCCGTGCCGGCACCCCCTACTGCCCCGATCACCCGACGCTGCCGCTCGAGGCGCAGACGGTCGCGCAGATGGTCGACGCCACGCTCACCCGGCCCGAGGGCGCACGCCTGATGATCCTCGCACCGGTACGCTCGGCACGCCGCGGCGAGCATGCCGAGCTGCTCGAGGATCTGCGCGCGCAGGGCTTCGTGCGGGTGCGGGTGCGCACCGAGGGAGTCGACAGCGCGCCGCGGGTGCTCGACCTCGACGAGGGCGCCGCCGCGCTGTCGCGCAGCCACCGGCACTCGATCGACGTGGTGGTCGACCGCATCCGCGCTGCACCCGGCATCGGTCAGCGGCTGGCCGACTCCTTCGAGACCGCGCTGCGCCTGGGGCAGGGTCGGGCGCTGGTCGCCGACCTCGACGGCGGCGACGAGCAGGCCTTCTCGAACCGCTACGCCTGCCCGACCTGCGGCCATGCGCTGCCGGCGCTCGAGCCGCGGCTGTTCTCCTTCAACAATCCGCAGGGCGCCTGCCCCGCCTGCGAGGGTCTCGGCCAGGTGAGCTACTTCGATCCGCGACGGGTCGTGGAGTTTCCCTCGCTGTCGCTCGCCGCCGGCGCGATTCGCGGCTGGGACCGCCGCAACGCCGTCGCCTTCGACACGCTGCGCAGCCTCGCGACCTTCTACGGCTTCGACGTCGACACCCCCTTCGAGGCGCTGCCCGAGGCGGTACGCGGCATCGTGCTGCACGGCTCGGGCAGCCAGGCGCTGCCCTTCAGCCATGGCATCGATGGCGGCAAGCCGGTCGTGCGCACCCATCCCTTCGAGGGCGTGATCCCCAATCTCGAACGCCGCTGGAAGGAGTCCGACTCGCCGCCGGTGCGCGAGGAACTCGCGCGGCTTCGCTCGGTGCGCGCCTGCCCGGCCTGCGAGGGCACGCGGCTGCGCGTGGACGCCCGCCATGTGCGCGTGGGCCCGCGCGGTGCCGACCAGCCGATCGGCACGGTGTCGGGCTGGACGCTGAGCGAGGCCGCGCGCTGGTTCGAAACCCTCGCCCTGCCCGGTCACCGCGCCGCGGTGGGTGAGCGCATCGGCCGCGAGATCCTCGGCCGGCTGCGGTTTCTGAACGATGTCGGCCTGGGCTATCTGTCGCTCGACCGGGCCGCCGACACGCTGTCGGGCGGCGAGTCGCAGCGCATCCGCCTGGCCTCGCAGATCGGCTCGGGCCTGACCGGCGTGATGTACGTGCTCGACGAGCCCTCGATCGGCCTGCACCAGCGCGACAACGACCGGCTGATCGGCACGCTGCGCCACCTGCGCGACCTCGGCAACTCGGTGCTGGTGGTCGAGCACGACGAGGACGCGATCCGCGCCGCCGACCATGTGGTCGACATGGGCCCGGGGGCCGGCGAGCACGGCGGCCGCGTGATCGCGCAGGGCAGCCCCGACGAGATCGCGGCCAGCCCCGACTCGCTCACCGGCCGCTACCTGTCCGGGGCGCTCGCGATCGCGGTGCCGGCGGCGCGCGTGCGCCCCGGCGAGCGCTGGATCACGGTGCGCGGGGCGCGTGGCCACAACCTGCGCGAGCTCGAGGTCGCCATCCCGGTCGGCCTGATGGTCTGCGTGACCGGGGTGTCGGGTTCGGGCAAGTCCACGCTGGTCAACGACACGGTGCTGGCCGCGGCCGCCCGGCGTCTGCACGGCGCCGGCACCGAGCCCGCTCCCCATGACCGCATCGACGGCCTCGAGCATGTCGACAAGGTGATCGCGGTCGACCAGAGCCCGATCGGCCGCACGCCACGCAGCAACCCGGCCACCTACACCGGTCTGTTCACGCCGATCCGCGAGCTCTTCGCCGAAACCCCGGTGGCGCGCGAGCGCGGCTACGGTGCCGGGCGCTTCTCGTTCAACGTGCGCGGTGGCCGCTGCGAGGTCTGCGAAGGCGACGGCGTGATCCGCGTCGAGATGCATTTCCTGCCCGACATGTACGTGCCTTGCGAGGCCTGCGGCGGCAGCCGCTACGGGCGCGAGACCCTCGAGGTGCTCTACAAGGGGCGCAGCATCGCCGACGTGCTCGCGATGACCGTCGAGCAGGCCAACGACTTCTTCGCCAGCGTGCCGCTGGTGCAGCGGCGCCTGCAGACGCTGATCGACGTCGGTCTGGGCTATGTCCGGCTGGGGCAGAGCGCCACCACGCTGTCGGGTGGCGAAGCGCAGCGCGTGAAGCTCTCGCAGGAGCTGTCGCGGCGCGACACCGGCAACACGCTCTACGTGCTCGACGAACCGACCACCGGGCTGCACTTCCACGACATCGCGATGCTGCTGCGGGTGCTGCACGCGCTGCGCGACGCCGGCAACACGGTGGTGGTCATCGAGCACAACCTGGACGTGATCAAGACCGCCGACTGGGTGATCGACATGGGCCCGGAGGGCGGCGACGGCGGCGGACGGATGGTGGCCACCGGCACGCCCGAGGCGGTCGCCGCCGAGGCGGCGAGCCACACCGGCCGCTACCTCGCCCGGGTGCTTCGCGCGCCGGCGCCGGGCCGGTCGTCGGCATCGGGCCGAGCCCCCGCGTCGGGCCGGTAGTGCACGAACTTCGCAAGCACGCGCGCCATCTCGTCGGCGGGGAGCACGGCGGGCTCGCCGAGCTGGCGGGCGAGGTGGTACATCCGCGCCAGCGTCTCGACCTCCTCGGCCAGAGCCACCGCGGCCTCGAGGCTCGTCCCCCAGGCGACGATGCCGTGATGGGCCATCAGGCAGGCGCGACGCTCGTCGAGGGCGGCGAGCACCGCCTGGCTGAGCGCAGGGCTGCCGAAGGTGGCGTAGGCCGCGCAGCGAATGTCGGCGCCGCCGGCCGCCGCGACCATGTAATGGAAGGCCGGGATGCCCGCGGCCTGCACCGCCGGCAGACAGGCTAGCGCCGTCGCGTGCGGTGGGTGGGCGTGCACCACCGCGGCGGCGGC
>Ga0315900_10006030_pt1 | contig 16434 bp, 15 predicted proteins | sample LakEriMetagenome_FD_203521 | JGI IMG/M metagenome (GOLD analysis project Ga0315900, IMG submission 203521) | Freshwater fungal communities from buoy surface, Lake Erie, Ohio, United States - Buoy 12 MA114 | ecosystem: Environmental > Aquatic > Freshwater > Lake > Lake biofilm | place: USA: Lake...
TTGTCCAGGCCTGAACCTTTTCGGCATTGTAGCGCGTAGCATGCCATTTCCTTCTGGCTCTTTCGGCCACCATATCACGCAATTTCCGGGCATCGCGGCCGCGCCGGCTGAAACGGTCGTAGAGGTAGGAAATGGGCGACATGATGCTGGCTGGTGGCGGCGGCTCTCCGGTAGGCGTGTAAAACAGCCAGAGCTTGGGCAGAAATTTCGCCTTGTATTCCCAGCGCAGGAAGGGATTGTCCAGATCTTTTTTTCTTTTGCCAAGCACCTGCACAGCCGACAGTTCAAAGATTTTAGACCGCATCTGCAGGCTTTCAAAATAATTGATCTGCTTTTCGGGGCGCTTGGTATAGAGCAGGTCGTGGTAGCCCAGACTGCTGATTTTCAGCGTATCTCTTCCGGTCATCACGATGGAAAAGAACCCGTTGCTGTCGGCCACCACGCCCTTCTTTGTACCCAGAAGGCGCACGGAGGCATAAGGAACGGGCTTGCCGTTTCCCATATCCAGCAGCCGGATGGCCACACGCACAGGAAAGGCCTGCGGTACGTCGGACACCGTCTGGGCAAAGACAATTTTACCCGCAGGAAGCAGTAGAAGGAATACGACAATCTTCAATAGTGTCTGCCTCATGCCTCGGCTTCAAACCACAGGGTGTAATAGTGCAGTCGCTTTTCCTGATCGAATCCTTTTTCAATCCGTTCGCGGTTGCCATGCACGTAAATGTGGAAGTTTTTATCCAGCTTGATGACTGATTTTACAAACTTCTTTGCCTGATTCTGGCTGCTGTCGCTTACCGCAAACTGATCAGGCGGATTCCATTGTTTCCGGTCGGAATAGTCTTCTTTATACTGATCAAAGGCATCAATCAGCGTAGGTTCCTTCAGTACTTCCTGCTTGAAAGCGTCGAAAGAAACGGCCTTGCGCTCATTGGTGAACGAAAGGCTGTCGGACAAAAATTCCACCTGTTCTTCCCGCGGTTTTTTCTGCTCCTTTACCAACACATCTTCGCTGAAGGATTTACACAGCTTGAAAAACTCTCTGGAATGAAAGGCGTCGTCGGTGTATTGTTTCCATGGGAAAAGATCCTTCGACCAGAAACCTGGTTGTGGAGAAAACTGAAACATGCGAAACCGGCCGACTCCGGCCTGAAACAGCAGGCAGGCAAATTCCGGCTTTTTCATCGGCAGACCGCGCAGGATGGCAGCCTCGCCGCCGTTGATGTGCAGAAATCCTGCGGCATCCCGTGCAAAGAAAAAACCGATGGCCGGGCCCACTTCTTCTTCCAGCTGAAAGTCCTGCCAGGCTGCTGTAAACCAGACGCCGTCTTCATCATTGCGGGCCTCATCCGAGAACCAGATGCTGCTTTGCCTTGCGTGAATTTCCGATAATCCGCCGCCTGAAAAATACATTTCTGCTGCCTGCTGAAAGGCTGCTGCTCCCGGATGTTCGGTGTCTATGCTGCCCTCCGAATCAGTGCCGAAGGCAGCCAGAAAGTAATAGTTGAAGAGCTGTGACGACCAGTCATCGCTGTCGGTAAACACGATGGGTTCGGCACTTTCTTCACCGGGAATTTCCGGTAATTGCATCCAGAGCTGGTCCGGACCGTTTTCCTGAAGAAGCTTTTTCATGCTGGGTTCTGGTTTTCCGGATTCTGAAATTCCTGAAGCTGGTCGTGTACTCTTCGGAGGGAAGCCCGGCAAATGGCTGCCAGTTCGGAGGCTTTTTTCAGAAGGCCTTCGATTTCATCGAGTCCGAGATCGTCGTTTTCAATTTTACGGGCAATTTCTTTCAGTGCTTCGAGCGCTTCGTTGTAGGTCATTTTCAAAAAGGGTTTGAATGGATTTCTCCGTCCTTCAGCTGAATTTTCAGTGGTGAAGAAACGGAAATTTCAGCCTTTGATTTTTTTCTTTTTCCATCCTGAAATATGCGGGCATAGCCAAGTTCCAGAATTCTGGCAGGATTGCCGGCCTTCACCATGGTCTCCAGCGAAACAAGGCTGGTCTCCAGCTGATGCAGCTTCCGCTGTGCCGCGAGGCTGATGCGGCTTTCTTCCTGCCGGAGTTTCCCGTCCATGCGGTTTGCCTGTCGGCTCAGTGCCTGACTGATGTGATTCAGCCTTGTTTGCATTTCCATTTCCCGGCTTTTAAGCGCCCACTGAAGACTGCTGCTGATGCGGTAAATCTGCTGACTGACCGCCGCCTCTGCCTCGCTGCTTTGTGCGATGAGAAAATCGGCAACGGCCGTGGGAGTCTTGAAAAACCGGGCTGCCACCTGATCGCAAATGGATTCGTCCCGCTCATGGCCGATGCCGGTAAGGACGGGAAGCGGGCAATCGGCGAGGGCGGCAGCAACTTCAAATTCGTCAAAAACCTGAAGATCGAGTCTGCTTCCTCCTCCGCGGATGAGCACTGCAAAGTCGAAATTGGCGGCTTCTTTTTTTACTTCGGAAAAGGCCTGCCTGAGGGAAGGAATGGCTTCTGTACCCTGCATCAGGGCAGGGAAAAGCCGGATGGAATAGCGGAATCCGAAAGGATTCTCCAGCAGGTGCTTACAGAAATCTTCATAGCCCGCCGCCGTAGCCGAAGTAATCAGCGCAATGCGGTCTGCCGGAAAGGGAAAGGGCAGTCGTTTGTTTTTATCCAGCAGTCCTTCCTTGCGTAAATGGTTAAGGGTCTGCGCCTTCTTCATGGCCAGGTCACCTACCGTGAATGCAGGATCGATGTCCCAGACAATCAGGCTCATGCCAAACTGTACGCTGAATTCCACCTTCACCAGTATTTGTACCTGCATGCCTGCTTCCAGGGATTTTCCGCTTTCCCGCCGGAATTTTTCAGAGAGTTCGGCAAATGTTTTACGCCAGACCATGCCTTTGATTTTGGCTGTCTGACTTCCGCCGCTGTCGGCCAGTTCCATGTAGCAGTGGCCGGAAGTCTGGTTGATGCTGAGCGAAGCAATTTCTGCCCTTACCCAGAGATTCTCCGGGTAGTTTTCCTCAATGGTTTCCCGGATGTGCTGATTAAGCTCGCGAAGCTGATAGACCGGCATGAGGGCAAAGATAAAATCAAGTTCGGCCTCTGCCGGTATTTCCTCAAAGTTTTCAAAATTTGCCTTCGGCATGAAAATTGAAATAAGCCGGTTAAACCGTCGTTAGGAAACGAAAGATTGCATATGAAAGGAAGGATGCTTGTTCTGATCTGCCTGCTGGCAGGATTTCTGGGTGCTTATGCTTATCATCAACTGATTCTCAAGCCCGAACTCGCCGGAAGGGATTCTTCCCTTGCTCATTATTTTTCGGAGAAGGATGGTTTCAGCCTCGCTTCACAGGGGGCAGATGCTGCTCCTTCGCAGGCCGGCAGGCCGGATTTTGTGCTGGCATCTTCGGTTTCTACGCCCTGCGTGGTCTTCATCAAAACCGTTTCAGGCGTGCAGAATACCTTCGACTGGTTTTTCTTCAGCAATCCGGGAAGGCAGACCGGCTCCGGTTCAGGTGTCATTTTTTCAGCCGACGGCTATATTGTCACCAACAACCATGTGATTGAAGATGCCGAGACCATTGAGGTGATCCACAATAAAACTACCTACAAGGCTAAGCTTGTCGGTACCGATCCGGGTTCAGACATTGCTGTTATCAAAATCGAAGCGAAGAACATGCCCTTCATCAAAATTGCCGACAGCCGCAAGGTGAAAGTAGGGGAGTGGGTAGTCGCCGTTGGTAACCCTTTCAACTTAACCTCCACCGTTACGGCCGGTATTGTTTCTGCCAAGGGCCGCAACCTCAACATTGTAAACAATGCCTTTCCCATCGAGGCCTTCATCCAGACCGATGCCGCCATCAATCCCGGCAATTCGGGCGGGGCGCTGGTGAATACCAAAGGAGAACTGATTGGCATCAACACCGCGATTTACTCCAAAACCGGTTCGTACAGCGGCTATGGATTTGCGGTGCCCTCCGACATCGTGGCCAAGATTGTAAAAGACCTGATCAAATACGGGGAAGTACAGAAAGCCTTCATCGGTGCCGATGTGTCTGACATCAATTCAGACCTGGCGCAGAAATACGACCTCGACAACATGAACGGCGTGCTGGTAAATGCTGTGGCGGATGGCGGCGCTGCCGAAAAAGCCGGACTCATGAAGGGCGATGTCATCCTGAAAATTGACGATGCGGGTGTAGACAGCAAGGCCAATTTTGATGAAGAGATTGCCTACCGCGATCCGGGTGCCAATGTGCGGATTACCTTCAGGCGTGGAGGAAAAACGAAGGAGGCCATCTGCCTGCTCACCAACAAGGAAGGCACCACGGAAAAGATTAAGCGGGAAGTATTTACCTCAGGCCGCCTCGGTGCTGAACTGGAAGCCATCTCCAAGGTAGAGCGCGACAAATTCAAGGTGGAAAGCGGGGTGCGCATCGTAAAAATCACCGGGCGCGGGTTCTTCTCTCAATATGGGTTTGAGGAAGGATTCATCATCACCACGGTGAATAATCAGAAGTGCAACAGCCCGCAGGATGTGGAAGAATTGCTGGGCAATGCCCGCGGAAAAGTGCTGCTGGAAGGCATCAACCGCCAGGGCTCGAAAGGCGTGTATCAGTTTTTCAGTTACTGATGGCTTCATCGGAGGAATTTTATTCCTTTGATGCATGAAGCAAGTCCATTTAAGCGCAATTGCCGTCTTCGGTTTCCTGTTGTTTTCAGGTTTCTCACGACAATCCTTTGCACAGAGACTTGACCTGATTCCGGCGCCTAATGAATTGCAGGTATCGGAGGGAAAGCTTGATCTGAACAAGGGACTTTCGCTTAAAAATGAAATCCCGCAGGAGGCGCGGAAAGCGCATCGCTACCTGTTGTTTGCCACCGGTGCCGGGAGTTTATTCAGCCAGCGAAATCCGGTGTATTCTTTCCGTTTTGTGAAAGAGCCTTCGCTTTCTGGCGACGGGTTCCGATTGGCTTCGGATGAATCCGGAATAAAGATTGAAGCCTCTTCGGAAAATGGGTTTTTCTATGCCTGCCAGTCGCTGGCACAGTTGCTGGAAGTGTACGGCAGCGGAAAATTTCCGCAATTCCGCATTCAGGATGCACCGGCATTTACCTGGCGCGGCCTCCACCTGGATGTGAGCCGGCATTTTTTTCCGGTGGCCGAAATCAAAAAAATGCTGCGGACCATGAGCCTATACAAGCTCAATGTCTTTCACTGGCATCTGACCGATGATCAGGGCTGGCGCATCGAAATCAAAGGCTACCCGGAGCTCTGTAAAACCGGCAGCCGCCGGAAAGAAACGCTGGTGGGCCATGCAGCAGCAAGACCTGAAATCATGGACGGTGTGGAATACGGCGGTTATTACACACAGGAAGAAATCCGTTCGGTAGTTGCCTTTGCCGATACACTGGGCATCACCATTGTGCCGGAAATTGAGATGCCCGGACATTCACAGGCGGCTGTTACGGCATATCCCTGGTTGGGTGTCACGGGTAAAAATCCGGGTGTCTGGACGAAGTGGGGTGTTTCGCCCTTCATTCTGGCGCCTAAGGACTCGGTGTTTACTTTTCTTGAAAATGTGCTGAGCGAAGTGATGGAACTGTTTCCATCAAAATACATTCACATCGGAGGCGATGAGGCCACCAAAGAGCAGTGGATGGAATCGGAGCAGGTACAGAAAAAAATCAGGGAACTCGGTCTCAAAGACGAACACGAACTGCAGAGCTGGTTCATCCAACGAATTGAAAAGTTTGTGAATGCAAAAGGCCGGCAGATCATCGGCTGGGATGAAATCCTCGAAGGCGGACTGGCACCCAATGCTGCTGTGATGAGCTGGCGCGGGGAGACCGGCGGCATTCAGGCAGCAAAGATGAAACATCCTGTGGTGATGAGTCCGGGAAATCCACTCTACTTTGATCATTACCAGTCGGAAAAGTCATCCGAACCTCTTGCCATTGGCGGACTGAATACCCTTGAAAAAGTCTACGCCTACCATCCCCTGCCTGAAAGCCTGAATGCAGAGGAAAAGAAATACATTCTCGGCGCCCAGGCCAATCTCTGGACCGAGTACATTCCAACCGAATCTCACCTCGAATACATGGCCTTTCCCCGTGCAATGGCCCTGGCCGAAGCCTGCTGGACGGCAAAGGAAAAAAAGAACTACCCGGATTTCCTTTCCCGCCTTGAAAGCCACCGCAGCCTCTGGCGAAGAATGGTCGTGAATTACAGGGAGTGGAAATAAAGTGAATAGTGGTCAGTATTTAGTGTTTAGTGAGGTTTGTAAGGCATTTTGCCGTGGCGTCGGGTGTTTATCCCTCCATCGGTAAAGGTCTACCTGGCGGCAGGCGCAGGCCGAAAATCTGACCATACCCGAATCCATCAGTCCTGGCATTTTATGCAGGGGTTGAAAATTTCCAGCCCTTACTGGTTTGAAGAGACGAAAGATTCCTGCAACGATGCCGCGTGGGTGCGTCTTTCAAGAACATGGAATCTGTGTGATCAAGTTGTTCTTCGTGGTAATTTCAACCTCGGTTTTAGAAAAACCCACATCCGGAAAAACTGCCCACCGGATTTTTTTTCTAACTTTGGTTTCCATGAAAATCAACATCCGGAAAACCACACATGAGGAGGCTGAAAAAGAGAAAAGAGCAGCCTGGCTGGCCATGAGTCCGCAGGAGCGTCTTGTGTGGCATGATGGGATGCTGAGACGGATTTACGGCAGCCGCTACGATGCCCCGCTCTCGGTTGAGGCAAGGAAAATCAGGATAACCAGAGGATAGGATCTTGCTCACTCCCTTTCACATCCGGCTGGTAAAAGCGCTTTCAGCGGAAAAGGCTGATTTTATCCTCGTTGGCGGGCATGCGGCCCTGGTTTACGGATCAGAACGAACAACGGGAGATATGGACCTTTTGGTGAAGCCAGACCGGGAAAATGGAGAGAAAATCATCCGGGCTTTTCTTGCCCTCGGCCTCGATTCAGGCGATCTGACTGCGGAAGACTTTGAAGGAAATCTGATTCTTGGATTTGGTCTTGAGCCGGATGGAGTCGATATCATCAACCGGCTGAAAGGAAGTTCTTACGAGGAGGTTGCTGTCAACGCCGGTCATCTTGAACTTGAGGCCGGGCTCACAATCGCGGTGCTTGATGCACGGGATTTGCTTAAGGAAAAGCGACTGTTACAGAGACAGGGCATAAAAGGTCTGAGCGACCAGATGGATATTCTTAGCCTGGAGGAATATCTGAAGAAAAGAAAATCAGATTAGTGCAAAGCAGTCGGTGCTTAGTGTTCAGTGAGTTATGTAAGGCATTAATAGCTATATATATAGGACTAAATGCTTTGCGCTCCCACTAAACACTTCTCACTAAATACTAAACACTAAAAAGAACTTTTGCCTTCATACTTCTGCCTTCTTACTTCTTCTCTCAGTTCGCAAAAATCATCTGCCTGGACTGAAACGGCTTGCCGTCCAGCAGCAGCGTGCAGTTGAGAATTCCCTGCATGTTGTATCCGTGCTCGTAGAGAATTTCATTGAGACCTTCTTTCAGTTCCAGCTTCATTTCTTTCAGAATCTTGCCTTGCATATCGCTGATGCGCAGGGAGGCTTTTTTCCAGAATTTTCCGTTTCCGGCGAATACTGAAATCAGGGTGGCTTCGTCAAAGGGATTGGGTTTATTTGGAAGCAGTTCCGGCATTTCGCTCAGCAGGGTTTTTTCTGCAGCCGTGGTGTTCAGCGTTATTTCTGAAGAAAACAGGCTTTCGATTCCAAGAGAATCCACCGAGGCGGCGCTCACATAATAGCGGATGGCGTATGGGAGGAGGATGGTATCGGTATTCTGGGTCACCGTGTAGACTGAATCCCAGTCGTTGTTCACCGTACGGATGCCCACCCGGAAGGGTGCCTGTCCGGTGAGCGATACCGCGATTTTCCCGGTATCTGCCAGGACGGCGCTTATTCCGGGAGCCATTGGTCCGCTGGCTGCCATGGTGGCCGCATTCCCGTTGATCACGGCATTGCGGGCCAGGTAATTGAAGTCTACAAAGAAGCTGTCGATCAGGGCATTGCCGTCCTTATCCACGCCGAGTGTATCGCGGAAACTGTGCTGGCGGTCGGAGTAGGATCCGAGGCTGACATTGGCATTTCCATGCTCGTTGGCCGAGGTAAAGCGGATAGCCGTATAGCCATGCTGCCGGAATGGGATGTGATCGCCGCCGCGGCCTGTACGGTCTTCCGGCGACATGATGCTCACCAGCATTTTTACAGGCGCAATGAGCCGGATGTTTTCTTTATATTCAAGCTTTACAAAGCGGGCAAACTGCTTATGCTTTGAATTGAATCCACCGGATGAAAAGAGCCGCACCTGCAGGCTGTCGATGCTGTTGAGTCCGGAGCAGCCGGGAGGCGAAGCCGTGTTTCCACAGATTACTCCGCCGATAACATCGTTATTCTGCACCGCCCGGATCCGGATGCTTTTGGCATCGGCATAATCGGCAAATGCTTCGGCGCCGTACAGACCCTGTTCCTCGGCGGTTGTAATCATGAACACGACCGTCCTTTTCAGATTCAGGCCGGCCATTACCCGCACCAGTTCCATGGTTAGGGCCGTGCCGCTGGCATTGTCTTCCACGCCCTGTGCCAGACAGGCCGTGTCGCAGAGACCTTCGCAGCGGGAATCCATGTGGCCTTCGATGAGGACGATGGCACGGTCGCTGGTATCGGTGCCGGGCAAAACAGCAAGCACATTTTTATGCTGGTTGATGTTGCAGATGGCCTGACTGAAATTCAAATAGGCCGGAATCAGGCGGTTGCCTGAGTTTGCCGACCAGGTTGCGAAGCGGTTGTAAATCCATCTGCGCGCAGCACCGATTCCTTTGCCTGAAGACAAGGTATCCGAACCTGAGTTGCGGTTGTGAAACGAGGCCAGCCGGATGGTGTACGCTTTCAGCGAATCCGGTGAAATTTGCTGAAGAAGTCTTTCCGGGATGGAATCTGCCCGAAGCGAAAACACCGGGGCAGGAAATTCAGCGGGCGAATAGCTTCCGCGCATCACCCTTTCTGCCAGCGGGCTGGAGCATGAAATATTGCTGGCCTGCGGGAATGCGGGCAGGGAAAGAAGCAAAAGGAATAGGCGGAACAGTGGAACCAGTAATTTCATCGTTAAAATTTCAAGCCAATAATACCCCGAAATTTCGCAATTGTTTTCAGTAATTCCCGCTCTCAGTCACTAACTTATAATGGTCTTTTTTGGGGCGCCTTTTCCGGCTGTCCGTGGGTTCCGTGGCGCACTGGCGCCACCGGCTTCGCCGCCCCTTCCATCCGGGGCGTAAAATTGATTTTTCGTTCTTAAAAAGGAAGGCTTCGCTCAGAGCGAAGCCTTCCTTCCGAACACGGCCCGCGCAAGGGGGCGACGCGGAAATCCTTTGACCGCAGGGAAAAGATTGAAGTACAGCACCCGGTGTTCCGCCGCAGGCGAACAGGCGCCCGAAAATGCTGTTTTATAGAAGAAAAGTCGGGCCCTGGCGGCTCTTTTTCGTTGCAGGTGTAGAAACAAAAGGTTTCCTTTGTGCAAATTCAGAATTCATACATGACAGGTGATATACAGGTGTCCGTCATCATGGGCAGCATCTCCGATTTAGGCATCATGGAACAGGCAGCGGAGACACTGCAGTCCATGGGAATCCGTTACGAAATCACCGTGGTTTCGGCCCACAGAACACCTAAAAGAATGTTTGAATTTGCTTCCGGTGCCGCCGACCGTGGCATCAAAATCATCATTGCCGGTGCCGGCGGTGCTGCCCATTTGCCTGGAATGGTAGCTGCCCTAACCAACCTGCCGGTGATTGGTGTTCCGATCAAATCCAAATCCTCCATCGACGGCTGGGATTCCATTCTCTCCATTCTTCAGATGCCTTCAGGTGTGCCGGTGGCTACCGTTGGTCTGGATAATGCCAGCAATGCCGCCATCCTGGCTGCTGAAATTCTTGCCATTTCCGAACCGCTGGTGGCTGCCAAGCTCAAACAGCATAAGGAAAGCCTTCGCCTTAAGGTAGAAGACAGCATCCGGAAAATGCAGGACAAGGACTACCTCAACGATTAATCAATTCCGGTTCTCTCCGGTTTTTTCCTTAAGCAATACATCATGACCGATACGATTCAGAAAACTGCCCTTCATTCCGTGCATGTGGCCCTTGGTGCGAAAATGGTGCCATTTGCCGGATTCGACATGCCGGTACGCTACAGCTCCGACCTCGATGAACACCACACGGTGCGCAATGGTGTCGGTGTTTTCGATGTTTCGCACATGGGGGAATTCCGTGTAACCGGCCCGCAGGCATTCGACCTCGTTCAGTGGCTCACTTCCAACGATGTGTCCAAACTGGCTCCGGGCAAGGTGCAGTATTCCTGTCTGCCGAACGGCAAAGGCGGTATTGTGGATGACCTGCTGGTGTATTGCATCGGAAAGGAAGAATACCTCCTGGTGGTGAATGCCTCCAACATTGAAAAAGACTGGAACTGGATGAGTTCGCAGAACTGCTTCGAGGCGGTGATGAAGAATGAATCCGAGGGAACTTCGCTGCTGGCTGTTCAGGGCCCGAAGGCCCGGCAGGTAATTCAGCGGCTTACCGACACAGACCTGTCTGCCATTCCCTACTATAATTTTGCCTTTGGTTCGGTTGCCGGTATTTCCAATGTTCTGATTTCGAATACCGGATACACCGGTTCCGGTGGTTTTGAACTTTATGTTCCCAATGCTGAGGTTGAGAAACTCTGGAACGCCCTTTTCGAAGAAGGCAAGCCTGAAGGCATCAAGCCCATCGGTCTCGGAGCGAGGGATACCCTGCGCCTCGAGATGGGTTTTTGTCTCTACGGCAACGACATCGACGATACAACTTCTCCTCTTGAAGCCGGTCTTGGCTGGATTACCAAACTGAATAAAGATTGTGTGGATGCCGAACGGCTTCGCAAGCAAAAGGAAGAAGGTCTGAGCCGTAAACTGGTTGGCTTCGAGCTGATTGATAAGGGAATTGCCCGAGGGCTTTATCCGGTAAAGGATGAAAAAGGGAATGAAATAGGTGTGGTAACCTCAGGTACCATGTCGCCTACACTGGGTAAAAGCATAGGTCTGGCTTATGTACCGGTTTCGCTGTCATCACCGGGTTCCCACATCTGGGTAGATGTGCGTGGCCGCAATCTCAACGCTGTAGTTGTTTCTCTTCCATTTTACAAAGCTTCCTGATACTCATAATACCTTTGGCTGATGCCTAAAATTGAAGTTTGCCTGAGCCCGGAGCTGCTTCCCCTCTTTAAACTGGAAGACAAAATTGTGGTGGTGATTGATGTGCTTCGCGCATCTTCCTGTATGGTAACCGGCCTGGCTCACGGAATTTCAGAGATCCTGCCCGTGGCAAGTCTGGAAGAATCTGCCACCTACGGCCTTATGGGGTATATTACCGCCGCCGAGCGCAATGGACTCAAGATGGAGGGATTTGATCTGGATAACAGTCCTTTTTCCTATATGGATCCGGTGCTGGTAGATAAGAAAATCTGCATGACCACCACCAATGGTACTCAGGCCATTCTGATGGCCTCTTCATCCAGAAAGGTCATCATCGGAACTTTTCTGAATCTTAAGACCGTAGCGGATTATCTCTACATACGCGGCCTGGATGTGGTACTGCTCTGTGCAGGCTGGAAGGGTCAGGTTAATGCTGAGGATACACTGTTTGCAGGTGCTGTGACCGATGCTCTGAAGGACAGTTTTTCGCTTGGAAACGACAGTGCACTGCTGTCCCGGGACCTTTATCGGATGCATCAGGACCGAATGGAGGAATTTCTCCTGGATTCCTCCCACTATAACCGCCTGAAAAGGCTTGGTATAAACAAAGACATTGCGTTTTGTCTCAGAAAAAGTATCTATGACTGTCTTCCCCGTCTGGAAGGAAACAGCATTGTTGCCAACACGCCAGGTCAGTAATGGAAAATCAGGCGCTGAAGGAATTTTACGAGAACTACCACAGCAATCACCTCAAGTTTGCCGTCAATGAATTTCCCTTCAGGAAAGCCTACTGGGACAGCCGGATTTCGGACTTTCTTCCCGGAAACAAACAATCAGCCTTTCTCGATCTGGGCTGCGGCAACGGCGATTTTCTGCTTTACCTGAAGACCAGAGGATTTGAAAACATCACCGGAGTGGAATATTCCGGAGAGATGAAAAGCATTTCAGAGCGCTCTGTTCAGGGAATCCGTATTGTAGAATCGGATGCCACGGATTTCCTCCGGAACAGTTCGGCCTCCTTTGATTTCATCCTATGCGCTCATCTTCTTGAGCACTTTGAAAAAACCAAGGTGCTGGAGACCTTCAAACTTGCATTTGAGCGGCTGCGGCCCGGTGGAATTTTTGTGGTGATGACACCCAACTTTGCATCTCCCTTCGGCATTCCCATTGCCTTTGGCGATTTTACCCACATTACGCATTTCAGCGGTCCGTCTATGGCTCAACTGGCGGGATTATCCGGTTTTGACATCAGGCACATCGGGGGCAACGGACCAGTTGCCTTCGGCATGAAGGGCATCATCCGGAGTCTGCTCTGGAAATGGATTTTGAAGCCGGCAGGAAAGCTCATTTTCTCCAATAACTCAAGGAAGTACGGCAATGTGGTTGATCCGGAACTGATTGCCGTTTTCCAAAAATCCGCTTAAGATGTCAGTCACTTTAATCATCATCCTGGTAACCGTACTCTTTTCCATGGCTGCCTGGAGGGAGCCTTCCTTGTTTGATAAATATTCCTTTAAGCCCTATCGGGTAGAGAAATACAGGGAGTATCTGCGTTTTTTCAGCAGTTCCTTCCTGCACGCCAACTGGACGCACCTATTCTTCAATCTGTTCACCCTATTTTTTTTCGGTCCGGCCATCGAACGGATGTTTTCCATAGTGAAAGGAGGCAGCGGCTGGATGTATTTCCTGGCTCTTTATGTTTCTGCCATGGTGATTTCTGAACTTGGTACTTTTTTGAAATACCGCCATGAGAGTCGCTATGCATCTATAGGAGCATCGGGTGCAGTTTCAGCCATATTGTTTTCGGCCATCTGGTTCAATCCCACCGAGCGGATTCTGGTGATGTTCATTCCCATGCCCGGCTTTGCCTTTGGGGCCATCTATCTGCTTTATACAGCCTGGGCAGCCAAAAACGACTACAGCGGACAAATCAACCATGATGCCCACTTCTACGGCAGCATCTGGGGCGTTTTGTTTACTATGCTGATTGCGCCCGAATCCATCGGACATTTTTTCGATTCGCTGGCTTCTTTCAGGTTATTCTAAACCATATTCTGCCGGAACCCGAAGCAGCAGGGATGCGGGGAGAACCTCTACAGTAAGAGGAAGTTCAAACAATCTGGGTTCACCATCTGTATGGCCTTCGATTTTTTGCGATCCTTCTACCCGCAGTTCAAGCCGGGTAAATGCCCGCTGCAAGTGATACCCCGAGCGGTTGATTCTGCCTCCAAGTAATTGTCTCAGCATTCCGGGAGCTTCATGGAGCGGAAAAGGCAGAACTCTCACAAACTGCAGCAGCCCATCGTCAATGGCTGCCCCGGGTGAAATGATGGCATTGTTTCCATATTGAGAACCATTGGCGAAATCGATGGTAAAGGCAGAGCCTTCTATGATTTCATCTTCATAAAAGACTTTATACTGAATCGGTTTCCAGTTGAAGTATTCCTGGGCGGAGGCAGTAATGTAGGATAAAAAACCCCTTGATTTTTTATCAGCAAAACGCCGGGCTACCACACCTTCGAATCCGATTCCTGCAGCGAGGAAAAACGGAATCTTATTGACTTCTCCATGGTCCATAGGTGTGTTTTTTCCCTTTAATAAAGTGGTAACTGCCTCCCCTGGCTGTAGTGGAATATTAAGATGTCGTGCCAGACCATTCCCTGAGCCGAGCGGAATGATGCCAAGGCTTGTTTTACTTCCCATAAGTCCGCAGGCAACTTCATGCATGGTGCCATCGCCACCCGCTGCAAAGCAAATGTTGTCTCCTCTGAGAGCGGATTCTTGTGCCAGTTTTGTGGCATGACCGGCAAAGGCTGTTTCAAAAAGGGCAAAGTCGGTCTTCCCAAAAGCTGCAAGGCTCTGGTGTATGGCATCTAGGCTTGCCTTTTTTCGGCCCGGTTTTCCGGATACCGGGTTATAAATGATGCTAACCTTCATATCTAAAAAGCAAAAACCCCGCTTTTACGCGGGGCTTTTCAGATTTACAATTCACTCTATCCTGAGACAAGTGCTTCTGCTCCACCCACAATTTCGAGGATTTCGGTGGTAATGGAAGCCTGCCTTGTTCTGTTGTACATAAGTTTAAGTTCTTTCAGAAGTTCACCGGCATTCTCCGTTGCCTTGTCCATGGCCATCATCCTTGCACCTTGTTCAGAGGCATTGCTGTCGAGTACTGCCTTGTATAGCTGCATTCCGAGGGATTTCGGGATGAGTTCAAGAAGCAGGCTTTCCTGATCCGGTTCGTAGATGTAATCGGTAGATGCAGTTCCTCCTGAAGAGGCAGAAGTGAAAGGAAGGTAGTTTTCTTCCCTCAGGATCTGGGTGGACACATTTTTGAATTCGTTGTAAACAACCACAACTTTATCAAAATCACCACTCTGATATGCATCCATAATCCAGGAGGCAGCAGCCTGAACGGCGGTGTATTTCAGATCGGAGAAAATAAGGTGAAAATCACCATTTACTTTCGGCATACGCTTGGAAAGAAAATCGTAACCTTTTTTCCCGATGCAAAGGAATGTACAATCCTGAGCAGCATATTCTCCTGAGGCGAGGTTACTGGCAGCTTTGATTACATTCGTGTTGAAAGCACCGCAAAGGCCCCTGTCGGAAGTTACCACCACAATGAGGACCTTGCGCACCTCTCTTACCTGCATGAATGGGCTTTCAAAATCAGATCCTGCAGCTGCAGAAAGATTCTGAAGCAGAGCGCTCAGCTTCTGGCTGTAAGGGCGCATCTGTGTGATGGCATCCTGAGCCCGGCGCAGCTTGGCAGCCGCTACCATTTTCATGGCCTTGGTAATTTGCTGGGTAGAATTTACCGACTGAATCCGGCTGCGTACTTCCTTTAAGTTTGCCATGCTTGGATTTCTTTGCTTAGATTATTGAATCAGGCGAAACGGCCTGCAACTTCCTTTGCTACTTTTTTGAGGACATCGGTTTGCTCGGCATCCAGTTTTCCTTTGCGGAGGCCCTCCAGTGTTTCTTTGTGCGCTGTGGAAAGCGTGGTCAGGTAGTCTTTTTCAAACTCCTTAACCTTGCTCACCGGCACTGCATCCACGAGTCCGTTGGTGCAGGCATAAATGATGGCCACCTGCTGCTCAACCGGTACTGGTGAGAACTGGGCCTGCTTCAGCATTTCCTGATTGCGGCGACCGCGCTCGATGGTAAGCTTGGTGGCAGCATCCAGGTCTGAACCGAACTTGGCAAATGCTTCCAGTTCGCGGAACTGAGCCTGATCCAGTTTCAGCGTACCAGCCACTTTCTTCATGGATTTAATCTGGGCATTTCCACCTACACGGGATACCGAGATACCCACATTGATGGCAGGGCGGATGCCGGAGTTGAAGAGGTTGGTTTCGAGGAAAATCTGACCATCTGTGATGGAAATCACGTTGGTTGGAATATAAGCGGATACATCACCTGCCTGCGTCTCGATGATGGGGAGAGCGGTAAGAGACCCACCTCCTTTTACCAGCGGACGAATGGACTCAGGAAGATCATTCATTGCCTGGGCAATGGAATCCGAAGCGTTGATTTTGGCCGCTCTTTCGAGAAGACGGCTGTGCAGGTAGAATACATCACCCGGGAAGGCTTCGCGACCCGGAGGACGACGCAGAAGAAGGGAAACTTCGCGGTAGGCAACGGCCTGTTTGGAAAGATCGTCGTAAACAACCAGGGCAGGTTTGCCGGTGTCGCGGAAAAATTCCCCGAGGGCCGCACCTGTAAACGGAGCAAAGAACTGCATGGGAGCAGGGTCGGATGCAGCAGCAGAAACCACAACGGTGTAGGGGAGGGCTCCACCCTTTTCCAGGGCATTAACTACCTGTGCTACGGTAGAGGCTTTCTGTCCTACAGCCACATAAATACAGTAAACAGGTTCTCCTTTATCGTAGAATTCCTTCTGATTGATAATGGTATCGATGGCAACAGCCGTTTTTCCGGTCTGGCGGTCACCGATGATGAGTTCGCGCTGGCCTCGGCCAACCGGAATCATGGCATCGATGGCCTTGATGCCCGACTGAAGAGGCTCGGTTACCGGCTGACGATAAATTACACCGGGAGCCTTGCGCTCGATGGGCATGTCGTATAGGTCACCGTCAATCGGACCTTTTCCGTCAATCGGATTGCCTAGCCCGTCAACTACACGGCCGCAAAGACCATGACCTGCACGAACGGATGC